>VOFC01007088.1_pt1 | contig 30492 bp, 55 predicted proteins | sample 5384161 | NCBI WGS metagenome assembly VOFC01 (sample SAMN12384722, study PRJNA508395) | human gut metagenome | isolation source: healthy gut B | host: Homo sapiens
GACTTCATATTGATGAATAGTATCAGTCAGTGATTTTACATTCTCTTCGCATTGACTTAACTGTGTTTCAATTGTTTCTAGTTCTTTTTTGTAAGTACTTGATAACGACTCTTTCTCACATTGAGTTCTTTTCTACAAGACGACTGAGAGTTTGTTTCTCATTAAGAAGTGTTTCTTTAACAGAATTAAGTGTAGATTCACTAGAGAGTGTTTCACTTAGAATCTTTAAATCATTCTTGTATTTCTCTTTTAATTCATTTAAAGAATCATTTAAAGATGAGGCTTTTGCGCTTTCTGTTTCCAGTAAAACAAATGCCTTATCTTTTTTCTTTTCTTTTTTTCTAGTTCTTCTTTAGTGGCCACTTCTCCATCTTTAAAAGATGCAGGAAGTGGATGGTGGATAGAACCACATACAGGACATGGAGTACCTTCTTCAAGTGTTCTTGCAAGTAAACCTGCCTGAGCATCTAGGAAGAGTTTATTAGCTTCATCATAGAGTCTATTCTTCTGATTATAAAGAGTACTTAATCTTGTATATTCATTTTGTGTTGAGACGAGTTCTTTTTCTTTTTTAGAAATAGATTGAAAGTCTTTAACGAGGTTGTTGTAAGAATCAAGCTTAGTCTTGAATTCCTTATGTTTTGATTCTAGAATAACCTGTTCTTTTTCTACATCCTTGAGTGTTTCTAGTTCTGCTTTACCTTTTTCCTGTTTTAATAATAAAGATTCTTTGTTTTTATTGAGTAAAGTAAGCTGTTTAATAGAATTATCAATAGATTTATTAATATTAGATATACTATTTTCTATTTTGCATAATTGTTTTCTATTTTCTAAATCTTTTGTCGCTTTATCATATTCCTGTGTATATAAATGGACAGATTGTTCGTATTTTATATCTACAGTTTTCTCTTCTTCTTTTTAAGTTTTCATATTGAATGCGTAGTTCTGGCTCTCTTTTGCGTTCATTTTCTAGCTTATTTTGCGTATCTGTATATTGTTTTGATCTTTTGTATAAGAGTTATATGCCTGCAAGATATTATAAGCATATTCAATTTTACTAGAGAGCTTATAGTTATTTTCTATCTCTTCTTTTTGATTATTTAAGTTAACGAGCTGTTGCTTTGCCTCTTTTAGAACTTGATAATCATTAAGAAGTTGTTTCGCTTCGATCTAGATTTGTTTTCTTTTTCTCTTTTAATACATTAGTCTTACTTAATGCATCTTTTCTCCTTATTAAGAGTCTCTTCTAATACCTGACAATAAGATTCTAACTCATCTACTAATTCATTAAGATAGAGATTTCCCTCTTTGAATTGCTTCAATAAGGAAGACAAGGTTTTCATGTTCTTCACCTACATGAATATGCCCTACTTCACTCATACATCTTGTTTTGATATCACTAATACTCTTTTCTGTTTCTTTTCTTCTATTATTGAGTTCTTCTACAATATCATTATAGATTTCTGTATGGAAAAACTTTCTAAAAGATTTCTTTTCTTCTCATTAGATGATTTACGCAATACATCCATGAATTCACCTTGTGCAATCATTGCGACCTGCATGAACTGTTCTTTAGTGAGATGAATGATATCAATGATCTTCTTATTGGCTTCTTTTTGAGGATACTCAGACCCATCTGGCATCATTAATGCGATACTACCCGATTCTGCTTTTTCTTTTCTTAAACCTTTTTAGCGCCTGCTTTATAGTAAGTATAATGCTGGGGTATACGATGAATGGTATAGATTTTTTCATCATCACCATATCCTTGTGAGAAGGTCAATTCTACATAAGGCTTAACGTCTAGTGAGGCAAATTGGCTTTGTAAGAGTGTGCCTGTTTTCTTATTTGAAGTAGAACTACTTTCTCCATATAATGCGAATACAATCGCATCAAAGATAGTTGTTTTACCTGCTCCTGTATCTCCAGTAATTAAAAACAAATTCTGATTTGGTTCTCTAAAGTCAATGACTGTTTTAGATGCATAAGAACCAAAGGCTTCCATTACGAGTTTAATAGGTTTTCATATTATACCCCTTTCACATGGTTGATGATATCCTGTAATAAGTCTTTTCTTCTTCATCAACACCATTTAAGAAATCAGTACATAAAGAGAATGGATCCATTTTAACATCCTTCTTTACAACTGCCTGATAGTTATTCTTTTTCTTATGTTTTCTTCTTATTTCAAGTAATCTAGGGAATGCATTTTTTAGCTTTTCTTGCATTTCAAAGATATTGAGATCCTGTTTATCAGTGAGTACAACTCTCACAAAATCATCACAGGATTGACTTAATACATCTTTAAGTTCTCCTTCTATGATTCTTAGATCATGAAGTGGTTTTAAAGGAAGTACCTGTGTTTCTACAACACCCTTCTCTTTCATTTTCTATTTTATAATTCCTTTGTCCTGACCTGCTTCACTCATAGAATAAGGTAAAGGTGTACCACAATAGCGATAGACATCACTTCCTACTTTCATAGGCTTATGGATATGTCCTAGAGCAGCATAATCAAATGGGAGTAATACTTCTCCACTGACTTCATCTATGTTACCAGCCGTACGTATTTCAGAGTCGTTCGTTCTATGTCTTCTGCTTTTCTTGTTAACTGGTAGATAGAACTGGTGAGAAATCAATACGTTTCTATCCTTTGTATTCATTTCTTCTCTTTCTATCAGTTTCTTAATTGTTTCACTATAAGAGTAGTTTCTTCCATCGTTAGTTCCAATAATGTTTTTAACCATGGAAGGTTTCACAAAAAGGAAGAAGGTAAAAAAATGAACAGGTCCATAAGTGTCATTTAAAGTAATTCTTTCAATATGATCTTCTTCTTTTTCAGGAGGGTTACCTACCATATAGAGGTTCTGTTTAAGTAGTACCTGTCTAAAACAATCTATTCTAGGGGCACTATCATGATTACCAGAAATCATCATAATAGTAGATTGGGGTACTGCTTCCTTTAAAGATGTCACAAAAGAGTCAAATAGACTCACTGCTTCAGCACTAGAACAGCTTTATCATATATATCACCTGCAATCATAATAGCGTCAGGTTGTTTTTTTTTGCGTATTGTACAATTCTATTAAGTATATATTGTTGGTCTTCTGTCAAGTCTCTGTTCATTAGCTTTAAGCCAATATGGAGATCAGATAAATGAAATAGTTTCATTATTATTTGTCCTTTCTATGTCAAGATAAGTTTATTATACACCATCTCTATATTCTATGTCTGAAATTCATGCTTGATAATACCTTAAAATAGGAGTCATAGAAAAAAAAATATAAAATTGTTTGGTGTATAAAAAAAATAAGACAATATACAACAATCAGTATTATAATAGTACTAGAAAACAAATTGATTGGAGTTGTATCGTATGTCTTATTTTGATCAAAGAGAAGATTCTATATTGTTGATGGATGAATCTCTTCTTAATTTATATGATGAACAGTTTGAATACAGTTCATTCAAATCTTTAATTTCGAAAAATATAATCAATCTAATATATTTATGAATCATCTTTTTGATTCCATTGAACAGGATGATGATGTGAATTTGGTCGTTGATCTGTCAGATGAGTTGAAAGAAAAATATAAAAAGGGATTACTTAGATTCGATAAAGATAAGAATAGCAACATGTATGCGCAGTTACGAGATGAGAAGAATCATTACGGGAAGAAGTTAAACATCAAAGAACAAGTGAATGAAAAGGATTTGATTATTGCATCACAGTTAAATGTCATCAAAGATGTATTAGATGATATTGTAGATACATTAGAAAATATTGAAGAGAACATCAGTCATATATTGATGGAGTTTCATAATGATAGAGTAGGATTATATTATAGTGGGTTATCTCTCTATCTAGAAGCATTACAAGTAAGTGACGCATCTTTAAGAAATGAACTCATATCTCAATCATTGAAATCTCTCAATGATTCACAGGCCCAGATTATTCAGGAACTCAAATCTGATATAGCTTTCCTAAGATCACCTCAGTTCAATAAGATAAAAAGAAAGAAAGAAACACGATTGTCTTGTAGAGAAAAATGCAGAACATTCATGTTTGTTTTCAGACGATCAATAGAATCATCACCTTTAAAAGCAATGATTTATTTTGATAGTAATCAATTCAATTCTATGCTGATGGTTTGTAATGAATACCAGAGGTTCATAAAAGCTATCATAAAACCAAACGTGGGATTTTTGATTGAGTGTGATCCAAGAGATGACAAACTCATAAATAGTACTTGGAGTAAAAAGAGCGAATGCATTACTTGACTACAAAAGAAATTCAAAACAGATTAAGAGCTATACAATACAAAACGGAGGGTAATTAGTATGGATTCAAGAAAGAAGGCTTGTCTAATGAATGTTGTAAGACACACAGAAAAAAGAAATATAGTGCAAAAAATTAACTATTGTCCTGAGTGTGGTGAGAAATTAATCTATGTTTGTAAGGCACATGGTTGTTTTAAACCATTGGATGAAAGAACCTGAACATAGTTATTGTCGTGAATGCCGTACAAAAACGAGAGGACAGAAAAGAAACAGTAAAAGCAGTTGCAAAAAGGGAGCTGAGATTGCAGGTGTTGACGCGATAAAAAGAAGAAGTTATAGCATAAATGAGAGGATATTCACTGTAGTGGGTATCCTCTTTTATGTTAGCTATAGAATAGATTTTTGCATATACATACGACTTTCTAGTTAGAAAAAGAAACAGCAGACCCGCTGTTTCTCTCTCGTTAGATTCCAAACTCTTTGCAAGTTCTTCATCTACTTCATAAATAAATCCTTTCGTTTGTCATAGGCGGAAACCCACTGCCTTTAGGCGATGGGAGGAGCCTCGTAAATCATTATCTATTCTCCCTGACTTTCAATATATTTTTGTATAGTTTCTGATGACACTTCCCCAATGCTACAAGCAAAATAACCATATGACCAAAATGTTTTTTCCTTCCAATACTGTTTTGATAAGACCGAACTATACTTTTGCCATAAGTGGTATGTTTTTTTCCTGCTTTACAATTCAAACTTTATCTGCTGTATCGTAACTTAATAAGAAATGCATATGGTCTTTGTCAGTTTCTATTACAATAATTTCGTAGCCACGAGTATTAGCTATATCGAGAATCTCTTGTTTAACATCATCGGTAATAGAGCCTTTTTAGTAGTTGTTTGTGGTATTTGGTTACTAGGACTATATGTACTTTCAGACTGTATTTCCGTCTGTTATGAGATTGTATCTACTATTCACAGTTCACCTCAAAATATAGATATTTCGCTATAAATTAGATATAATATATAGTGAAATATCTATGAAAGGAGTACATCTATGGAACAGATGACTATTACAGCTAAAATTCAAATAATCGTAGCTGAAACAGATAAGTTTTTGCTTGATGAAACTATGTCTGTTTATCGTAATGCCTGTAATTATGTTTCAGACTATGTATTCCGCACTCATGACTTAAAGCAGTTTTCACTTAACAAGGCTTTGTATTCTACTTTACGAGAAAAGTTTAACCTTAAATCGCAGATGGCTCAGTCTGTTTTGAAGACTGTTATTCGCCAGATATAAGACCATTCTTGAAAATCAGAATGAGTGGATTAAACCATCGTTCAAAAAACCTCAGTATGATTTGGTTTGGAACAGAGATTATTCTTTAACGCAAAACTGTTTTTCTGTGAATACGCTGAGTGGTCGTGTGAAGTTATCTTATTTTTTCAGATGGAATGTCTAAGTATTTCGATCATACGATTTATAAGTTTGGTACTGCCAAACTTGTAAATAAACATGGTAAATATTATCTTCACATACCAGTAACTTATGATGTCGAAGAAAGTAATATTTCTGACATTTGTAATGTCGTAGGCATTGACAGAGGAATTAACTTCGTTGTTGCGACCTATGACAGTCATCACAAGTCTGGATTTGTCAGTGGTAAAACTATTAAACAGAAACGAGCTACTTATTCCAAACTCCGTAAAAAACTACAAATGCGACAAACTCCATCTTCAAGGCGAAGACTAAAAGCTATTGGTCAGCGAGAAAACCGTTGGATGCAAGATGTTAACCATTGTGTATCGAAGGCACTCGTTGAAAATAACCCGAAGCATACTCTCTTTGTACTAGAAGATTTGTCAGGCATTCGTAATGTTACAGAACGTGTCAAAACAAAAGACCGTTATATTTCTGTGTCGTGGTCGTTTTATGATTTAGAACAAAAACTAATTTACAAGGCTAAGCAGAATCAATCTTCTGTAATTAAGGTAGATCCTCGTTATACAAGTCAGTGCTGTCCTATTTGTGGACACACTGAAAAGGCTAACCGTAACAAGAAAATGCATCTGTTTACTTGTAAAAACTGCGGTTACAAATCCAATGATGACCGTATAGGAGCTATGAATCTGTATCGTATGGGAATAGACTATCTTATTGATAGCCAAGTACCTAATACAGTTGTAACAGAGTAAACTCTGCTACAAAGGGTGTTGTCAACCATCCTATGATGTAACGCCACTTTAGATATCTTAAATACTTGATGCATAGTGCCATCACTCGCAATACGATGAATCGTACCATAAGTACTGTGATCAAGCCATGCACCTTCTATTTTCTTATATGTAGGATCTTCTCCTATAATAAACGCAAATACACTATGTATAATAGAGTTTTCTTCCATTACAAAGAGTTGCTGTTTATGAATGTCTTCTTCTAATGTTTTTAAATCCGGATAACGGCTGTTCCACTGATGTGGGTTCCCTGTTTGTCTCATAAATGCTTTCGCAATATCATATATTTCTAATATTCTTTCTATATCTTCTATTCTTGCTTCTCTAATAATCATGATTTCCTCCATTTCCCCGCGCCTTCGTTGCGCGGACACAAATATATAACCAAACTCAAATCCACCAAAACTATAGTGTGCCTCTCGATATAATAGTATAATCAAAAGAGAGGTGGTATACTACAGAGCACGTGGAGTAGAGTAGGCAATTCTACTCAAATAGAATATCCTGAATGATTATAAGTCATGCTATCTTTTCAAGCACAAATAAGTTGGACTTAGAGCCAGGACACTTATGATTGTACAATCAACTGAGTGATTAGCTTAGATAGCAGTCAATGCCACTTCTCTTCTTTCAATGAAAGGAGATTTTTTATGAAGATTGTTAGACCAATCTGCTGTGGCATGGATGTTCACAAGAATATCATTGTGGCTACAATCGGTATTACTAATAAGAAAACTCGTATTACCGAATACATCCAAGAAACGTTTTCAACTTTAAACCCTGATTTACTGAATCTTAAACAGTGGCTCATTAATCACAAATGCTTTGATGCATGCATGGAATCTACTGGTAAATATTGGATTCCAATTTTCAACATCTTAGAAGATGAAATCAATATTTACTTAACTCATCCAAAATATGTCAAAGCAATTAAAGGGAAGAAGACTGACAAGAAAGATTCAAAATGGATGCGTGATTTATTTAAACATGATCTAATCAAATTTTCTTTTATACCACCCAAAGAAATAAGAGCTTTACGAGAAATATCTCGCTATCGCTATAAATTGGTTGGAATGCGTTCCTCTGAACGTAATCGATATCAGAACTGTATGACAGTTTCCAATATCGGTATTGGTTCTGTATTTTCAGATCCGTTTGGAAAGTCTGCACAAGCAATCATGAAAGAAGTACTTGAGTCAGATATCATTGAAGATGAGAAAATTTTGAAATGTATCCATGGATCGTGTAAAAATAAAGATAAGATTCTAGATTCCATTAAACACTGCAATATCGAAACTGATCAAAGGTTTAAAATGAATGAATCAATGACTCATATGGAAGAATTACAAGTCCATATTAATAACTGTGAAATCGAAATAATGAAACGTGCGGCACCAATGTTCGATCGATTCATGCACATCACCCAACTACCAGGTATCAGCACTTTATCTGCAATCCTTATTATTTCAGAAATCGGAGTAGATATGAAACAATTCGAATCAGATAAACAACTAGCCTGTTGGGCTGGATTAGCACCTGCAAACAACGAAAGTGCTAATAAGAAAAAATCAGTTCGTATTTCTAAAGCAGGTCAATATTTAAAACCTTTATTAGTTCAGTGTGCTCTTGGAGCAATCAAAGATAAGGAGGGCTATTTTGGAATTAAGTATTCTCGTATCAAAAAGAGACGAGGCCACAAAAAGAAATCCATGATCGCAATTGCAAGAATGATGCTTGTCAGTATATACCATATGATTCTTACTGGAGAGACATTTAATCCTTCAGATTATGAATCATTTAAAAATCTAAGCCACCTATAAAGCAACAAGTTTTAACAGAAGAATCAGCGATAGAGTTTCTTAAGAAATCAGGTTTTGACGTTTCTACATTAACTAAACCATAATATTCAATTATTCTATTTTTTCTAAATTATTCAAACTTATTTTTTTAAGTTTGTCTTTTTTATACGTTTTGATTGATTTTTGTTTCACACTTCGTCCTCCCTACCACAATTTAATCAAACAGAGTTAATCTCTGTCAATATGTAAAACAGGAGAAGCTCCTGTTAACCTTTAGATGTATCACTTAATACCAGCATATTTCATTATAATCCTCCCTCAAAACTTAACAGATTATGTTTATTCATTTTGTAGTATACTAATCCTACTAGATCTGCAAGTGCCCAGCCTATTGGAACTGACCACCATATACCAATGACTCCTAGTGTTGGTATAGAAGATAAAATATAAGCTAAAAAGCGACTCTTGTACCAAGTGAGAATACTGTCAGAACAACACTCATACCTGGTCTTCCTAAAGCACGATATAAACCATATAACAAGAATAAACAGCCTATACCAATATAGAATGCACCTTCTATTCTTAAGTAGCGTACTCCTTCTAGGATGATACTTGTTTCATTTGCATCTATAAAAATCATCATTAAAGGTTTCGCAAATATATAAACTAGAATAGAAATGATTATACAGAATATTGAAGAGATACGAACAGCTTCTTTGAGTCCTTTTTGTATTCTTTCTTTTTTCTCTTTGGCACATAGTTTTGAGCAATGAATGTAGAAAAGCATTTCCAAAGTCCTGTACTGGCATATAGGCAAAAGCATCTATTTTTACTGCAGTTGCAAATGCGACCATAACAACTGTACCAAAGCTATTAACTAACCCTTGTACCATCAGTATTCCTAGATTCATGACTGATTGCTGGATACAAGTAAGAAGTGAAAAGAGATGATCTGTTTGATTCTTTCTCTTTTTAAGTAACTGATTTTAAATATTACAAGTACTTCTTTATATTTAAGTAGTGTATAAAGCATGATGCCTATACCTGATACATATTGAGAAAGTACTGTGGCAAGGGGCCGCACCCCTACTCCAATCTTTAATACAAGTACAAAATAGAGATCTAGAATAATATTCAAGATAGAAGAGATGGCAAGAAAGATAAGTGGAATGACTGAATTACCAATAGATCTTAAATAAGCCGAAAAGAAGTTATATAAGAATATCGCAATGATTCCCATAAAGATATATGAGAGATAACATCTCATATCACCCCATACCTCATGAGGCACGCTTAAGAAGAGTTTAAGTGCATCTATACATATATAAGCAATGATATTAAGTAATATGGATATGAAGGCGATAAAGAAGAAGGAAGCACATAGATCCTGTTTTAATCCTTGTTTATCTCTTTGTCCAAATCTAATAGAAAAGAGTGCACCACTACCCATACACAAGCCTAATATAATAGATGTAATGAAGGTCATTAGAGTAAAAAAGAAGAACCGACTGCAGCTAAAGCTGTTTTTCCTAAGAACTGCCCTACTATTAAAGTATCCGCAATGTTGTAACATTGTTGTAAGAGATTTCCTAGTATCATAGGTATCGCAAACAACAGCATTGATTTTACAACAGGTCCTTTTGTAAGATCTTTATTCATTATATGCCTCCCCTTGCGTAAGTATGAACTTACGTTATGTAATAACTATAGTATAATAGTATGCTTATATCAACTTATGATTTATTTATTGGAATGATAGATATGTACTTAAATGGTTTAAACGAATTAGATATAATATATTTTTTTGAATACCCGCATTCCACAGGTAATTGTCAAAATAAGATATGACAGTTTCAATTTTCTTGGCATTTATGTATAAAAATAATTTCATTAATGGATTTACTTGTAAATTATGGATATTTAAATCTCCCTTTCTTTTCTATACCATCACTTGCATTTTAGATATGTTTCGATTCATACTTTTTTGATAACTAAAATGTAATGCATTTAACGTGCAATATATTGTATTATTCGTGCATTTAATATATAATATGTTTAGAAAGGGGTTGATTGTATGGCTGGAAATACAACAAATGTAAGTATTCGTATGGATACAGAATTAAAAGGCACAGGCAGACGTACTATTTTTCTGAATTAGGTATGAATCTTACTACAAAGCATTTAATATCTTTGTACGCCAGTCACTTCGTGAGGGTGGTATTCCATTCAAAATAAATATAGAACAACCTAACAAAGAAACTTTTTGCGGCTATGTTAGAAGCGAAAAGAATTGCAAAAGATCCTTCCGTAAAGGTTATAATGACCTTGATGAATTATTTGATGATTTAAAAAGATGAAAGAAAACAAATATACCATCAAATATACAAACAGTTTCAAAAAAGATTATAAACGTGCTATAAAGCGTGGGTTAAAAATCGAATTATTAAATAAAATTATCACTTTACTTGCAACTGGTGAATCCTTACCTGATAAGTGTCGTGACCATGCATTATCTGGAGATTGGACAGGTTATCGAGAATGTCATATTCTACCTGACTGGCTACTCATTTACTACATAGAAGAAGATGTTCTAGTACTGACACTTGCCAACACAGGCACACACAGCGATTTGTATATTTAACAAATAGTCTGCCACCGTACAGAAACCAAACTGTACGGTTTTTTATATAAAATGAAATATGGCTTTCAACTAACACGCAAGCGTGCGAATTGAAAGCCACGGACTTATAGTTGCATTAAGAAAAATACAATAATACTTATAACTATTACAACACTACCCATAATTATAAACATCTTAGATGCAAAACTATTATAAATTGGTCTGTCTACATAACATATTTTTGGGTTATCTGGATTATAGTAAACAATCATTTTACTATTGATAGGCCATAGTTTTTTCTGCCATCTGACGGACATTTATAATAGCCCCTGATTTGATATGCAAATATCCTTTTTCATCCTCAAAAGCGTTAGATTTAACTGGTAGTGGTATACCTGATGCTTTGATAGACTTAATTCCTTTGTATTTTTTTTAGTCTTATAAGTTACACCATCTACTGCATATTCCACTATTGGATACATATGTGATTCTCCTGGAAAACTATAGCTAATTACTTTTCCTTCTACACTTTTTTGTACATTGTTTATTATGTTTATTAGAAATCATATTCATAAGTATTCCAGATATAATTAATATCAAACCTATTCCACCGTCTATTAGTAATTGTATCCATGCCATATAGATCGCCCCTACTCGATTATAACATATAAAAGAACGTCTCAAGAAGAGACGTTCTAGTTATTAAACTTTTTTTTCTTAAGAAAGATAAATGCAACACAAGCAAGACCCATTAATGTAACCAGTGGTAGGATAGCTGTGCTATCGCCTGTTTTACATTATCCTTCTTAGTGTCTTCTTTCTTTGTGTTTTCTTTCTTTGTATCTTCTTTCTTAGTGTCATCTTTCTTAGGTTCTTCTGGTTTAGTTTCTACAGGTTTTTCTACTAAAGCATCCATAGTAGACTGTAATGAAGCAATCGCTTCATCAATCTTCTTCTGAGAAACACCATTTGTGTTAGCTACTTCTTTTTTGAAGCTAGACTAAAGCTGATACAAGTTTATTCAAGAATCTTCTGTATATTTCTTAGAATCTAAGCCTTCAGCCTTAGAGATTAAGGCATTTAAAGTATCTTTGTTAAGTAATGACTTATAAGTAATACCATAACCACGTTTATACTTGATAGTATCAGTATAAAAGCTTTGCAGTCTTATCATATACAGGAATATTAACTGGAAGTGTTCCCTGAGCACCAAATGTACCTAAAGCAACTTCAATACCTGCAATAATGTTGGGTCCATAAGCGGCTTTAGAAGATGTCACTCCACCAACAATTGCTTCAGTAACATCTACTGAAGAACCTTTTACATCCATATACGACTAAAATAGCATCTGCATTAGCATACATTTGTACATCATATGGTTTATCTACTGACATCACGATAGACTTCTTACCCTTTTCATGAGTATAGTCCACGATATCTTCTACATTTGAATACAACCAATGGTTAGATGAGAAACGACTTGCAGTACTAATTTCTGAGTTAACGAATACTGTATCAGCCCAATCGATATTTTCTTTTTACAGCATCCATATTAGAACCATTGTATCTTACTACTTTTACTTCTGCAGAGTCTGGGATAAGTCCTGCTTCTTTAGCACGATTATAACCCATAATCATCTGTGCTCTTTCATTGTCATATGGACAAAGCATTAAGATTTTCTGCTTTTCTTTAACAACTAAAAAGGTAAAAGTATTGTTTTCATTCTTTACAACAGTGACAGCGGCATTTTTTGATTTCTCTTTCAGTTGCTCTATTAGTGGCACTACCTACTGTAGATAAAGCTTTATTTAATGAGAAGTTAGATTCTTTCCAATCTAAGATGCCTCTGTTCTCTTTGACTGTTAAGATTCTTCTGCATCCATCATCTAATCTTGATTCAGAGATTTCACCATTATTCACAGCATTTTCTACATAATCAATAATTGTGTCTAGCTTCTTAACATCTTCCTGGTTATAAAGAACTGTAGGCATACAAATCAAATCAGCACCTGCTTCAATCGCAAAAGCTTAACTGCCTGTGATTCACCAAATGTATCAGCAATAGCCTTCATGTTCATCGCATCTGTAGTGACTACACCATTAAATCCCATTTCACCCTTTAATAGATCAGTGATGATTGCTTTTTGACATAGTCGCAGGTTTCTTTTCTTCATTACCTGTTTTTCTGAAACAACAGTTGTGTTATCTAATTGTGGATATATAAGATATGTGCAGTCATGATCATTTCAATACCCTGATTGATTGCAATCTTATATGGTTTTAATTCATTATTTAATAATTCTGCTTTTGATTTGTTTACGATAGGTAAACCATAATGTGAGTCAGTGGGTATCACCATGACCTGGGGAAGTGCTTCGCACATCCAATGACATTATAGTCCTTCAAACCAGCAATTGTTGCAGAAGCCATGTTCCTACTACATCTGCATCATCACTGTAACTTCTTAAACCAATAACTGGGTTGTTGGCATTATTATTAACGTCAACAACAGGAGCTAAGTTAGTATTAATACCAATACTGCTTAATTCACTACCAATAATCTGACCTGCTTTTTTTTCGCATACTCTGTATTATGAGTTGCACCAAGTGCCATGTTACCAGGTAAAGCTGTACCTGAACCTAAAACGGTATACACTACCACCTTCCTGGTCAGCACTAATTAATAGTGGAATACCACCATCTTTTTGTAGCCGCTTTCTGCATAGCCATACTTAAGTTGTAAGATTGTTCTGTTTCCTGGATGTTCTGAGCAAAATAAATAAGTGCTCCAAAATCATAGTCTTCGACAATCTTTCTGACTTGGTCATTCATCTTAGTAAATTCATGACCTGTAGTCTGTACACCATCACTTAAGTCTTCATCCCAGTAACGGAAGTCTACCATAAGCATCTGTGTGATCTTTTTGTCTTGTACTCATATTAGAGAGTAATTGATCCACTCTGCTTGTGGCATTGACTTTAGATGGCAAAGCCATTGAGAGTGCCATAGCTGTACTAAGTGCTATAGCGGATACTTTCTTCATATCGTTTTCTTCTCCTTTCGAATGTATCTAACATAGATATTGTAGCGCTTACATATCACTTATACAACATATATTTCATATTCTTAATTTTATTTGTGGAATTTTATTTTGATATAGTATATCTCACTATATATAATAAAAAAAGCATGATATACAGAAGATAATATGAGTTTCAGTATTTCAAAGTTTGAAAAAAGAACTGTATTTATGTAATATATATGAGATAGTTGAGGTTATGTTAAGGGAGATGGTTAGATGCAAGAAAGGAATAATTTTGCTTGAAGGGAAAGGTTTCTACACATATATTATCTATTGCAGGACCAATGATCGTAGCACAGTTGATTAATGTACTCTACAACGTGATAGATAGAATATATATAGGACGTATTCCTCATACTTCAACACTAGCTATGGGAGGACTGGGAATATGTCTTCCTATTATTTCTATAGTGATTGCATTTGCGAACTTGTTTGGTATGGGTGGTCCCACACTTTGTTCAATTGCGAGAGGGGAGAGGTAATAATAAAGAAGCAGAAGAGATTATGGGAAATGCTTTCTGTTTGTTAGTACTATTTGGGATTGGTTTAATGATTATTGGTTTTCTTTTTAAGGGAGAAAATCATATGGCTCTTTTGAGCAAGTACGCATACTTTTAAGTATGCGAATGATTATTTAACTATATACTTGTTAGGGACTGTGTTTGTGTTAATAGGACTAGGTATGAATAGTTTTATTAATAGTCAAGGATTTGCGAAAATAGGAATGATGACAGTACTGATTGGTCTTTGTATTGAATATTATATTGGATCCAATATTTATATTTGTATTAAATATGAATGTGAAAGGTGCAAAGCACTTGCAACAGTACTGTCACAGTTTGTATCTGCTTTATGGACAATACACTTCTTAAGAAGTGATCAAACAATACTTAAGTTAAAGAAAGAGTGTATGTATTTAAACCCTTATTATGTAAAGCGTATATTCTCTTTAGGGACTGCAGGATTTATGATGGGTATTACGAATTCTATAGTATCTATTGTATGTAATTCTACTTTACAACTATATGGTGGTGATCTCTATATAGCGATTATGACTATTATTAACTCTATTAGAGAAGTTGTGCAGTTACCAGCCCAAGGGTTTGGAAATGCCTCTCAGCCAGTACTAGGATATAATTATGGGGCTAAAGAATATAAACGTGTCTTATCAGCAATACGTTTTGTGACACTCTTATGTTTTGGGACAATGTTTGTTATATGGGTATTAATTACTGCTTTCCCACTATACTTTATTAATATCTTTACTCATGATCCTCATATGACTAAACATGCAATTATTTATATTAGATTATATTTTGCAGGATTCTTTTTATGCAGTCATTACAGATATGTGGTCAGTCTGTGGCAGTAGGACTAGGCAAATCTAAACAGGCTATCTTCTTTTCTATCTTTAGAAAAGTGATTATAGTAGCTCCTTTGACTATTATTCTTCCACGTTTTATTGGAATTGAAGGTGTATTTATTTCAGAAGCTATTAGTAATTTTATAGGTGGCGGTGCTTGTTATATGACTATGTGGTTAACTATTGAAAAGAGCTTAAAGAAAGAGATTTCTTAGAAAAGAGATCTCTTTTTCTATTATTCTTATGTAATGCTTGTGAATAATATAAATATAGTACTTTCTCTATTGCATCAAACTAACACTAAGAATATCATTGTATATAAGATATATAGTAAGGGAAGGAAAAATATGAATAAGAAACAGATAATGATTTTGCAGGTGCAGTTGTATTTATTGGTGTAGGTGCCAGGCTTTGCTTATGCGTTAAGTGGTCCTAAACTAGAACTTAAGACTAATAAGGTGAATATAGAATATGGAACTACATATACACCTAAACTTAAGGATATAGTAAAAGACTATAAGGATTTTAATACAGATGATTTAGAAATAATCAATAAGATACCTAATGAGAAGGATAAGACTTATCCTGCAGTAGGTAAGTATAGTATTACTGTGAAGTATAAGAAGAAGTCTTTGAAACAGAGTGTTATTGTAAAGGATACCAAAACACCTGAAGTAGTATTACCTGCTGATATAGAGATATTACAGGGTACAGACCTTACTACATTTGATTTCAAGTCTCTAATGAATATTAGTGATCTATCTGAAACAAGTATTGAGATTGATACAAGTAAGGTAGATATGAATACTCCTGGACAGTATGATTTTAATGTCACAGTAAAGGACAAGTATAATAATGAAACCAAGAAGACCGGTAAGGTCACTATTATTGCGAAACCAGTGATTAATAATAATGAAGAAGAAGTTGTACATGAGACAGTGAAGAATAAAGATGGTACTACAAGTGTAAAGACTAAGGTACAGAAGAAACAGAGTTCTAATACAAATAGAACTTCTAATAATTCTTCTTCAAACAACAGCAATTCTTCTGGAAGCAGTAATACTTCAGGTGGTTATTCTTCAGAAACTCATAAAGGATCATTAACAGTTGAAATGGATCCTAAATATCACTGGGAAGGTGATCATTCCTATGGTGATGGTGCAGAAATTAATGGTGAAGACTTTGATAAGTTAACTGGTGGAGATTGGAAGAACTGGGATTATTAAAAATAATATATCTTTCCCTCAGGGAGACTACTATAAGTGCTCTCCCCTTTCTTAAGTAAAACAGTCAGGTTTAGATGCCTGACTGTTTTACATTATCAATAACTTCATTTAGGATTTCGTCTAATTCATCAATAGCATAAACCTTCTTACCTGCTTTTTACGTTCTTCTTCAACTAATAGAAGTTCTTCTCTTAACTTCAACATCTCTTCCCTATAATCATTATCCATATAAGTTTGTCTATGCTGATTATTATACCATAGTTCTAAATAAATATATTATGCTCACTCTCATTTTGATGAATACTATTTGCATTATGTTCTAGATAGTGTATAATAGTCTCAATTTTGGGATTAAATTCAGGAGGGTAAAAATGAAAACGAGTAATGGTAAGCAGTTAGCTAAAAAGATGTTAATTGCGATGATTTGTGGTCTTGCCTGTGGGTTTGGCCTTCTATATTGTAGGTCAGTTATTTGTTAATTCATTACAGCCTTATTATTGTACCTATGGTATTTGTATCTATTACATTAGCTATTTCAACTATCACAGATACAAAGAAGTTAGGTAGAATTTCTACTAAGACTATTTTAACTTTCTTTATTACAACTGTATGTGCATTATGTTTTGCAGGTGTAATTGCCTCTATTGTATATCGTTTAGGTTTCTTTAATGCAGTAGGTAAAGCAAAGAGTAACAATCCAGCAGGGTTCTACTGGTTCTAACCCATTAAACATTATTTTAAATATTATTCCTAACAACCTTATTTCAGCTTTCTCTACTAATGGTAACGTACTTGCTATCGTGTTTATAGCAGTTGCTATGGGTCTAGCAATGAATACATTAGAAGAAGAAACAAAGACTCTAAAGAAGTTGTTCGAAGAAGTATCTAAGATTATTACTTTTATTCTTATCATTTGTAGTTAATAAGTTTGCCCCTATTGGTATCTTCTGCTTATTAACTAGAACATTCTGCAATTTATGGAATTGATTCATTAAGACCAGCACTTGCTTATGTTGTTACAGTTGTTATTGCATTATTTATATATTTATTCTTAGCTTATCCAATCTATTTAATGTCTATGGCTAGAGTAAATCCAAAGCCATTTATGAAGAAGATGGTTAAGGTTGCTTTGTTTGGTTTCTCTACTTCTTCTAGTGCCGCAACTCTTCCAATCAATAAAGAGAACAGTAACTGAAGAATTAGGTGTAAATGATCAGATTGCATCATTTGTATTACCTTTAGGTATGACAATCAATATGGATGGTACAAAGAATCATGCAGGTTATTGCGCCTATGTTTATTGCAAAGCAAGTTCTGGATATAAAGTAACATTCATGTCTATGGCAGTTATTGCAGTACTTGCATTAATTGCATCAGTTGGTACTCAGGCGCACCAGGTGCAGGTGCTTTGTGATCCTATTTACTATCTTAACTGGTATGGGTTATACAAACGATGCAAAGCATTACTTGCATATTCATTAATTCTTTCAATCAATAGACCTATTGAAATGTTAGTTACTTCACTTAATGTAGTTGGTGATGCTTCTACTTCAGTTATTGTAGCTAAGAAAGAAAATATGATTGATAGCGAAGTATATAAAGGATAGAAGTTCTTTCTAGAAAAGGAGTCAGAAAAAAAATTAAATCTGACTTCTTTTTATAATACATTAAACAGTCTACCTACCTCTATATACGCAGTGATAAATTTCAATAAACAGTCAAGAATGATGATAAAATCTCTTTAGATGTGAAAGACTAAACGCAACTTTAACAGATCTAAAGTGGAATTTAACGTTTCACTTTAGACATCAAAAAAAATCGAATAGTTTACTTGTAATTTTACGATAAGCATGTATAATACTTATAAAGAGAGCTGGAAGATAAGGTGGCTTTTAAAAAAGTAGCTTTGTTGAAAGGTTTTCTAATAAGAAAGAGGCTTCTAATGGTGACCTTTAAAAGGTAGCTTTAATTAGAGGCTTTTTGCTATAAAAAAAGAAGAAGCCAGATTGCTCTGACTCTTTCAAGTATATGTCCGCAAACATATAACCCAATTACTAATAATATATACTAATACAGAGCGAGTATGCAAGAGGCAGATTAAACTTTCTTATAAAGAATATCATTCTTGTTTAATAGTTCTAATACTTCCTTTATATTCTTAAAGGTATGTGCTCCCTTTTTTTATATACTTTCTAGGCCATAAGAGAGAAGATTGTAGTAATGAATAAGGTATCAAGATGTCTCTACCTTGCTTTAGACAGTGATCTGCTTGTCTTAATGCCCCACTTTTCTCTCCTGCTTCCATGATAATAGTTGCGATAGAAATACCACTCATAGTCGCATTTCTAGTAGGGAAATTCCATTTATTTACTTTATTGCAGGGTGGGGAATTGTGAGACAACAAGTCCATGTTTTTTTTCAATAGCGAGTTGAAGGTTTTTATTTTCTTTAGGATAGCATCCATAGTATCGAGATAATGTAAGTTCTCACGAACATTACTTACTATATCATCGTGTATGCTTTGGATTGACCGAAATCATATCTACTCACAGGTTCTAGTACACTCCATAGTCGTAAATTCCCGAAATAGCCTTCGGTACATACCTACGTTTGCGTTTATTTATGCAACTTCGTAAGTCGTAGCATCTCTCAGATTAAGTGCAGCATTGAAATCTCTGTCTTCGATATAACCACAGTCACATTTGAAAAGTCTATCTGAAAGCTTTAAATCTTTTCTTGATATGTTTGCAAACAGTGACAAGTTTTAGATGATGGATACCATCTGTCTACTACACGAAGTTCAATTCCGCTTTCCTTGCATTTAGCTTGAAGTTTTGTTCTAAATTCATAAAACTTCTGCGAAGCAACTGCCTTTGAAAGATGTCTGTTCTTCATCATTCCTGATACGTTTAGATCTTCAATCGTTATATAAGATGGCTTGGTTTTCACTATCTCAGCGATTGTTTTATTGATATGATCAGTACGAATATTGTCAATTCTATGATGAAGTTTCTGTATCTTAAGCCTTTGTTTCTGTATATTTCTTTTTGAGTGGACTCTCCTTTCTTTAAATTTTCATACTTTCGAGAAAGACTTCTCTGTTCTCGAATAAGCTTTTTTCAAGTTTCTTTAATCTTGCAGACTTATTGATGTTCTTATAAGTCTTTCCATTAGAAACAATCGCAAAAGTCCTTTAATCCAAGGTCAATGCCAATTCCTTTACTGGAATTACTGGCTTTCCTTCTATCTGGGATTTCTATAAGAACTGAAACATAGTATCTGTCAGCTTTTATTGAGACATGACCGCTCTTAATTACGTATCCATCTTTTGTAGTTGGAATATATCCTTTCTCTTTGATGCGTACCCAGCCAAGTGACGGGATCTTGATTCTGTGTCTTTCACAAAGGCAGTCTTTTGGATTATTCCTTACAAAATACATTTTCACATCAGATCTGCCTTTCTTCTTAAATTTTGGAAAGGCGCTCTTGTGATTAAAGAAGTTTTTAAATGCGGTCTGTCCGTTATTTACTGCCTGTATCAGTTAATGAACTCTATCGATTCATTATTGATTGTACATTCTAATTTTAAGATAATAGTTTTGTTTTGAATGAAGGTTTTATTCTTTCCCCTGTGGCTACTTCATGTACGTCCACTTCAAAAAAGACTTAATCCTTTAGACTTGACATCACTTTATACCCGAATTAGTTTGTTGCAAAGCAGTGTTTCTACACTTGTCTCCGTATTTGCGAGGTTGCGTTTGTCTTGCTTTTAGAGGTGCAATTCAAAACCGATTACATAGAAAGAAGGTCATTATTTTATGGAAAACAATTATATTCTTTATGTTGGCATGGACGTCTCTAAAGGTAAAGCAGATGTCGCTATCCTCAAGGTCAGTGATCGTAGATCTGTTAAACCTAAATTCTTGCGTAAAAATTATCTTTTAAGTTTGTTAAATCAGAAGTTGCTTCTTTTTTAGAAACTGTTAGAAGCTATTCTGATGTTAACTGTACCAGTATCTGTTTTGCCTTAGAAGTTACTGGTATCTATTCTACTAATGTCTATGACTACATCAAAGCGAATCTTTATGAAAACGAAAGCATCAAATTTCTTAATACCGATTTTGTCAATCAATGGCGCATTGCTCATAATATCGCTAAATCAGATCCTTTGGATGCTCAAACTATTTCTACTATCATTGGCACTGATTTAGATGTTCAATATGTCAATGACAACGTTTTTGAAAATAAAAACGGATATCAAGATTTGAAAGCTTTAGTACACAGACATTATCAGATCAAAAAAAATCTATTCTCAAGAAATCAACCGTCTCATTGCCCAATGCGATTGTTTGTTTCCTGAACTTCAATATGTTTTCGAACCTAAATCAGTCGCTTTTTATCGCTGTCTTATCTTCATATCCTACGACACATGATATCATAAATGCTTCTAGAGTTGAAGTGTTTGACGTCGTTTATGAAGCAACCAAGCATCGTTGTTCAATGGATAAAGTAGATAAGCTCTTTGAACTATGTCAGGATACTTTAGTTCCTGATGATATTTCTTCCTATGGAAAAAGTATCATTCTAGACCTTGTTGAAAACATTAAAAATATAAAAGGTCAGCTCAAATCAATTGAAAGATATATTAAAGATATTGCTTCTTTAAATCCAGCTTATAAACTGCTTCTTACAATTACAGGATGCGGTCCTATAACTTTCGCAACTGTTATTGCTGAAACTGGTAATATAAGAAGATTTAAAAACGCAGACTGTTTTGTTTCTTATTCAGGAACAAGCCCAAGAAACAAACGCTCTGGGACATCTGTAGAAACTATGGGCAAGATTTCTAAAAAAGGTTCTAGATATCTTAGACATGCAATTTATATGATTGCTGAGTTTGCCAGACGTCATAATCCTGTTCTCAAACATCAGTTTGAAAGAATAAAGAATGGAAACAAGAAAAGACATAAGCTGGCTAACATTGCAATCGCAAACAAGATTGCACGATATATCTATTCAATTATGAAAAATAAAAGCAGTTTTGTAATCTTACATGATCATATCATGAGATTACCAGAAGAAACCCGAGATACGTTCTTCAATTCAATATCATTAGACTTTCCTAAAAATACTAGAAAACAGATTTATCAGTATTCTGATATTAATGGTGAACTACATAGATTTGTCTACATCAAAACAGATGAAATGATACCTGCTTAACAGTAAGTAAAAGTTTAATGTAAGAGCTTTCGACTGTTTTTCGTTGGAAAGTTCTTTTAAGTGTACTCTTTTTTTAGAAAAGAAAGAGGATTTTTATAGAGGATTCACCTCTAAACCAAGACAAATGCCTATAAAATCAACAAATTCTAGAAAATTTAACTATTTATTGACATTTAATAGTTTGTCTTTGTAATTTGCTATTCGATATTTTTTATGCATTACCTTTGCATTTTATGACTTGAGCCTCTTAATAAGCTTGAAACAATAGGCCTCCCATTTACACCTATACTACGTGATAAATAAAATATAGGAAACCCCTAGTTATTTTGAATTACCTAAGATATCAAATGTATTCTTGCCTTTTCTATTAAACTCACTTATCCACTTTCTTCAACCACTCTATTGATATCGGAATATTAGCCTGCCGTTTCTTCGTAATATCTGTCAGCTATATATTCCGCTGACTCAGCCCATAAACCGTTTTCTGTCTCCTGCAATGTCTTATATGTCTCCGATTTATAGAAACGTAATGACTTCTTCAAAAGCAATATGAAAACGTTCCTGTAGCAATTTTACCACAGCTCTAATCTGTATACATACATTCATAGTAATATCTTTTCCATTAAAACTATATATCTTTTCTGGCATAAGAAACCCTCCCTAACCGGTTTTAGATATTCTAAGACTTTTTCTGTATGATTGAAAAAAATACCTAACTCCTTTACTCTCCACAATCGTCATTTACCAAATTATACTCCACAATTATTCTATCCACAACTTCTGTCGACGAATTGTTATTAACAAATACACGATTGTGTATCCCTATCTTAGCATTAACCATTCCGTACCAATCTAAATCTGCTTGAATTTCTTTCATATAATAATCTTTATTCGCATTTTTTGTAATTATCATCAGTATAGATCTCGTCATTTTCATCACTAAATACAAGCCTCGAAAAAAAATATTCTCAGGAGTATCGTAAAACTCAATCAGCAAATTATCGTCCGAAATAATGCTTGTTTTAAAGCTTTCAGTATAAGAAATGGGTGAAATTGCAAAGACAACATCTTCTTCCATTTTAATAATCTTCTTGATAATACTTCCTCGTTTCTGATCTCTCCACCGTAAATTCTCAGTGTTAACAAATTCCTCAAGAGATATTTTTTAAGCGGTTTTTACTTCTTCATCTAAATCGACAAACTTAATATCTAATCGTTTAGCAAGTAATTTCCCCACAGTAGTTTTTCCAACGTTAGAAACTCCAAATAAACATATCTTCATTCCTCTGTCCCCTTTACTGATATTATGCCTTTAATTAATAAAGCGTTCAATACTATTATCTCATTCTAATAGCAATAATATATTTTCCTAGCCTTAAGAAGAAAAAAGAGCGGTTTAATAATCCGCTCTAGTGTATAGTTTATTTGTCTTGAGAATGTCTTTCACCAATCTGGAATTCTTCATTATGATCAAACATATATCTTACAGAGATAGGTGTGTCTCCTGTTAATTCAATAAAGTCTTTTGTATGAATATCCATTTTACCTTCTCTAATAGCCTGTGCAAATGTAACCATACCATCTGAAGAGAATGGTGCTTCTGAATCCTTTAGGAATACACCATCAGTTGTTCTAGGGACACCCATTGCATCCCAGATCTGATAGTTTTCTTCATCAGTGACATTTACAAATGGTACATGGTTTCCTGTACTTACATCACCAATAGCACAGAATGTTGAAATAGTCATTAGTTCTAATCCATTAATATTCCATACCTTATGGTGGAATTCATTTGATCTATGTAAAGCATAAGCTAATGCTTTAGCACAGTCTTTACGAGAAATATAAGCCATTAGACCATCACCTTGTGAATTAGTGAGTGGTGCATTCATATGAGCGTATGTAAAGTAATTAGTAACCATTGCTTCAGCATATTGAGAGTTTCTCATGAACTGATAGTCTAGACCTACTTCCTTAATATATTTTTCAGTATAGATATGGTCTTTCTTTTCTACTGATGGGTTTGTTTCATCATCAGCATTGACTAAAGAAGTATAGATAATCTGTTTAACACCTCTTCGCTTTTAGCTGCATCTACAAACATTCTTATGTGCATTTTGTCTTTTAACACCAACAAATGGCATAGAGATTAATGCGAGAGCATCAGCCCCTTTAAATGCTTCAACTAATCCATCAGGATTATTAAAGTTAGTTACGTGTGTTTCTACACCCTTTTTCTGCATATTTCTTAAGTGATTCTTCATTGTAACCACAAAAGATTAAGTTTTCTACTGGTTCTAATGTAAGTAATACGTCAGTGACTAATTGACCTAAGTTTCCATCAACACCAGTTAATAATAATTTACCCATTAAGTTATCCTCCTATTTTCTATATGTATCATGATAATACTTTTAGAATTTGTTTATAAGTGAGTTACAGATTTAGAAAATGATTTTTAGCTATTCTAAGCCTTATAGGATGATACAGGTATTAACATACTCATCGTATAAGAACTAGCCTTGAGAAGAAAAAAAGAGCGGTTTAATCCGCTCTTTATGCTTCAAGTGTGTCCTTGTATTCTAGATATTCATCAAATGTAGATAGACGGTCAATTGTACCTTCTGCAGTAAATTCGATGATTCTATTCGCAATTGTCTGAACAAACTGGTGGTCATGACAAGTAAATAGAATGTTTTTGGGAAACGCATTAAACCTTGGTTTAATGCCTGGATAGATTCTAGATCAAGGTGGTTTGTAGGTTCATCAAAGATTAATACATTTGCATCATGCATCATCATTTTAGCAAGCATACATCTTACCTTTTCTCCTCCTGATAAAACATTCGCTTTCTTTAATGCTTCATCACCAGAGAATAACATTCTACCTAGCCATCCTCTTAGTTCCTGTTCATACATACTACCATCAGTAAACTGTCTTAACCAGTCTAATAAAGATAATTCACAATCATTAAAGAATGCTGAATTATCTTTTAGGGAAGTATGACTGAGTAGTCGTAATACCCCATTTATAAGAACCTTCAAAGTCTTTGTCTTCTCCCATAATGATCTTAAAGAATGCTTCTGTTGCTTTATCGTCTCCTACAAAAGCAACCTTTTCATTTGGAAGAATAGAGAAAGAAACATTATTAATAAGAGTTTCTCCATCTACTACCTTAGTAAGGTTTTCTACATTTAATACAATGTTTCCTACTTCTCTACCTGGTTTGAAACCAATGAATGGGTATCTTCTTAGTGATGGTTTCATATCTGCCATTTCTAAGTTATCTAATAGTTTTTACGAGAAGTAGCCTGTTTTGCTTTTAGAAGCATTGGCACTGAAACGTGCAATGAATTCTTCTAATTCCTTCTTTTTAGCTTCTGCTTTTTTTATTCTGGTCTTTCATCTGCTGGATCTGCATCTGAGAATACTCATACCAGAAGTCATAGTTACCTACATATAGCTGAATACGGTTGTAATCAATATCAGCAATATGTGTACATACCTTGTTTAAGAAATAACGGTCATGTGATACTACAATGACTGTGTTCTTAAAGTTTAATAGGAAGTTCTCTAACCATCTGATACTCTTTAGGTCTAGATGGTTGGTAGGTTCGTCTAGTAAAAAGAATATCAGGGTTTCCAAATAAAGCCTGGGCTAATAATACTTTTAACTTTCTGGTTACCATCTAAGTCTCTCATATACATATCATGGTATTCTGTTGTAATACCTAAACCATTTAACATGATTTCAGCATCACTTTCAGCATTCCAGCCATCCATGTCTGCGAACTCACCTTCAAGTTCTCCTAGTCTTATACCATCTTCATCATTAAAATCAGCTTTAGCATATAGCTTTTCTTTTTCCTGCATGATTTCAAATAGTCTCTTATTACCCATGATGACTGTTTCTACTACTTTGTTGTCATCATAAGCAAAAGTGGTCCTGTTTTAAAACAGATAATCTCTTATTAGGTTCAATAATTACTTCACCTTTGTTTGGTTCGATTTCACCTGTCAAAATTTTTAAAAATGTGGATTTTCCAGCACCATTTGCACCAATAATCCCATAACAATTTCCTTCAGTAAATTTTACTGATACATCTTCAAATAAAGCGCGATCTCCGTATCTGAGTGATACATTATGTGTTGATATCATAGTCTACATTTCCTTTCGTACAGAGATGTATTATGCCATATTTAGTTGATTATGTCTAGTAAAATTGAGATATAGGTGATGGATAGAGATAGTAGTACTATTATATAGAGAATGAGAGAGTAGTATGAGTAATGGAATATAAGAAAAACCTGATTGTGTGGACAATCAGGCGTATTAATACTGCTTCTTAAACTATAAGATTAATTCAATAGCTGATTTATTTGTGAATCAGTCAGAATAGAGTTTAATACTATCTCTTTCTTATCTTTAAGAAAGTTGTTTGCTAGAGTCTCATAGAATGGATTAAGTGAAACATACTTATAACTATTTAAGTCTATTTTTTCCAGATTCATTAATATCAAATTCAACAAATCTATATTTATCTATTCCTGTTTTTAAAGCGAAATCTACAAGTACATGTTCGGGCTTATTGGGAGAAGCTTCAAATGATAACTGTTTTAGATATTTGCTTACTAATATTTCATAATCAAGGACTGTGATTAATGCGATGTATTTTGAATCATTAAGTGTATTTACATATAGTTTTTCCATTTATAATCCCTCCATTTCAAAATGGAGTAGACAAATATATAACATCCATTAATTAAGTTCAAGCCATTTCTAAAAATACTCTTAGCAATTTATTGCTTCTAATGTTTTCTTGAGTTATATACGTTATTTACCGCTTCAATATAACAAATAAATGAAGGGTGATTATGATCATTTTGAGTTAAGTATCTATTCTTGATTTTCTTATATTGTTCTCTGACTAATTCCCACTTTCCATTACTTTTAATATAATCGACTTTAAATTTAATATCTCTAGAATTTGGAGCCATATTCCAATAATATCCATCTGTCCAAATATAACCAGTCTTTTCATGAATCAAACGATAAAGGTTTCCATCTTCATCTTCACAAACGATGCAAACATCCATCGAAAATTCTGTGTCGCTAATTCTTGGAAAACAACGTTTTTCAGTGGTTAATGAGGATTTGGAATCTTCACAATCTCTCCATCCATGCTTTCTAAGAACAATATTAAAAGATTTTCTAACGCATTCCTTGATATATTTACAATCCCAGTCATCACTTCTGACTATTTTAAGATTATAATCCAAATCTATGGGTTCGTTGGCATTTTGAAGTACTAGATTTCTTGCCCCACTACCAACAAGAGTTAACTCTGCACCTATATCAGATACTTCTTTTTAGGGTATGACATAGGTCTTGCATCATGTCTCCACAACAGGAACGCATACTGCTTATTAATTGTTTGTCTGTTACATAATTATACATAATAGTCTCCTTTTCATCCCATGCCGCCCATTTAGCTTTTGCTAAATCGTTGTATTATAGCGTGATATCAGTTCAATCTCAATACCCTATAAGAAATTACTGAAACAAAACAATCATCAATTTATAATTCTACTTTAAATAACATTAATTCTATACAAAGAAGTAAATATCAGTATATTCTTCTATTTTAATTGACATATAAAATAAACTTTGATAAACTGTGACTGTTTTAAAAGTAAGTAATATTTATTATATTTGTGATTATAAATAACATTTAGGGAGGAAATAAGATGAAGAAGATCTCTTATTCAAAGATGGCAGACGTTGTTTCTGCTAAAAAGAAAAGAAAAGAAATTAACACAGGCTCAGCTTGCTGATATGACTGGTATCCATAGAGCAATGCTTAGTAGATTAGAAGGACAGGATTATATTCCTTCTATTGATCAGTTACAATCATTAGCTGAAGTATTAGATTTTGAAGTAACAGACTTATTCGAAGAGGAAAAAAAAAGAAACTAGTAAACCTGTAGTAGATAAGAAATACAATATTGCAGTAGCTGGTACTGGATATGTAGGTTTATCTATTGCAACTCTTCTTTCTCAGCATCACCATGTAACAGCTGTAGATATTATTCCTAGTAAAGTAGAACTCATCAACAATAAGAAGTCTCCTATCCAGGATGATTATATTGAAAAATATTTAGCTGAAAAAGAACTAGACTTAACTGCTACATTAGATGGTGAAGAAGCATATAAGAATGCTGATTATGTTGTTATTAAAAACACCTACTAACTATGATAGTAAGAAGAACTTCTTTGACTGTTCTGCAGTAGAAGCAGTTATTGAATTAGTATTAAAGGTAAATCCAGATGCTATTATGGTTATTAAGTCTACTATCCTGTAGGCTATACAAACTTCTGTAAGAGCTAAATATAATACTAAGAATATTATCTTTAGCCCAGAGTTCTTACGTGAATCTAAGGCTTTATATGATAACCTATACCCTTCTAGAATTATTGTTTCTTGTGATGAAGACACTAGAGAAAAAAGCTGAAGTATTTGCATCACTATTACAAAGAGGGTGCTATTAAAGAAAACATTGATACTTTATTTATGGGATTCACAGAAGCAGAAGCAGTTAAACTATTTGCTAACACATATCTCGCATTACGTGTATCATACTTTAATGAATTAGATACTTATGCTGAAACAAAAGGTTTAAATACACAGGAAATTATTAATGGTGTATGTTTAGATCCACGTATTGGTACTCATTATAATAACCCAAGCTTTGGTTATGGAGGATATTGTTTACCTAAGGATACTAAACAGTTACTTTAACTTCAATGATGTACCACAAAATATGATGTCTGCTATCGTTGAATCTAATAGAACAAGAAAAGATTTCATCGCTGATCAAGTATTAAGTAAAGCTGGCTATTATGATTATTATAATCATGGAGATTATACACCAGATCAGGAAAAGGAATGTGTTATTGGTGTATATAGACTTACTATGAAGTCTAATTCTGATAACTTCAGACAGTCTTCTATTCAGGGTGTTATGAAGAGAATTAAGGCTAAGGGTGCTACTATTGTGATTTATGAACCAACATTAAAGGATGGAGATACATTCTTTGGATCACTAGTAGTGAATGACTTAAAGAAGTTTAAGAAGATGAGCCAGGCTATCGTAGCTAATAGATATGATGCTTGTTTAGATGATGTAAAAATAAGGTATACACTAGAGATATCTTTAAGAGAGACTAAACTAATAGAGGAGAACTCGATTGAGCTCTCCTCTATTTTTATCTTTACATAATTATATATCTAAATTCTAATTTGAATACCCACAAACCACAGGTATGCTATAAACACGTCTTTAATAAGTTCCTCTTAAACAGTATTAGAAACAAAGAACAAACAAAAAGATAAAAAAGACTGTTTCTGCAGATTATGGGTATTCAAAAATTCTAATAGTACTTCATAAAATATTTTTGAATTCTATTGAGTATAATGATTTAAAAAGACAATCTACTCTAAATTTTCAGTGGACATATAGAAATACATTGATGGCAACCAATACATTTTTTCTTGATCTATTTTTAGGATATTTAAATCCTTTTTTTGAATACCCACAAACCACAGGTCAGTGAAAATTAAATTTCATAAGCACCGATTAAACGGCGTTCATGAAGCTGAACCAGACACATGAATTTCCCATCTGTTCTACAATTAGATTAGAAATTAGATGGAGGTATAATCATATGTCAAACAAAGTATTAAAGCCTAAGAAAGCTTCTCTTTATCAGTTCACTCAGAAATATTCCAACAATATTGATAACTGCATTGAATTCTTCAAATCCATGAAATGGCCTGAAGGCTTTTCATGTGACCGTTGTGGCTGTCATAAGTATTACCTAGTCAAGCGTGTAGGAAAGACCAAGACTTCATATGTTCTTGAATGCGACTCATGCCATAAGCAACATTCACTGCTTTCAGGCACTATTTTTCAGAGTTGCAAGCTTGATCTATACAAGCTTCTGTTAGGTATCTTCCTTTTCTTTAATGAAAATAAAGGAATCAGTGCAGTAGATTTATGTTCAATACTAGACGTTAACTATAAGACTGCACTTCTTCTTGAAAACAAGTGTAGAATTCTTATGTCACTAAGCAATTCAGACAAGCTCCTCAACAGCCTTTTCTATGAGGCAGATGTCTTTAATATTGGCGCAAAATCCAAGAATAAAGCAGGTCATGCAAGTGAGCAAACAACCTATTCTTGGTATTTTATCTACAGATAAAAAAGAAAATAACTATCCCAGGTTCATCAAATTGAGAGTCATCACAGATTATACTGGTCTGTCACTTAAGAAAAACATAGAAAAGTGTTGTGTATTATCACATGATGCATTACTTAATACTGATGGTGAGAAAGGCTTTAATACACTAAATGAAGAAATACAGGTAAAGAATGAGAAGATTAGCTACGAAGAAAAAGGATCATAGACTACTCTGGTTAAACATAATAATCGGTAATATTAAAAATAATATTACTGGGATATATCATGGAATAACCAAAAGAGAGATGCCTTTATTCCTGAATGAACAGGAGTATAGATTTAACCATAGAAAGATGGGAAAGACTATCATGGATAAAATCAAGAAATACCTACAGAGATCATTTCCTATCAGTCATAGACAAAT
>VOFC01006808.1_pt1 | contig 30464 bp, 45 predicted proteins | sample 5384161 | NCBI WGS metagenome assembly VOFC01 (sample SAMN12384722, study PRJNA508395) | human gut metagenome | isolation source: healthy gut B | host: Homo sapiens
CTTTTTAATCAAAGGGTCTGGAGTTCGAATCTCCAACGAGGCACCATATTTAAAAACTACTAGTTATATTTTATAACTAGTTTTTTTATATTATACTTTCTTTTAGTTTATGATATTCTACTAAAAACTTTATATTTTTAATGTAGTTTGATATTAGTATTTCAAAATGATCTAATAATATTTTATTATTTATTTTATTAATACTATTAAATAATGACAATAACATATATTCTCTATCAGTATTGACGAAACAAATATCCCCTAATATCCTGGTTATTTTTTTTACATCTTTTGAATTGTTGATATTGAATTTATTTAAATCAATATCAATTGTATCTAACTCATATGTTAATTCATTTTTTAATATTAATAAATTATTATAGAAGTTATTTATAATCATTAAATTGAATTTGTTATAAAAGTAATTAATATTGTCATTATCAAATATATATTTTTTAGATAATAGTACTTTACCATGTTCGTTATTAACACACATACTAAATATTTTTTCTAATAGCGTTATATTATTAAGTATGTTTGATAAATATGTTATAAAACTATCTAATATACTAAGAAATTGTTCCTCACTTGTAAAATATCCTTTTTTTATAACTGTATTTATCTTTATATTTACTTTATTATCATCTAAACTATTTATATAATTATCTAAAGTATCCCCTAATAAAAAGGTAAAAATTAGGTTCTTATTTTGGATGTATTTTGAATTTAATACTATTCTTAGTATTTTTTTCTTTTTTAATTGATATTCATTATCTGTTTTTTTTATCTTCTAAATCAATTATATTTAACATTATACTCCCCCTTTCTTATAGCATTATCTACGATAACATAAAATTTTATTTTTTTTTATAGTATTAATTTAAAAGGTACTTTTATACTTTGTATATGAATATAATTAATTAGTAGTTAACTATAAATAAATAAAAAAGCCAGATAGATAAACTGGCTAATTTGATATTTATTTATATTTTTTTTAAGATATAATATCTACAATCTACAGCACAATATTCTTTTTAGATAGTTATCTAAGTTTTTGTAGTTGTTTATATCTTTTACCTTTTTATTATTTGACTCATAAAAAAACCCTTTTAATCTTAGCTTATTATATGCTATATCTCCCACTATATAGTCATAATCTTCATAAAAGTCCGTATAATGACTAATGAAATCATCTAGATCAAAACCATTTTTATAATCTTTCAGTATTTCATATTTATTTTTTTTCTACTTCTATTGTTTTCATTTTATCACCCTATTCGTAATTTTTGGCAAATGCTGATTTTATTTGTTCATACTTTGCAAGACTCGAAGATGAATTCCATGTTATGAATCCTCCATCTAAGCCATTATCATACAATGCTCTTACTTGATCTTCTATTTTTGAGGCATTATATATTACTGTTGGTTTCCAATATGGAGTATCATAAGCTGTTATCCATGTTCTTGCTACCGCTGGAGTTGGTATTTCTTTTTTGTCTTGCTGCTGCACCTTTAGCCCAGTTATTCATTGTTTGATATGGATTACTCCAAGTATCTACACTTCTTCCAAAGTGATCTGTATATGGCATGGAACTTATGACATCTACTATATTAGATATAGCAGGCCAATATTGACCATATGCTGTAACGTATTCTCCTGAACATTCGCCGAAGACGTCTACTGATAAGTATACTCCTTCTTTATGCAACTGATCAGCGGCATAAAATAGAAAGTTTTTGTACGGCTTCTGCTTTTTCTTCATCATACTTGTTTTTGAAGTCTGAGTTACCACTAACAGACATGTTATAAGCATCTTCTGGAAATCTTACATAGTCAAATTGAATTTCATTGAATCCCATTTCATGAACAGCTTCTTTAGCTAATTCAACATTATATTGCCATGCTCCCCTACTATAAGCAGATGGCCATAATCTATTGGAAGCTTTTGATGAAATGCAATCTTCTGGATGGTCTTTACCGTAATGGACATCATTAAAGACAACTATTCTACCAATGGCATATATACCTGCTTCTTTTATTTTATCAATAGCACTTTTTATAAGCACTATTATCATTCATAGCAGTAGCATATGCTGTTGGAGACATTTCTTTGGCAACTTCGGAAGAGTATGCTAAGGCACCATCCTTGATATCCACTACTATTGCATTGACTCCATTTTCTTTTGCTATCTTTAGATAACTATCAATACTTGATATAGTGGCAGCATTTAAATACATAGCTTTAGCATTTTTCATAAGTGGATTGTCTTTAAACTGTGGCTTTTCATATGGGTAATAATCTAAGGTAGAAGCTTTTTCCACCATGTAATTCTCTACCTGGATATTTTCGATCTTTATGGGTATCATAAACTGAATTTTCATTATAATTAGCGGTGGCTTCTTCCATGGTATCCACCAAATATTTATTATATACATATCCTGTTATATCATCTTTACTTATCTTATACATATTAACAGTTCCATCTTCATTAAGTGTGTCATAACCTGTTATACTTATTTCATTTCCTTTTTTTATAAATGAACTTATTTTTGAATCTTTTTTCATTTTCATATACTGTTACTGATGTTCTTACATATTTTGTTTTTTCTAATACACTATCTTTGATGTCACTTACTAGATTTCTACTATTAACATAATAATTGGTGTTGTTATACTCTATTTGAGTATACTTAGTATTATTTTCTTTAATTGTTTTATCGAAACTAGTAACTTTTGTTCCACGTGCTTGTTTTTTATCTTCTTTAAAATTATTATTTTCGTCATAGTTATATAAAGTTACCTCACTTTTATCTGAAGCTAAATACATAGTTTTTCTTATCTATAACTACTTTTTTACGCCTTTTAATAGAAATAATACTGCTAATACCGCTATGACGATGATACTTAAAAAGAAGTATTAGTCTCCCTACTTTTATTTTCCTTTTTCTTCTTTTTTTTGTCATTTTTACCACCTATGTATAGTATACCATATTTAGACATTTTTACTATTTTTTAAAAGAAAAAAATAGAAACTGATTGTTTCTATTTATCTAACATATTTAGTAAATTTATTTTGAACATATCTCTTTCAGCATGAGATTTTGATACCATTACTCCTTTATAAGTTGATAGTTCTTTTTGATGTCCTTCACTTAATATTTCTTCTGGAGTTAATGTATCTAACATTACTAATTTTTGATTTTCATATACTGTATAATATAGTTTTACGTCTCCATGTACTTTAGCAAACATTCTATCTGTTGGTAGCTTTAACTCATATTTTGTAATACCATCTTTAGTATTTTTTGATACTACTACACCTTTAAATTCACCATCTCTAAATGATGGATAAAAATCAAAAACTAATTTTTTATATGCTAACATATTATATTTCTTTATAGCACGTTCTTTTTTTTTCTAAATTCATTTTCATTTAGATATTCTATAACAAAACTATTTTTCATTCCAAATCCCCCCAGATTCAAAGCAAAATGTATTAAAATAATATCATAATTTGATTGAAAAGTCAAGAAAAATCGTTTTTATATGATGGTATCTCCTTTGAAATTTGGTATAAAACTGTCACTTTGGCTTTCTTCTTCTCGAGTAAAACAGTTTCTCACTCCTAAATCATAAGCATAATCTATTAGTTCATTATATTCTTGCACGGTTACTCTTCTGTTTAATTCTTTATATTTTAATTCTTTAATTGAGTATATTGATTCATTATACTTAGTATTATATTATCATGGTACTTTGTATATAAATATTTGATTATTTTTTAGAATCTTCAATATGACCTGGTAAAACTAGGTGTCTAACTATTAATCCTTTTATTAATAATTCATTATTATATTTTGGTTTTCCTACTTGTCTATACATTTCTTCAATAGCTTTAGTAGCTATATCGTAATAGTTTGAGACATTGGAATATTTTCCTAGATTGTTATCATAGTATTTGAAATCTGGTAAATATATATCTATAAGTCCCTCTAATAATTTTAGGGATGATACTTTTTCATAACCTGATGTATTATATACTATTGGTATAGTTAATCCTTTTTTTTTGCTAGAATTAAGCCTTCTTTGATAAGTGGGATGTAATGTGTAGGAGTAACTAGATTAATGTTATTAGCACCCATATTTTGAAGTTCTAAACAAATATTACTGAAACGTTCAACACTTATTTCTTCGCCTTTACATATATGGCTTATTTGATAATTTTGACAATATATACAACCTAAGTTACAGTAAGAAAAGAAAATGGTACCTGAACCTTTATCTGATGATAGTATTGGTTCTTCCCACATATGCAAGTGGTAACCGCCTATTTTATTTTATTAGAAGCCCTACAAAACCTACTTCCTTATTATTTCTATTTACTTTACATTCTCTCGGACATAATGTACAACTATTTAATTCTTCTTTCATATAAATCACAAGATATATTTTATAACAAAAATAGACTTTTTCAAGTCTATCTAGTTCCAAGTATAAAACAAACTATCATTCCTATTAATAACATGATTGTAGCTATGTTGATAAAACCTTTGCTACCATTTTTTTGGAATATCTAATTTAATGCTAGGCATAGTGGAAGTGAATTCTAAATTATCCCCTATTAATCTATTTTCTTTAACTACTGGAAGTGGTAATCTTTTTTTATTTTATCTTCACTTATACCATTACATTCTTTTTATTTTCTCGATATCTTTTCTGTCTCTTTCTCTATTTAATAATAATTTATCTCCTATAATGCATTCTAATGATTCAGTCATATACTTTTTATTATCTGAAGATACATATGGTACAATGTAATCACTTAGTTTGACATTGATATTTTTTATTCTTCCTATTCTTCTTTTTTACAGTCGAAATTATATTCTATAATGCCATTATCTTTTTTTTCTTCAAAAGCAAATATATTCACTTTTACACCATCAATAACCACTTGAAAGCCATAATCAATATTATTAACGGTATAAGTTAAGTCTATCTCTTTTTGGGTCATATAAGTCTTTTTTTCTGAATACCTCTCGCATCATTGCTATATCTTTTTTTATTGCATAGTAAATCTAGGCTTAGGTGTTTTCTTCCTGAATCTTCATTTAGTAATATATATGGTACTAATCCTCCGCATAAATATGTTTTAGCGGTTGTTTTGTTTAATTTTTCTACTTTATTATATGTATCTAATAACTGAGTATAAGTAAATCCTATTTTATCTAGGTAAGCATTATATGATTCTATACTATTATTAAACACGGTATCTATTTTTGTTTTGATAATATTTATATCTTCTACTCTATTTAGAAAAACACTATATAATTTATTAACATTATTTTCTGGGACATCCATACCCATTCGATCTAGCTCTTTGTAATCTATTTTCTATATATGATATTATTATTTTATTTTTTTTCTTCCATGACGCTCACCTACTATATTATAAATTAATTATAACATATCAAAAGTTATGATGTAAATATAAATAGATTAATTTCCTTAATTTTCTTATGATTATGCTAGAGTTTTTATTTATTTTTTATATTCATGCTTACTTCTTCTTTATCTATTAGATAAAAGTTGCCTTTTATAATTTTATAATTATTATTAGTTATTCTAATACCAGTATCATTAGGAAGAGCATATATTTTTATGGTATTAGATACTGGATATAATTCATTATTTAATAATTCTAGATTATTTATATCAAAATGTGGTTCTATTGTATATGGTATTCTACCTATTCCTTTATATAGTATTGTTTTGTGAACACCATCATCTAAGTCTTTTGAGCAAAGAGAATCTATTCCTAGATTAATAGCTCCTGCACTGATACCGATAACTATACCTTTGGATGTTTTTATTGTTTCTTTTAAGTTATATTTTTCTAAGAATGTATTTTGTTTTTAAGTTATCTTGGTTTTGACTTACCATGTATTGATAAGCGGTTAACTCTGGAAAACTAGCAGTTATGGCTTCTTTACTATAATATTTCTGCCATGGTTTATCAATTGTGGCATATCCTGTTATTTTATTTTCTTTGTCTAATTTATAGTTTTTATTCATTTCACTATAAATATCAATATTCTTTATCATTTGGTATTCCCCCCTTTAAATAATTGATATACGTATTATATTATTCTATTTCTGATTAGTCAATCATTTTAATAATTCTTTATATTATTAATTAATTTAATTACTTCATCATAATTTTCATCTAATAATTCTAAACGATATGATCTTATTCCTGTTTTTTTTATAATAGTCTATTTTATCTAAATAATTAAGATTTTTGTGGTGCATAATATGAGTTATACAATTATCATGTAATATTCTATATTTATTTTGATGAATATCTTCTAGATAATATATATCTTCTTTTAGTACATGGACATGATGACATTTCTTTTTATAGGAAATGATTTTGTTATCATTAATTCTGGTTTACCATAGACTATTATTTCTACTTTATCTTTTATATAGTCATCTAAGTAGTTATAGTTTATTTCAGGAGATAGTGTTACTCTTTTGACATTATTATCTAATAGATATTTTATACTATAATTATTTACAACATTTAAATAATAATCTGAAATAATATTTCTATCTTTATATTTATGTACTCCTCCTAATTCGGTAACTAATATATTTTTAGCATCATAATTATAGTTATTTACTACTCTTGGTAATCTTAAATATACTTTATTATTATCCTTATATTTGTTATATAACTCTATGGAAGGAGTATATATTCTATCTACATTTTGAGATATTGATGCTTCTAGTTGCTCTTTTGTTCTTACTAATACTGATACTTCATAATTATAATTTTTTTTTCTTCATTATAATTTAGTTTTACATCATTTATTATTATCTTTCTTTTTACTTTTTTGTTCTTGCCTCTACTAACTTACCTGTTAATTCTCTTCTTATATTGTTTATTTCTTTCATATTTACAAATATTCTTTTTTTTTATATCTATATTTATGGTATCTATAATAAATGGTGTATTTCCTAGTTTTGATATTTTTTCTTTTATTTCTTCTTTAGTAGTATTTCTAGTAAGTGGTACTTCTACTGGTAGTACTGATGATACTTTATTATTATTTTTATCTTGGAATGTTATAGATAAGTTATTGTCTTTTTTCTTCTATGTTTATATCTATTTTTATTTTCTTTTCACTAATAGATAGTATTTCTTTATCTAGATATGGACTTGATGTTTTTACTAATATATCTTTATCTTTTTAGATTTATTTTGTTATCTAGATAAATTATATCTCCTTTACTGGCTTTATTTATAAGAAGATTTTTTTCGTTATAAATAAAGTTAGCAATCATACCTTTATTTGACTGTTTGAATCTTAGTCCATCTTCTTGATATAGATTATCAGATAGTTTTATTTTTATTTTCTTTTGGTGTTATATCTATAACTTTTCCTATTTCTAATCCTTGATGATTTGATGATGATATATTCATTACTTTATCACTGAATAAATAACCATTTGTAAAGCTTCTATTAAATAGTATTTTTAAATTGTTTTCTTCTTCTTTGGTTATTACCTCTTTGTTGTATTTTTCTGATAATTATCTATTAGTTTTCTATATATTCTTGTTATATATCCTACATATGAAGGCGACTTCATTCTTCCTTCTATTTTGAAACATGTTATATCTGAATTCATTAATTTATCGAAATTATGGATGGTATTTAATTCTTTAGTACTTAAAAGATATTTATCTTCATTACTTATATATTTACCATTCTTTATTAATTTATATGGTAATCTACAAGGCTGAGTACATTCTCCTCTATTTCCACTTCTACCACCATTTAGACTACTAAAAAGACAACAACCACTATAGGAATTACATAGGGCTCCATGAATAAATACTTCTTTTTCAATATCGACGTTAATATTTTCTATTTGTTCTAAAGTCATTTCTCTATCTAATACTATTCTTGTTACTCCTAAATCTTTTAAGGCTTTTTATTCCTTCATTATTATGGTTATGTAATTGGGTTGAAGCATGAATTTCAAAATTAGGAAATGTTTGTCTTACTAAAGATATCATTCCTATATCTTGCATTATTAGTGCATCTACTCCTATTTGATATAGGTATTTTATATATTCTATAAATTCTTCTACTTCATTATTATATATTATTGTATTTACTGTTATATATATTTTTACACCATAAAGATGAGCATATTCTACTGCTTCTTTTAATTCTTCATTGGTAAAAGTTTCCAGCAAAAGCTCTAGCTCCAAATGATTTTCCTCCTAAATAGCAAGCATCTGCTCCATTATTTATAGTGGCTTTTAAACATTCTATATTTCCAGCGGGACTTAATAATTCTTTCAAGTTTTCACCTCTTTCATATAGTATAGCATATTTTTAGGTAAAAAATAAAAGAATGCATTCTCTGACAAGTAATGCATTCCCAAGTTTCTGAATAACACTCGGAATTAATGTCAGTTAATTCAAAATAGCTTCTTATCTTCGAGTTTTCTCTCTCATACATATATGTACATCCAATAGATAGATAAGAATTAAGGCCTCTACCTCAATACCCAAACAAATATACTCGCAAAGCATAAAATTTCTAAACAGTAAAACTTCTACCATCAAGATTTGATACCCTTACAAATGTTATCTTTATTGAAGATAAATTATAGGTATTTTTTTATGCTTTGCTTTGTATGTTTATCTATTAGACAATTTAAGTGTAAACCATTTTTTTGCAAATGTCAAGTGTTTTTAATAAAAAAAAATGAAAAATGTCATTTTTTTTCTATTTGTTCAATTATTTGTCTTATTTTTCTGAATCTATGATTTAGTCCTGACTTACTTATTTCATTTCCTGTTTCTAGGGATATTATTTCTGCTAATTCTGATAGAGAACTCTCTTTATATTTCATACGATATTCTATTACTTGTTTTAATTTATCATCCAATAAATCTACCATATCTAATTCATATAGTTTTTTCTATATCTTTTATTTGTTTATTAGCGGTCATAAATACTTTATCAATATTTGCTTGTTCACAATTATTTAGTCTGTTTGTCATGTTTTTATGATCACGATATATTCTTATGTCTTCGAAATACATAACAGCAGAAAAGGCTTTTATTACTCTTAAGAAGTCGGATATTTTCTCAGCTTCTTTTTATATATACTGTATAGTTTTTTTTTCTCTTTTTATTATTTTACTATTTAAATCATAGGTATTTAATAGTTTATTTACGTACTCTGAATATTCTTTTTGTATCTAATATGAATTCTAAGTGATACCTTGATGTTTTGGGGTCGTTTACTGAACCGGATACTAGGAATATTCCTCTTAAATATGCTCTTAATGAATCTTCATCTGATGTTATATATTCTTTTGGTATACTTAAATATTTGTTATTATCTATTATTGAGAGATCCTCTAGTAATTCTTTATTTTTTTCAGTTATATTTAATATATATGTAAAGCCTTTACCTAGTTTTTTTATTTCTTATGGTTATTTTTGGTGTTATACCGTATATATTTTTATTAATTTAAATGTTCTTCTGGCAACTGCATTGCTTTCTATTGTTATACTTATATTTGGCGTTATGGTAGCAGCTATACGCATGATAGCTGATAGTTCTGATATATCTTCTAATCTTGTTGTTTCTAGTCTTGATACTTCTTCTTTTTACTGTACTTGTAAAGCTCATATTATTCTAACTCCTTTACAATATAATTAAATATAGCTAAAAGCAGTACGATATGGATTATGTCTTACTTTATCTTCTTCTATTTCTAATAGTTTATCTTCTAGAATTTCAACATTTAAGTCTTTTAATTTTGCATAATCTGTTTCAATAGGACTTGCTTGTTCCTTTACGTATCTTTCTTTTTATATTATCTGGTACTACTTCATTATTTACTAATACAGTATCGATAAAATTATCTTCAACATAGGAATTTATTTTGTTTATGCAATCTGATACTTTATAATTATCTGTTTCTCCGTGTTCGCTCATTATATTGCATACATACATTTTTTTTAGCTTTAGAGGTTTTTAATGCTTCTTTTACTTCTTCAGATAACAAGTTTGGTATTATACTTGTATATAAACTACCTATACCTAATATTATTAAATCTGCTTCTTTTAGGGCATTTAATACTTCTTTGGTTGGTGTTACTTTGTTTTTTTATATTCTATATAGTCTATTTCTTGTCCTGCTTTGGTTATTTTGCTTTCTCCTTCTATTATACTACCATCTTTAGTATGAGCTATTAATATTGGATTATCTTCAGTAAATGGTAATATTCTACCTTTTTATATTGAATATTTTTGATAATGATGTTAATGATTCGGTTAAATTACCTGTTATATTATATAGAGCCGCTAATAAGAGATTGCCTACTGGATGGTTATTTAAATTACTATCAGTAGTGAATCTATATTGTAATAGTTCTTCTATTAATGGCTCTACTTCTGATAATGAAACTAATACATTTCTTATATCTCCTACGGCAAATATATCAAATTCTTCACGTAATTTACCACTTGATGATCCGTCATCTGCTACAGATACGATAGCAGTTATATCTAAAGGAAATTGTTTTAAGCCTCTTAGTAGTACTGATAGACCTGTTCCTCCTCCTAAAACAACTATTTTTTTCATATTCCACCTCTTAACCATTATACTATAAATTATTTTAAAAATAAAGTATTGTTACTTATATGAAAGAAAAAAAGAAGATAATTTTGTTAATTTTCTTCTTTTGATTTTCTTTTTTTCTTGTATTTGGGAATTTATATCTAATATTATTTTAGATGGTACTATTTTGATTAAGAAGCGATTTAGTTTCATGTTTGGTGGAACTATTATTAGTTTATTTTTTGAACATACCATCTATAGCTATTTTACTTGCATAATCACTTGTTAATGATGAGATGTTAAATTTTACATCTGCTACATTATTGAAATTGGTATCTACTGGTCCTGGGCAGAATATGGATATTTTGACATTTGAATTATCTTTTCTTAATTCTTCATATATTGCTAATGATAAGCTTACTATATAGTTTTTAGTAGCGTAATATGTTGCCATATATGGTCCTGGCATTAATCCTGCCATTGAAGCTACATTTAGGATTCTTCCATAATTTCTTTTGGTAAAATCTTTTAAGAATAGTTTTGTTAGTATATGATATGCCTTTATATTTAAGTCTATCATATCCATTTCTTTATCTAAACTTGTTTCGATAAATTTACCTGCATCTCCAAAGCCAGCATTATTTATTAATATATCAATATTTTCAGATTTTACTTTTTTTATATAGTTCTATACATTCTGCTTCTTTTGTTAGGTCATAGCCATAAGTTGCTATTACGTTTTTTATCTTCTTTAAATATTTTATCTAGGTTTTTTTATCTTTTGATACTAATATTAGTTTGTAATCAAAACTAGATAAATACTTAGCCATATCTCTTCCCATTCCAGAAGAAGCCCCTGTTATTAATACTTTCATTGTTAATCCTTTCTATTAAAAGAAATAATCACTAGTGATTATTTTTCTTCTAATTTATCTATTACTTCTTGTGCTGCTGAAATTTTTTTCTCTTAAATCGTTAGCCATTCCCTCAAGCACTGGAGTACCTTTTTCTTTAGCTAGTTTTACTAAATCTTCTGCTTTATCTTGTAATTCTTTTCCTTTTTTCTTAGCAGCTTTTAGTACTTTTTCTTTATTTAAATCTTCGATACCATTTGTTACTTCTTCTACTTTATCTTTGAATTCTTTCTTGATATCTTCTACTTTCATTTGATCAACATCTTTGATGATATCGTCAATTTTTTTCTTGATATCCCTTCTTAAATCTGATCCTTTTTTAGGGGCAAATAATAGTGCTAATCCTGCTCCTACTGTTGCTCCTAATGCTATTTTTCCTAATCCTTTTTTACTCATTTTTATCCTTTCCTTTAAATAGTTTTTCTATTAATAAAGCTACACCATCTACTATTCTATCTGTTATTGCTGTAAACTTTCCTGTTACTAGGCCAACCATTTCAAATAGGCCATCTAGTGTTTTTACTTTTCCACTAATATTATCAACAACTTTCTCTATTTTATTCATTGTAATGATAAGCTTTATAGTTAATACTATTAATGCCACTAGTAAAATAGCACCTAATATATATAATATTGTTGGTAAAACCATTTCCACTGTCATTATTTCTTATCCTCCTCTTCGTCATACATTGAATCTATTAGATTAAATATATCATTTGAATCATCGGTTTGTGTAATGTCTTCAGTGCCTTTTAATATTTCGTTTATATCTTCTTCATCGTGAGTTAAACTTTCGAATTCTTTAGTATCTTCAAGAAAATCTTTATCTTCTAACTTCTGTTTATTTTCTTTAGCTTTTTTATTGTTTGTCTTGTTTCTGGTTTTTTCTTTTACCTCTATTTTTTCGGCTTTAGATTCTTCTTCATTGTGATCTACTATTTTTACTTCATCTGTTATATCTACTGTTTTTGGTTCTTCTTTTTTTTTGGGTGGTTCATAACTTACGCCAAAGTCAAAATAGTTATCTTCAGCATCTCCTAATGATATGTCCTCTGCTGGGCCTTCTTCAGTCATACTTGCTAAAAGATTACTATTATCTATCTGTGGTTTTCTATCAGCATTTTTGTTATTTTTACCTCTTGATATAGCTCACAATTTTCACACATAACATTTTTTTAAATCATCAGTTAATGTACCAAAAGCTTTATTTCTTACTGTTTCGAAGTCAACCTTTCTAGATGGTCTTTGTATTTCATAAGAATTTTCATCTTGAACCTTTACTTCATCTTTAGTATAATTTTTATCTAATACTCCATATACAGGAGATATGACTGGAGTTGGTCTAAATTTTTTGGTTTTGGTTCTTCTTTTTTTAGCATATAACTCCGCTATTGGCTTTTTCTCTTTCTCTTTTTTTTTTGCAGAACATTTTGTTTACTATATCTTAAATCTGGAACTAAATCAGAATCATCCATATCAATTGGAAAAGCAAAGTTATTAGAAGTTCTTGTTTTTACAATTTCTCTATCACTTATAACATTTGTTTTAGGAACTGGTTCTTCTCTTTCTTCTCTTACTTTTCTTGCTTCTTCTCTTTTTTGTTCTTCTTCTATTTTATTACGCATAAAAGTAGGAAGTTTATGTTCTTCTTTTTCTTCTACTTCTATTTCTTCTGTTTCTACTACTTCTTCTTCATCAGAGAATAAATCTTTTAGTTTATCAATAAATTTCATACTGTCTCTCCTTTTTAATATTCTGGTAAATCTGGTGTCTTATTTTCTTCCTCTTGAACATATTACTTAAATACTCAGAAAACTTACTCTTGGTATTATCCGGTTTTTGTATTTTATATTCTTTATCAATATTTGAACCATGCTCATCTTCCAGAATTTTCTTTATTAGATTGTCATTATAATTTATACTATTTAATATAATCATACTATTTGCAAGAACATTCTCGATTTTTGTCTTTGGTACATAAGATTCTATTTTAGCATAATTATAAACTACTTTTATAAAGTATAAATCTTTATCTTCTGTTATAACTACATATCCTACTTTATCATCTTTATTTATTTTGTGATAATAGTAACTATTATTAATCATATTATCATCTAAGTTTAATGTATTGTGATAATAATAGCTCACAGAATCAACATATAAGTACATAAATGTATCTTCTGTTTTTAATTTTTGGTTATAATCTTTATCGTATACCTTTGATACTCCTAAAGGCAAATAATATGTATATCCTAAGGATGTCGTATTTTGATTATTATAATTATTATTTATAATTTTATCTATGATAATACTATAGTCATTAACATTGTCTATTCTAGTACATCCTACACATAGTATCAGTATTAATAATAGTATAATTTTTTTTTTTTTCATATCATACCTCTTCTACATTATAACAAAAAAAAGGTGGAAATTGAAATAGTTTTTTTTTTTTTATATAAAAAGGATAGTATTTATAGTACTTTAATTAATAATGTTACAGTTTGGAGACCTTAGGTCTCTAAACTTTTTCTAATGACCTTAGGCATTAGAAAACGGCGAGCAACAAAGTGTGAGACGAAAAAAAGCTTATTATTATAAGCTACTTTAATATTTTTATAAAGGATAATTCTATAAATCCTAAAGACATTAATATTAAACTATTAAATATAAATTTATTTTGAATAGTATTTGCTATGACAGATAAATTTATAGTACTAGTACTATTTTTTATCATATAACTTAGTACTATACTTATTATAATAGTTAATATGCTAGATAATATAGTTATTTCACTAGTTAATTTTAATACTAATTTTTTATCTTTAGTTACTATATATAGTATTATAGTTATGATTATTATAAATAATATTATATACAACATATTAAGCTTCCTTCACTGATACTTCTAAATCATATAGAAAATCATTTATATCATCAGAATATATTTTACTATTTTCTAGTACTTTTTTTCTTTAAATAGTATGGAATAGTATTATCATTATTAGTGGCTTCTTTAATCATATTATATATTTCATCACTTGTTAATTTGGAATTTATATTTTTATTTATTTTGTAATCAACTATTTTATTTAATACTATTTGTAATTTCTTATCTAATTCTTTAGAGTTTATTAATATATTCATTTCTTCTTCAGTAATATCCAGGGTATTTTTTACATCATAATATGTTTCGTTATATTCATTATCATCCCCTGTTAAAAGATCTTTAATGGTTATTTTATTTATTATTTCATTAACACCACTTTCACTTTTGACATTTATTATTACGGCATAAGTACTTGCTATGGTATATGCTAATGTTAATAATATTATTAGTAATACTACTAATAGTCTTTTTTTTCATGTTATCACCATTATTATTATTTCTTTATTTATATTTATTATACAAAAAAAAGAAATATAGTTTTGTTCTATATTTCTTGCATAACTGTTATTATCATTGGTTTGTTACCAGTTTCTTTTTATTAGGTATTTAGATAATTCATCTCTAATTATATTTTTTACTTTGTTGTATTCGATATATTTTACTGATTTGGTATTCTTTATTATTATATCTTCGGATATTTTCTTTATTTCGTTTATTAATTCATATGAATCTCTTACATAGACAAAACCTCTTGTTAATACTTCTGGTCCAGATATTATCTCTTTTGTTTGTTTATTTAATGTTACGGATATTATCATTATACCGTTATCTGATAACATTTCTCTATCTTTTAATACTACTTCGCCAATATCATCTGATGAGTTTCCATCTATTAAAATAGATCCTGCCGGTACCTTCTCAAAGGTATCTTTTAAAATACCATTTTCGATAGTTACAACATCGCCATTTTTCTTTAAGTAATATATTTTCACTTGGTATACCCGCTAAAGAAGCAATATTAGCATTTTGAACTTGATTTTTATACTCTCCTCTTATTGGGAAATAGTATTTTGGATTCATTAAATCTATCATTGTCATTAAATCTTCTGATGAAGCATGATGTGATAAATATTTTTAGGGGATAATGTTACTACTTCTGCTCCAGTCTTAGATAATTCATCTAATAAATGGTAATATGTTTTTTCTCTATTTTCATAGATTGGTGTTGCTAATAACACTGTATCTTCTTCGTTTAATTTAATAAATTTATCATAACCATTTACTATTTTCATTATATTGTAATATGGTTTTTCTTTTTCATTAGCATTTAATATTACTACATTTTTATCATTTATATTTGATAAGTCCCCTATTATTTTTTTATCAATAGTTAAGTATTTATTTTCTAAAGCTGTATCTATTATTGTTTTTAGTCTTTTACCCATTATTACTACTTTACGGTCTGTTTTTTCTAATTCACTAAATAATTCTTGAATACGATATAAATGTGTATTGTTACGTTAAATATTATTCTTCCTTCGCTGGTATTTAGTGTTTCTCTAATTAGATTACTTATACGATGCTTAGGAGATGTGAATCCTTCTTTATCAGCATAGCATGATTCTGTTAATAAACATAAAACATTTTGTTTTCCTATGTAGGCTAATTTTCCTATATCTGTCTTGTATGGGCCTTTCATTATTGGATCAATAACGAAGTCTGATGCATAAAATATTACTCCATCCTTGGTATATATGGCATAACCAAAGTTATCAGGAGCTGAATGTGATAAGGATACAGGAAATATTTTTACTCCTTTGATATCTATAGGAATATAAGCTTTTATTTCTTTTTAAATTATTTGTACTTATATGATATGTTTCAAATTCTTTTTTCTTACGACATCTATTGTATACTTTGATGCATATACTGGGACATCCCCTAATTCAGGGACAATGTCTGATAATGCTCCGATATTCTCATCGTGAGCGTGTGTTAGAAAAAATTCCTTTTATTCTTTTTTTTATTTTCTTTTAAATAACTTATATTTGGTATTATATAATCGATACCTAATGTCATTTCATCGGCATATTTTAATCCTGCCTCAAAAAAACAAAGATATTTTTATCTATTTCGATAACAAACATATTTTTTCCGTTTTCATCTAGTCCTCCTAATGAAAACATTTTTATTTTACTCAATTTTATTTCTCCTTTCTTTACAAGTAAAAGACCTTTATAATTATAGCAAAAAAAATGAAAAAAGTGCAAGAGGCATGTATTTTGTTTGCCTAGTGCACATATTTTTTTTTTTTTTCTTATTCTTTTCTTTACTTTATCTTTACTTCTTATAATCTTATTTACTTGATATGTATATGTTTTTGTGTCTTTGATTGTTCCACTAATGGTTTTGATGTTTTTATTACTATATTGGTTATTATGAATACTTGTATTTAATAATAAGGCTATGGCCGCTAAGGAAGTGGATGTTAATAATGTAATGAGTGGTGGTATATTTATATATAACATTAATATTGTAATAATTAAAAAGATTAGTATTGGTATGATAGTATTATATATTTTATTTATTAGTTTTTTTCATAATGTACCTCTAATAATATATATGATTATTGTTTTTGAGGTATGAAAAAAGAGGAATTGTTCCTCTTATAAAGTATTTATTTGCTTCTTTTACATTCATTAAGATTTTACTTACGATAGTGGCATCTGTTCCTCCACCTTGGGCAAAGGACTTATTACCTCCTCCATTTCCTCCTGAACGTACTGATAAATCTTTTACTATTTCACCACAGTTAATACGATTTGATGTTGCTTTTGCTATATAATTAACTGAGTTATTTTCATTTACATTGGCTAATAGTACAAAATTATTATCTCCTATTTGATTACTTAAGGCTGAAGCTATTTGTTTTAATGAGGCTATATCATAGCCATTAGTTATTGTTATTATAGTAGTTATACCATTTATTTCTTCTTTTATTTCTAAGAAACTTGATAAATCACTTACTGATTTTTCACTTTTTTAGTAGTAAAGTCTTTCTCTAATTTCTTTAGTGATTCTCTTAATGTTTCTAATTCGTTTTTATTTATAACTATATCTCTGTAACTAGTTGGAATATCATTATTAATATTAAAGTTAAAGTTTAATTCAATATCTAATTCTTTAGCAGCATTTATTATTTTTTTTGCTTTATCTAATAATTTGATCATTTCATCGTTGTATTTTTTATTTCTTCTTCAAGAACTTTAGGAATATTTGCGTCTGTTGCTCCAATTATACGATAAGTATCCGCTCCTTTATTTTCTACTATAGCAATAGCGAATTTATTTATATCTTTAGTATTTGGTACATGAGTACCTGCACATAATTCAATAGATGGTCCCATTGTTACTACTCTTACGGTACTACCATATTTATCGTTAAATAAAGCCATGGCACCTTTTTCTTTTGCTTCTTTGATATTCATATATTCTATATTTGTTTCATAGCCTCTTTGTATTTTCTCGTTTACTAGATTTTCTACTTTTAGTATTAGTTCATCTGATAGTTTTCCTTGGTAAGTGAAATCAAAACGTAAACTTTCTTCATCTACTTTGGATCCTGCTTGATGAACGGCATCTCCTAGTAACTCTTGAAGACTTTTTGAAGTAAATGTGCTGCTGAATGATTCTTCATGATAGCTAATCTTTTTTTCTTTAGATACATGGGTTAGTATTTTATCACCTTTATTTATTGTTCCTTCTAATACTTTAACTTCTAGTAAGTGTTGGCCATTTGGTGCTTTGATGACATTTGTTACTTCTAATTTACATTTATCATTTTTTAAATATCCTGAGTCTGATACTTGGCCACCGCTTTCGGCATAGAATGGATTTTCTTTTAAGAATATATAGCAGTCTTCACTACATGTATCTATAAAGTTATTATCTTTCATGATGGCTAGTACTTCTGTTTCTAATCCTAATTTATCATAGCCGACAAACTTACTTTCTTTTATAATTTATTAGTAATTCATTTTGAAGATTCATACTACTAATTAGTTTTCTATTTTTACGAGCTAACTCTTTTTTGAGCGTTCATATAGGCTTTAAACTCTTCTTTATCTACAGTAAATCCTTTTTCCATAGCGGCTTCTTCTGTTAGTTCTATTGGATATCCATATGTATCATATAATTTAAAGGCATCTTTACCACTAATAACTTTATTTTTGTTTTTGAATAGTTCTTCTAATTCTTTTCTCCTGATAATAGGGTTTTTGGAATAGTAATTCTTCTTTAGATATTAGTTCTTTTACCTTTGGCATTGTTCCTACTAATTCTGGATATACTTCTTTGTAGTTATCCACTACTACATCTACTAATGGTGATAGAAATTCTTTATTTATATTTAGTTTTCTACCCATTCTTGAGGCTCTTCTTAATAGTCTTCTTAATACATAACCTCTTCCTACGTTTTCAAATACTGCTCCATCTGATAAAGCAAATGTTAAAGTTCTTATATGATCTGCTATTACTTTGAACTGCATTTGACCATTATATGGAATGTTACATATTTCTTCTATTTTATGCATTATTGGAATAAATAAATCTGTTTCATAGTTTGTTTCGGTTTCTTGAAGAATGCAAGCCATTCTTTCTACACCCATACCTGTATCAATATTTTTTTATGTGGTAATTCTGGATATTCTTCTCTTGATAGTCCTTCAGTAGCATTAAATTGGCTTAATACATTATTCCATATTTCTATATAACGATCGTTTTTCTTCTTCGTTTTGAAGCATAGATATGCCTCTTTTTTGTTTATCATATTTTTCTCCTCTATCATAGAAGATTTTCGGTATCTGGGCCTGATGGGCCTGGTCCTATTTCCCAAAAGTTTGTATCTAGTTTTATTAGATGTGATGGTTTTACTCCTAATGACAACCATATATTATATGTCTCTTCGTCATGAGTATATACTGTTATGTATAATTTGTCTTTATCCATTGCAAAGTATTTCGGACTTGTTAATAATTCCCAAGCCCAAGGAAGAGCTTCTTCTTTTTAAAATAATCGCCGATACTAAAATTACCTAACATTTGGAAGAATGTATGATGTCTAGCTGTTTTTCCTACTTCTTCAATATCACCAGTTCTAATACATTTTTGGCAACTTACTAGTCTTTTGTTTTTTGGTACTACTGTTCCATCAAAGTATTTTTTCAGTGGTGTTACACCAGCATTTATCCATAATACTGTTGGATCATTTTGTGGAATTAATGATGCTGATTCTATATATGTATGCCCTCTTTCTAAAAAAAGTCTATGTATGTTTTTATTATTTCATTTCCTGTTAACTTTTTTCATTTTGTCTCCTCCTTATATATTTTATATATATCTTTTTCTAATTGTTCTAATGTATCATTAGTTACTTCATAATCAAAATTGGTATAATTGTCCATAGCGGTTTCTGTTATATGGCTTTTGTTGATTTGAAGATAAATCTGATTCAAAATTTATTCTATTTATGTGGATGGCCACTACATTATCAAATTTTGCTTTAACACTATCTATTTCTTTTGGTAATCTTATATCAGGGACTATTATAGCATCATAAAAATATGAATATATTTCTATATCATCTAATTGTCTTTCTATCAACATATCAGCTTTATTTAGCTTATTTCTAATAACATCAGTTCCTAATTCCTGCAACAACTGTCTTGGTTTTGTTTCTTCTTTGCCATCCCAACCAGTCATTTCACTAGCATAAAATTTTTATATATTTTCCTGCTCTAGAGTATATTACTTTTTTTTTCCATCAGCTTCATAAAATTTTTTTTTTAAGAATTCCGCGGTAGTATCCTTACCATTTCTTGCCTTTCCACTTAATAAGTATATTTTTGGATGTTTATTTGTTATTTCCATATTTACCAGACCTTTCATATTTCTTTTTTATTATACCAAATTATGACAAAGAAGTAAATTATTTTTATTTATTTAACTATTATTACTTTACTTATCTTGACACTATTATCTTTGTACTTACTATGGTTTAGTATTTTTATTTAAAATGTTATATTTTTTTCTTTACCAAGTTATACTTAAATGGTATAATGAAAATATGAGGTGGCCAATATGAATAAAAAGAATAAATATGGTAAGGCTATATTAGTTACTGGCTTTATTGCAATTGTTGTGGTTACAATTTGTGCTTTTCAAAAAGGATAAAATTGTTTATAAATATTATGAATATACAATAGATAAGAAATATTCTAAAATCAATATTAATGATTATGATAAAGATGATAATTTTAATTATGTTGATGATTATACTGAAAGTGGAATTAAGAACAGAAATGATTTAATAAATTCTATTTACTATGCTATTAATAGTGGTACTGATTATATTGAAAGATATATTGATAGTGATTATACTAATTATATTAATGATATTAATACATTAACTGCTTATAATGGAGCTGAATTTAAAAAGGTTATTTCAACTCTTAATAATTTTGTTCATCCTTATAATAGTTCTAATAATGTTAAAATTAGTTATGGTGGGGATTATAAAATAGGTATTACTATTAATAGGGCCTATACGCAAGATGAAATTAATGAAATTAATAATAAGGTTGATAAGATACTTAATGAAAATGTTAACAATAATATGCCCCCTAAAGAAAAAATTAGAGCTATTCATGATTATATTATTGATCATACTGAATATGATAAACTTAAGTATAATAATAAGAATGATACTACTTATAAATCTAATACGGCTTATGGTGTTTTAATCGAAGGATATGGTACCTGCAACGGATATGCTGATGCTATGGAAATATTCTTGGATAAAATGAATATTATTAATTATAAAATTAGTAATGAAGAACATATTTGGAATTTGGTTTATTTAGATGGTAAATGGTATCATTTGGATTTGACTTGGGATGATCCTATTAGTGAGACTAATATTAATAGAGATACTTATTTCTTGATAACTACAAAGACTTTGGAAGAACTTAATGATGGTACGCATACTTTTTGATAAAAATATATATAGCGAAGCTGCTTAAGGCTCCGCTAATTTTTTTATTATAAATAATAATGCTCCCTAATAATGCACATATCATATCTTCCATTGTATCATATAATCCAATATCTATATATCCACCATATTCTTGAATAAAATCTATGTTATTTATATAAAGGGAATTTATTTCTTTTTTTTTCGACTTTATTTTTGTCTTGTGAAAATAATGTTGATGTTATATTATTTACAACGGTATCTTTTTGCATGTCTTTATTAAATACATTATCAATAGTAAATTCTGTTATTTCCCAAATAGCCGCTACTGCCATGGGTAATATAAATGAAAATACTACTACTAATTTTTTATTGTTATCCTTGGTTATTTTATTTAATATGTATATTGATAATGCTGCTACTATAAATGAGCTTAATGTATGCATTATATCATCATAGTACCATACTTTTTATTATATAGGTTATGTATTTCTCCTAATACTTCTGTTCCTATAATAAATATATATATTAGTAGTTGTAATTTATATGGTATTTCTAATTTTTTTTTGATATAGTCTGTTAAAAACAATAGAAATAATGTAAATAATGATAAAAAAAATAGTAGTTAAATTGAAGTTCAGTAATGCTACTAGTAACTCAATAATAACTGCTATTTTTTTATTATATTTAGTATTTTATTTTTCATATACTCACCTATCATAAGTATATGATATTTATTTTTTTATATTATTTGTTTTCTTTTTTTCATTTATTTTAGGTAATGAACTAAAGTCATTATCTAAAATACGGAAACTATTTTGATATATTACTTTATCAAGTGTAACATCTATTTTATAGTAATCATTTGAAACTATTACATTTTCATCAGTTATATCTATTTTTTTTTATACGTATCATTTGCCTTATCATAATACTCTAATAGGCTTTGATATGAACAGTTTAAATATGACATTGGACTTAATTCTATCTTTTGACTACCAACTTCAATAGTGGTAGCTTCAGGGAAAAAGTATAGGTCAATACCATCATAATAAAAGGCATGATCTTGAGGAGTATTTATATTTTTTTGATTTAGATAATATAAATTATTTTTTTTATATACTTCTGCTAAAGATGATATGCTATATACTTCATCTTTTATTGGAAATATTATTGACATTGCTTTAGGGAATATTACATTATCTTTACCTTTTATGTATATTGGTATGCTACTTAAATTTACTACTTCATCTTTGGGTTCATACTTTAATATAACATTTTTTTGTTACGGGATATTTTTGCTTTATATTCTAACTTTAAACCGGAAAAATATTGATATACATCTACTTCTTCTGTTTTGGCATATCTATTATTTTTATATTCTCTAGCATATAGGAATACCGCTATTAAAATAACTATAATAAGAAATACTGGTATTAATATGTTATATTTTTCTTTTATGAATTTTTTTCATTTTTTTCACCTTCTTAATATCTAAATTTATAGTTAGAACTTAAATCTTTAATTACTGTTTCATTTGATTTTATATTTGTTAAACTTAGAGATATGGAATCTTCTTCTTGTAGTCCTGTAATTGGTGCATGTCCTACTGTATTTCCGTTTAATGTTATTTCATTTGTTGATACTACTTCACCATTTTTTGTTATGGTTAATGTACCTGATGTTAATGGATAACTATTGTCTGTTGTAACTAAATAATCTATTCCATCTTTACTTGTTCTTGTTACTTTTAATGATACTTGTGGTTTTTTAGTAGTTATATTAACTTTATCAAATGTTTCAACGTGCATCTGATTTTCATCATCTATGTAACTATATTTAAATGTTAATTCATAATTTGTATTTGGAAATACATTATTACTTATTTCGTATGATGTTGAACCACTATTTAAATATATGGTATCAATATTGCTTGAATTTTTTTTTTTTACTTCCATATATACTGATGAATATTCTTTTTTAGGATCATATATTACATAATCAACACTAATTTTATTTACAGTACTTGTTACCGCTATGACTGATGTTCTTTTAGTAGCTTTCTTTATTTCTTCAATAACTACATTATTTTTGCCTGTATTACCTTTGCTACCATTTCCACCATTAGTGGTATTATTTCCATTAGCTATACTATTATCGGTTACACCAGTTACACCATTATTAGCAGTTGTATTGCTTTCAGATGAGTTTCCTTTATTATTATCTTCTTCTGGTATTAAATCTTCTTTAGTATAGGTATTAGAAGATCCTATTATTTTTTCTTTAAATCTATTTTATCGCTACCATATACTAATATTTCATTTGCTATATCAAATGTGTAATTTGATGTTACGATGGTAGTGGCAGAGAATGTTTTTAGATTTACTTTGTGATTTGTAAGTGTTGCATTTCCTGCCTTGTCTAGATCAATCATTAAGAAATCACTTGTTGATAATAATCCATCTGCCGATTTTATTTCTTTATCTACTACTAAATATTTTCGATCTTCTAATTTATAGAATTTTGTTAAAGCGGTGCTTTTAATTACTGTTTCACCACTAGTTATATTTATTTCATCACCACTACTAATTTCATAATATTTTCCATAAAGTTTCAAAACTCCTGTATCTTCATTATATGTAATAGCGGTATTGCCTAATTCGGTACTTATTTTATCTTGAATTAGATAATATTTTTTTATTCCATTTGGTCTTTATAACTGCTGGTTTTTCTGTTTTTATTATGGTTTTATCTTTATCAAATACTAATGTTTTTTCTTCTACTTTATATTCGTTTTTATCTCGTGATAAAAATAGGTTGATAACTAGAGAAAACATGACAATTATCAGTGCTGAAATTACTAATATTATTCCTATGTTTCTCTTATTTTTTTATCATATTTTCTCATTTATATCATCCTTTCTATTTTCCTTCATATTTGAATGTCTTAGAATCACTAGTACTATCCCCTATTTTTAGAGCAGTTATTTTTCCATTTTTATCTTTATAATAGTATATTAATTTTTTATATTGTTATTTAATCCTAACTTTTGATTCTCATCTGTTGTTACTTCTATGGTTGGATATTCATCTTTATCTAGTTTAAATACTAATTGATTACCAGTAGTAGTATTACTTTGTCCTATTAAGCCTGAACCTACTTTACCAAATCCTTCAACTGTCATTGAGTATTCAATACCTGCTATATACTCTTGTAAATTAGTTGCTCCTTTAAATGTTATTAATACTTTATTGTTTGATAGTGCGGTTGGAGTTACTGCTCTAGGGAGAATCCTAATTCACTCTTTGTATATTGACTCTTTCTTGCATATATTTTTGTTTCTTTTTTTCTTCATCTGGTAAAGAAATATTATTTCTATATATATCTGATGATACATAAATTGAATAGTTGGTATCTGGTTTTAAATTAGTGAATGTTATTTCTATTTGATTGCTACCATATTTAGCTAAATTAATAGTTTTACTACAGTTATCTTCATTACCTGCTGGACATACATGGTTGTAATCAGCATCTTGTAATTCTATAAATAATAATCCATCTTTAATTACTTTATCTCTATCTTCTAATGTGATAATGTATTTAATTCCATATGTGAATCCTGAATCATTTTTTATTTACTATTGCTTCTTGTTTTATCGTAAATGATGGTTCTTTTTAATTCGTGGAAGTTTTGACCCGCTGTAATATTTTTATCAGACATTGTGTCTTCGAATAATTTTAATTCTTTACCTTTATCTGTTGTTATAGCAGTAACGGTAAGAGTATAATAATCGTTTCCATATACTAAATTATCTTTAGTTATATCTCTTGATAATATTGCTTTTTCTTCCTTTACCGATGCTTTCATCATTTATTTCTTCATTAGTTACTTTTCCATCAAATATTAATTCTCCATCTGGATTATGTACTTCATATTTGATATCAAAGTTTTTATTATTTTTCAAATATGTTGTTAAGTTCATTATTCTATTTAGGTATACATTATCTATTGTTTTTGAATCATAATTATAGGCTACTCTATCAAGTATTTCTTCTGCTCCTAGGGTTTTAAAAGTACCCATATACTCTACATAACCTTCTTTTTTCATAATCGAATAATGGTGTTTTTACATTTTCTCCATTTTTATTCATATCAGCAGATATTTTATAATAATATCTAGTATCTGGATCTAATCCTGCAAAAGATATTTCACTTTTTAGACTTTCATAATCTGTTTCAATTGTGTCTACATGAACGTATTCTTCTTTACAATTTTCTTCATCTTCACTGCAAGTTTTCATAGTATAAATGTCTATATAGAATTTATATTTGCCATCTGTTTTAATAAAGTCACTTTCTAAAACGCTATCACTTGCAGATACATATACGTTCATAGCAGTTCCATTAATTGTTGGTGTTGGTTTTGATGTTGATACTTTTAGGTGTGATACTTGTAAATTTGAATTTATTATTATCTGTTTGAATATTTATTTTGTCTAAAACTTTTGGATTTAATGTATATTTAGTATTTTTATCTCTAAATCCACTTAATCCTAAGTTAGCTATACCATCTTTCTTAATAAAGTCACCATATTTAATAAATTGATTTTTACTTTTATCAACAATATCAGTTGAGGTTATATACCATACATCATTTTGATTTTTTTCTGTTTTTACTTCATAGCCAAATATTCCTGTAGGTTTGTTTGAAGTTGCATATGAGCCATTTGGATTTAAATATAAATATTGTCCTGGCATTTCTAATGATGTTGTTTGGAAAACATATCCTAGTTTAGAAGCATCTTTTTCTCCTACTACTCCTAAACTTTGGAAGTAATCTCCTAATAGTGATTTTTGACTAAATCCTGTATATCCTGTGTCATAAAATCCTACTAATGAAACCTGAATATCTTTACCTTTGAATGATTCTATATCATTGTAATCAAGAATAATACATTTATTATCATCACAGTCAGATAAGTTTGATATAACTTTTTTTTCATATTTATCATTACCTGATGTTAATGTTAGAAGGTATGTTGATATTCTATTTAAAAATTCATTGTCATCTAAAACTATTTTTTAATCTATTATCAAAATTGCCATATACTAGTTTATATCCTATATTATAATCTTTTTTGAATTATAATAACCATCAAAATAGTATTTTCCTATTGATATTTTAGTGGGATCTGATGTTTTGGTATTTGCTCTTTTATAACTTAAATTATATATATCAGAATTATTTAGGTTTGAAATAGTAAATGTTTTTTATATCACTACTTTTTTTCAAATTCAATACTATTTTTCTTCTTCACTATCATTTACTTTGTAGTAGAAGTTATATTTATCGCCTTCATCTTTAAATAATGCATTATCGATATCTTCAACATAGTATTTATATGTTATTGAATCTTTGGTACTATTATCAACATATAATTTAAAGATTGGATCTTTTTTTAATTGAAGTGAATGTTTTACTTATTGGTTTATTTGATGGGAATACAGAATCATCTGCTCCATCGTTATTGCTATCAATACTTATATCATATGAAAAGCTATATGTGTTTCCTCTAGCTAATTTTTCATCTTCTACTTTATAATCAGTTCCATAGTCTAAGAAGAAATATGCTGTATAATTTTCTGTAGTTGTAAAATCGATTGATTTTGTTTCAATTAATCTATTTCTTTGATCTTTGGCGTAAAAGTTTAATTTAGTAATTGGATGTTCACCTTGGAAGTATGTTTCTATTTTAGCTTTATCGAATATTGCATTTACTTCATAGCCTATTATAGTTGAACCATCTAATTTATTATCATAACTTACACCATATTTTGCTTGCATATCGGCGTCTTTTACGGTATCGTTAGTTATTTCTGTTACCGCTATTGTTGGCTCTGCTACTTCATCTTCTAGTAATAGCATAGCGGGTGTTTCAAATACATATTTGTTATTTAATATATCAAATTTATTGGTACCGCTATTATCATAGGCATCTGTTACTTCAAGTGTATAATATCTACTTAGTTTTCCTCCGGATATTTCTCTTAAAGCATCTAGATTTTCTATACCAAACATTTTTGAAGTTAAATCAAATTCTTTATTATAATATCTTGATTTTATATCTTCTGTTTCGGTAAAGCTTCCTATTGGTGCTGTTTGAATATTATTCTTAGTATCACCTTTATATAAATTAAATGTTATTGATGATATTTTATCGGCATAATCACTTTCTGGTACAGTAGATATCATTTCAGTACTAACTACTATTGGGTTTTCAAAACTATATTGTTTTTGCTTCCAATTTTGCATTTGCAATGCTTCTATTCCTTTTGTAGTTACCGCAAAGCTTCCTATGTATTGACCTTTTTTGTAAGCCTTTACCATTATACATATCTATATCGGCGTATACTTCAAATGTATATAAAGTATTTTCTTTTAAACCACTTAATGCTAGTTTATATTCCATTGTTTCAGGATCAAACTTAACATCTTTTATGGCTATTCTTGTAGTTGAATTACCACCATAATATCTAATTATAAAGTCATTAACTTTATTCATTTCAGGCTTGTCTTTACCTTCTCTTCCTTCATTTGGTATTGTACAGCCTTCATCTTTTATTTTTACTGTTCCGACTATTTGATCAAAGTCTACTAATTCTTCTTTGAATTCAATTGTTGGTCTACCTATTACTTGGAAATAATTACTTAGTCCTGTTTCTATTTCGTTATATTTATAGTTATCATTATATTCTACAATCATTTTAAAACAATAATCTGTTTTATCTTCTAAATTATTTTCCCCTAATTTTAATTTTTGCTCTTTTAATGTATCACTACTAAAAGTATAAACTGGTTTAGCATTTAATATTTCACCATCAGTTAAATCATCTGCTTTATAAATTTCATAAGTATATTTTGTTATACTTGAGTCCTCATCTTGTGGTTTTTCCATTTTTAGAGTAAAGCTTTTATTATCATTATCGTATCTACTGATATTTCACCTAAAGTTGGTTTATTTTTTAATGTTTTATCTGATGTTTCTATTGTATATATATTTGCATAATTAGTATTTTTTTAAAATAACTGAATCTACTTTTACTTTATATTTTGTATTGTGTGTTAATTCCTCAAAAGAAATATTATTGTCTTCACCATTAGTTATAGTGATTGTATTGCCTACTTTATTTCCTTCGGTATCATATAATGATACATTAGCGGATTTGATATCATTATTTTCGCCAAATTCTAATGAATATGATAATGAATTTTGTGTTACCATTTCACGAACTAAATTTAGTGTTAAACTTTCGGTTTTAAATGTTTTTGAAAATATTGTGTACCATTATTATTATTTTGTTCTGATATTGTCATTAGATAATCACAATTTGGTGATAATGAATTTATATTTACTTCTTGTATATCAGGAGCATTAGCTAATATTTTAGAAAACTCTCTTTCTCCTGTAGTTATGTTTGTCAATGTCAATAATAAATCATCTTTAATAAAATTACCAGTATCTATTACTTGGAAACTTGCATTTAAACTATGAGTATCTACTTTGGCAGAAATTAAATCTATTGATACTTCTTGCTTTAACACTGAATTTGTTGTATCACCTTCGCCTGATTCTCCTCCTGATGGCTTATTTTCCTCATTATTTTCAGGATTATTTTTTACATCAGGTTGATTTTCACCTTTATTATCTCCACTACCATCAGTAGTGCCATCGGTATTTTTCTTGTCATCATTTGATTTTACTTTACCATCGCTAGGTTTGATATCAATATTTTCATTACCATCAATAGTCATCTCAGATAAAGAAAGTTTTGTTTCATCATTATAGATAACATTCTTATCGCCAAGATTTATTTTTGTATTATCTCCTATAAAAATAGTTGTTCCATCCGCTACTGTTTGATAGCTTCCTTCTTGGTTTTCTATTTTTACAATACCATCTTCAACAAATAGTATTTCAAAATAATCGCCACTAACAGTGTTATCATTACCTGCTAATTTAACTCTTATATCTTTTCCTACAACAATATATTTATTTTCGGTTATTCTTCCTAAGAAATTATTAAATATTAATGTTTTGTCGGATGTTTCAATGTAATAACTACCATTATTATATTGAATTATCGATTTATCTGTAATATTGTAATATGGAACTAGATTTTTATTGAATTTATCTAAGTCAAGGATAACACCATTTTTCATAAATGACATTGATTTATCTAAATAATGAATAAAGTTTTCTTTGCTGGTACTTACTTCTTTATTGTCTGCATTCTTAAAAACATATTCTTCTTTTACGTTTTCTTTATAAACTGTATTATCATTGAAATATAGTTTTTTGCTGCTTGATGCAGTACTATTTATTATATATCCTGCACTATAAAATTCTTTTTTTCTGAATCTTTTGTTAAAAAAGATTACCCCTATAGTCAAAATTGTTAAAGTTACAATGCTTATAATTAAAATTATCCAAAAACTTTTATCATTTATTTTCTTCATTTTTATCACCGATACCTATCATATAAATTATATCAAAATGGTACTTAAAAAGTCAATTAACTCATTATATTTTGCCATGATAATTTTGATGATATTTTTATAATAATTTTTGATAAATTTTGAGTTTTTTTTAATTTAGTAGTTTACAAATGGAAAATATATGGTATAATATTGATTGTGTTGGGGCGTTAGCTCAGTTGGTAGAGCAACTGACTCTTAATCAGTGGGTCTAGGGTTCGAATCGCTAACGCCCCACCATTTTAATTTTTTTATAAAAATCTCTTGTAATGTTGGTTTTTATATGATATAATGTAGAAGCAATCAAAAAAAATGGGCTTGTAGCTCAGGTGGTTAGAGCGCACGCCTGATAAGCGTGAGGTCGATGGTTCAAGTCCATTCAGGCCCACCATTTTTGGCCAGTTGGTGAAGTGGCTTAACACACTGCCCTTTCAGGA
>VOFC01004710.1_pt1 | contig 30460 bp, 50 predicted proteins | sample 5384161 | NCBI WGS metagenome assembly VOFC01 (sample SAMN12384722, study PRJNA508395) | human gut metagenome | isolation source: healthy gut B | host: Homo sapiens
GGCGGCGATGAGGTCGGCTCGTTCAACATCTCCGACCGCCGCATTTGTGGCGGCGGCGGGCGGCGTGCCGGTGGCAAAGCACGGCAACCGGTCGGTTTCGTCAAGTCGGGCGCGGCGGATGTGCTCGAGGAGCTCGGCGTTGTCCTGTCGCTGTCGCCCGAGCAGAACAGCTGGTGCTGGCGGAAACGGGCATCTGCTTCCTGTTCGCACAGGGTTATCACAAGTCCATGAAGAACGTCGCCCCGTCCGCAAGGGCATGGGCGAGCGCACCATCTTCAACGTGCTCGGCCCGCTGTCCAATCCGGCGCGCGCGACTATGCAGCTGCTCGGCGTGTACGATGAAAGCCTCGTCATGCCGATGGCGCAGGTGCTGTCCAACCTCGGCGTAACGCGCGGCATGGTGGTCTGCGGCGGGCATGGACGAGGCCAGCCTCATCGGCAGGAAACAAGGTCTGCGAGATCCGCGACGGCGAACTCACGTATGAGCTCGATCCGACCGAATACGGCCTGTCGCTCTGCACGGTGGACGAGCTGCGCGGCGGCTCGCCCAAGGCGAACGCCAGATCACCCGCGACATCCTTGCAGGCCGTGAGCAGGGCGCAAAGCGCGAGGAAATCCTGCTGAACGCAGGTATCGCGCTGTACCTCGGTCTGGACGGCCTGACACTGGCGGACGGCATCAAAAAGGCCGCCGGGCTTATCGACAGCGGCGCGGCGCTCGCGAAGCTCGACCGGTTCGCAGCGGCAACGCAGGAGGCGGCAAAGGCATGATCCTCGACGAACTGGCGCACGCCCGCGAGCAGGTCGCGGCAGATAAGGCGAAGATTTCGCTCGCGGACATGAAAGCGCAGGCCGAAGCACTCCGCAGGGCGATTTCCGATTCGAGAAGGCGCTTGCAGGCCGCGACTGCGCGTTCATCTGCGAGGTCAGAAGGCCAGCCCGTCCAAAGGGCGTCATCGACCCGGTGTTCGACTTTGAAGCCATCGCGCAAAGCTACGAGCACGCCGGCGCGGACTGCGTTTCGTGCCTGACCGAACCCAAGTGGTTTCTCGGCTCGGACGAAATCTTCAAAAAGGTTAGGGGAATCGTCACAAAGCCGATGATCCGCAAGGATTTCACGGTGGACGAATACCAGATTTATCGGGCAAAGTGCTCGGCGCGGATGCGGTGCTCCTCATTGCACGCTGCTCGACACGAAACCATACGCGATTATATCGGCATTTGCGACAAATTAGGCATAAGCGCTTTGGTGGAAACGCACGATGCACAGGAGATGCAGTCTGCGGTTCGAGCAGGTGCGCGGCTCATCGGCGTGAACAACCGCAATCTCAAGGACTTCACCGTTGACCTCGGCAACGCGGCTCGTCTGCGCGAGGCGCACCGGACGGTACGATTTTCGTAGCCGAGCGGCGTTTCCTCTCCGGCGGATGCGGCGGCACTGCGAAAAACCGGCGCGGATGCCGTTCTGGCAGGCGAGTACCTCATGCGTGCCGCAGACAAAAACAGGCGCTTGACGCACTGGGGGGAGGCAAAATGAAACTGAAATTCTGCGGACTGACCCGCAAAGCGGATATTGAGGCCGCAAACGAAACAAAACCGGACTTCATCGGCTTCGTGTTCGCAGAGAGCCGCCGGCATGTGTCGGATATGGATGCGGTGCGGCTCAAGGAGCACCTCGACCCGGAGATCAAGACGGTCGGCGTGTTCGTGAACGACGAGCCCGAGCACATCGCCGCGCTGGTGCGCGATGAAGTCATCGACATCATCCAACTGCACGGCGGCGAGAGCCTGCATTATATAAACAAGCTGCGAAAGCTGACGAACGCGCCCATCGTCTACGCCGTGCGCGTGGAAACGCACCGCGACATTGAGCAGGCGGACAAGCTGCCGGTGGACTGGCTGCTGCTGGATACTTATGTAAAGCACGCCTACGGCGGCAGCGGCAAGACGTTCGACTGGTCGCTGATCGGGGGAGATAAACCACCCGTATTTTCTCGCGGGCGGGCTGAATGAAAGTAACGTCAAAGAGCCGCACAGACCGGCGCTTACGCGCTCGACCTGTCCAGCGGCATTGAAACGGACGGTGTAAAAGGATATGGACAAGATGCGCCGCGTATCGGCGCTTGTGAAAGGAGCCAACCAATGAGCAAGGACGTTTTGGCGTACACGGCGGTCAGTACATGCCGGAAACGCTGATGAACGCGGTTATCGAGCTGGAGGAAGCCTACAACCACTATAAGAACGATCCGGAATTCAACGCAGAGCTGACCGAGCTGCTGAACAACTACGCAGGCCGTCCGTCGCGGCTGTACTTTGCGGAGACATATGACCAAACGACCTCGGCGGTGCGAAGATCTACCTCAAACGCGAGGATTTGAACCACACCGGCGCCCATAAAGATCAACAACGTGCTCGGTCAGGCGCTGCTGGCGAAAAGATGGGCAAGACCCGTCTGATCGCAGAGACCGGCGCCGGTCAGCACGGTGTAGCGACCGCGACCGCCGCCGCTCTCATGGGCATGGGTGCGTGGTGTTCATGGGCAAGGAGGACACCGAGCGTCAGGCGCTCAACGTCTACCGCATGCGTCTGCTCGGCGCGACGGTCATTCCGGTCACGACCGGCACGGGCACGCTCAAGGACGCCTGCTCCGCCGCGTTCCGTGAGTGGACGAGCCGCATCGACGACACGCATTACTGCCTCGGCTCGTGCATGGGCCCGCACCCGTTCCCGACCATCGTCCGCGATTTCCAGTCGGTCATCTCCAAGGAGATCAAGGAGCAGATGCTCGAAAAGGAGGGCAAACTCCCGGACGTCGTGATGGCATGTGTCGGCGGCGGCTCGAACGCCATCGGCGCATTCTATAATTTCATCGAGGATGAGGGCGTGCGCCTGATCGGCTGCGAGGCGGCGGGGCGCGGCGTGTGACACGGCGGAGACGGCGGCGACCATCGCGACCGGCCGTCTGGGTATCTTCCACGGCATGAAGTCCTACTTCTGCCAGGACGAGTACGGTCAGATCGCGCCCGTATATTCCATCTCGGCCGGTCTCGACTACCCCGGCGTCGGCCCTGAGCATGCGTATCTGCACGACATCGGCAGAGCGGAGTACGTCCCGGTGACCGATGACGAGGCGGTAGAGGCCTTCGAGATATCTCAGCCGCATCGAGGGGCATCATCCCGGCCATCGGTCCGCATGCTGTTGCGCACGCGATGAAGCTCGCGCCGACGATGGGACAAGATCATCGTTATCAACATTTCCGGCCGCGGCGACAAGGACTGCGCCGCCATCGCACGCTACCGCGGCGAGGATATTCATGAGTGATTAGGAAATTTATGCATCGTTTTGAATATATGCCGTAGGGCGCGACGACTCGGCGCGCCATGCAGGCCGTATGCACATCGTTACCATCGGCGTGCCGAGGTCGTCACGCCCTACGAAAAAGAGAGTAAGCTATGAGCAAGATAACATCTGCTTTCCGGAGCGGCAAGGCGTTTATCCCGTTCGTGACCTGCGGCGACCCGTCGCTCGAGGTCACCGGAAGCAGATCGTATACGCGATGGCGGACGCCGGCGCAGACCTCATCGAGCTGGGCATTCCGTTCTCCGATCCGACCGCGGAGGGCCCGGTCATTCAGGAGGCAAATGTGCGCGCATTGTCTGCCGGGAACCACAACGGATAAGATTTTTCGACATGGTGCGCCGCATCCGTCAGAAAGACTGACATTCCGATGGTGTTCATGACCTATGCGAACGCGGTTTATTCCTACGGCTCGGAGGCGTTTCATCCAGCACCTGCCGCGGAGGTCGGCGTGGACGGTCTCATCCTGCCGGACGTTCCGTTCGAAGAAAAGGCAGAGTTCGATCCGCTCTGCCGTCAGTACGGTCTGGACCTCGTATCGCTCATCGCGCCGACCTCGCATGACCGCATTCGCATGATCGCGAAGGAAGCCTCCGGCTTCGTGTACTGTGTGTCCTCGCTCGGCGTTACCGGCGTGCGCTCGAGCATCACGACCGACATCGGCGCAATGGTAAAGCTCGTCAAGGAGACGCAGGACATCCCGTGCGCGGTAGGCTTCGGCATTTCCCACGCCCGAACAGGCAGCAAAGATGGCCGCCCAGTCAGACGGCGCGATCGTCGGCAATCGGCAATCGTCAAGACTGCGTGCGCGAAGTAGTACGTTCGGACTGTGTGCCGCAGTGCGGAACGGAATACGTTGATAAGCATGAAGAACGGGTTTCGCCGTCCGCGCGGCAGACAAAAATGGAAAAGGGGAGAAGCGAAAGCTTCCCTTTGTTTATCGGAACAACGGATATTTTCAGTAATTATCAGAGCCTTGAGTTCAAAATATGCCTGCGGATGGGCGCAGACCGGGCAGACCTCGGGCGCCTGTCTGCCAACCACGATGTGGCCGCAGTTCGAGCACTGCCAGATGCAGTCGCCGTCACGAGAGAACACCAGACCGTTTTCTACACGGTCGAGCAGCTTGAGGTAGCGTTCCTCGTGCTCCTTTTCGATCGCGCCGACCATCTCAAACAGGTCTGCGATGTGGTCGAAGCCTCCTCGCGCGCTTCTTTGCAAAGGCTGCATACATATCGATCCACTCGTAGTTTTCGCCGGCTGCTGCGGCCTTGAGGTTCGTGATCGTGTCGTCAATACCGCCGTTGAGCAGCTTGAACCAGATTTTTCGCGTGCTCCTTTTCGTTTGCCGCCGTCTCCTCAAAGATCTTTGCGATCTGGACATAACCGTCCTTTTCGCCTTGGAGGCAAAAAGAACGTGTACTTGTTGCGTGCCATGGATTCGCCTGCAAATGCGGTCTGCAGGTTTTGCTTCGGTGCGGGTGCCCTGAGTTCTGCCATAATAGTTATCCTTTCTCCGCTATTCTTCCAGTTGACGGTCAGACCGTTCGGACTGCTCTTTTAGTCTTTCCTGCAAGTGCTTTGCAAATACCCTCAAACAGAATTTCGTACCGATGCAGCTCCACGCCGGAGGAATCCTCCACGCGGTCGATGAGATGGTGACAGGCGGCATAAATACATCAAAAACGCCGCCGCACTTGGTGCACCGCACATGATAATGCGGCTTGATGTTGAAATCAAAGTGATCGGCACCGGTCGGCACAGGCACGCGCAAAATCTCGCCCTGAGCTGCCAGCTGGTTCAGATTGCGGTAAACCGTGGCCTTGCTGATGGTCGGGTGCTGCGCCGCGATGACGGCATAAATCGCATCCGCGGTAGGGTGGTTGTGCATCTGATTCACTGCCTGCAATACGATCTGACGCTGAATGGTGTTTCTGGTCTGCATAAAATGCACCTCCTTTATTAGTATTCTATCCTAATTAAGAGTATATTTTAGATTTATTCTTTTGTCAATAGGAAGGAATAAAATTGAGAATTGAGGATGGAAAATGAATACAGAATCAAACCGTTTGCCGAATGGTTTGCCGGGTGCGGATGGAAGCGAAAACGAGCCGTGAATCACATGAAGATTCACGGCTCGTTTGTTAGAGAACATATAGAAACACCATCAGATAATGACAAACGCTGCCGACGATTACGAACAGATGAAACAGCTCATGAAACCCGATCATTTTACCTAAATTCGGCTTTTTTGGCGATATAGATCACGCCGCCGACCGTATACGCCAGACCTCCGGCAGCCAGCAGGGCAATGGCAGCGCGGGCATGGACAGCACAACCCGAAATCAAACGCAATCGCCCAGCCGAGCGCGAGGTACAGCGCGGTGCCGATGAGACGCGGCGCGTCAATCCCACAGCAGCTTGATGGCAATGCCGGTCAGCGCAATCAGCCAGATCACGCCGAGAAAGACATAGCAGCGCGGCGCAGGCATGAATTTGAGAATAATCGGCGTATAGCTGCCCGCGATCAGCACATAGATCATGCTGTGGTCGAGCTTTTCAGCCGCCGCAGGACGGCTTCGCCGCGGCCGGAGAAATGGTACACGCTGCTTGCGGAGTACAGCGCGATCAGCGACAGGCAGAACACCACGGCAGCCGCCGCCAGCGAGCCGGTGACGGACGAATCGAACAGCAGCCGCACGAGCAGCACGAACAGTCCGGCGCCGCTGAGCACCGCACCGATGAAATGAGAGTAACTGGAAAACGGCTCACGGGCCTTGAGAAATGCACTATGAGGCATACAAACTCCTCCTTCTACTATGTAGAGTTAAAAACTATATCATGTATGCTATGATACCATATTTTTCGGAAATTGCAAGGGAAGAAAAAGTGCTTTCTCAAATTGTCACGAGCATGAAAAAAGCACCGTCTTTGTTAATCAAAGACGGTGCTTGAAAAAATCAGGTATACGATTTCGGAATCTTTATGGTTCTCTCGTGTGCGGGAAGGTGCCGGGCGACTTCCTGCCGGATTTTTCTCATTCTTGATCATGGTCGGCATGTGCGCCCGCACGGTAATATCATGCGAGGCGTTCGGGTTCGCCGGAAGAATATCGCTCAGTTTGGTGTCCATCGTGATGCGGTAACGCGGCAGATCGGTCAATCCGCGCCGGATAGACGCCGTTCCGGTGTTGGTCAGTACGCTGACCTGAATACCGTTTTCTGCAGCAGCGGCTGCATCCACGCATCGCGCGCGCCGAACGGATATGCGAAAAACAGCACGTTTTTCTGGTTGGTATTTTTGCGTGATGAGGTCGATGCTCTGCTTGAGGTCCTCACCGACGCGCTTGTTATACGCCGCCGTCTGCGATTCGCCCTTCAGCCGCTGGATGCCGTTGATGCCGTCCGGTGCGGTCAGTCCGCCGTACTGCGGGTTATTGCAGGTTGTAGGTGTGAGAGGCCAGCTCCACCAGACCGCTGTCAGCCATTTCGGCTGCCTCATCCCACTTGAGAAAAAAGCGGTTCGCTTCCGTGTTGTCGTTTGCGCGGATGCTTTTGCCGATCAGTGCAATGACGGCCTTCATGCCGGTTTTCTGCAGAATCGGGTGCGCAATATCGTAATTGGAGCGATAACCGTCGTCAAAGGTGATCATGACCGGCCGCTCGGGCATGGACTCCCTTCCGGCTCGGATGTCGATCAAATCCGCCGAGAGCAGCGGCGTGTAGCCGTTGTATTCCAGATATTCCATGTCCTCCTGAAACCGCTCGCCGGTGATGGTCATGCTCGTCACGGCGGACGGATCGTTCGTCAGGTTGTGGTACATCAGAATCGGAACCTTCGAGGCAGTATTTGCCGCGCTGCAGCTGATGCAGGATACAAAAAATGCACCTGTCAGTCCGAAAGGACCAGGCGTTGCCAGAATTTTTTCATATGTAAGCCTCCTACCGCTTGTTGTCCGTTCAGTATATCATATTACAGTGGGTTTGTCGAGCGGTATAACTCTTGCGTGAAGCGCGCAAAAGGCTTATAATAATAGCATTGCAGGCCGCACGGGCAGACGAAAAATTGCGTGTTTCCGTTCGGTACTGTAGTTGCAAAGGTAACACCGCATAATTGAACAAGAGCGATTTACGAGTAAATTTTGCGTTCTGACGAGGCGTGAGTTTGCGGTAATACTTGATGTATTACCGTGAACTCACAACGAAGTCAGGGCACAAAATTTCCGTAAAGCGCCGTAGTTTAATTGTGCGGTGTTGCCTCGATATTTTGTAAAAGATGAGGTGAACGCCATGCCGCGGCTGGAGAAAAACCATAGAAGCGGTCTTTGCCGACCGCGATATCATGCCCGACGAGGTGCCGCAGCTTGACCTGTATATGGATCAGGTGCTGACGCTGTTCGATCAGTGCTTATCGGGCAGCAAGCGCACGCCGGAGGATAAGCTGCTGACAAAACCATGGTCAACAACTACGTCAAGGAAGGGCTTATGACGCCGGTGAAGGGCAAAAATACACGCGCCAGCAGATCGTACAGCTGCTCTGCGTGTACCATTTGAAAGCAGACGCTGCGCTTAAACGATGTGAAGGCGCTGACCGGTCGGGACGATGTGGACTTTGCGGCGTGCTACGAGCATCTGCTCGCGGACAAAGAAGCGCATGCGCGAAGCCATTCCGCCGCTGCTGACCGCCCAGCTGCCCGAGACGCCGGATGACCCGGAGGAGCGGCTGTGCACATGCCTTGCGCTCAGCGAAATTACCAAATTATTTACGTCGGCTGTGCGAAAGCATGATCGACGATATCCCGCAACAGACAGAAGGAGATTGAGACCCATGTCCATCGAAAAAGCAAAAGCGTATCTGCGTCAGTTCGGTGCAGAGGATCGCGTGATCAATTTCCGGTGTCCAGCGCGACCGTAGAGCTGGCCGCCGAAGCCGCCCACTGCGAACCGGCACGCATCGCAAAAACGCTGTCGTTCCGCACGAATGACGGCGTGATCCTCATCGTTGCGGCAGGCGACACCAAGATCGACAACCCGAAGTACAAGGCGCGGTTCGGCTGCAAGGCGCGGATGCTCGCGTTTGAGGAGGTCGAGCCGGAGATCGGTCATGCGGTCGGCGGCGTGTGCCCGTTCGGCGTGAACGACGGCGTAACGGTCTATCTCGATGAATCGCTCCGACGGTTCGAGACGGTATTCCCGGCGTGCGGCTCGTCCAACTCAGCCATCGAGGTCACCATCCCAGAACTGGAGAAATTCTCCGGTTTCAAGGCATGGGTGGACATCTGCAAGGGCTGGAGAGGCGTGAGCACGGTTGCCATCGGGCAGTTTGGCGCCGGGGAGGACAAAACTGCCAATCTCAGGGAAAATAGAACGCCTTGCACAAACGGCGGCGGAAAATGGAGCGAAAATGCTGTTTTTTGCCGGAATACAGCATGTATTACGCAAAAGTGAACGCACGGTCGAAAAATATCGAGGCCGCAGAGCCGTGTGACGGCCCGTTCATTATTGCGCTCGGTGAGCTTTGCCGGAGATACGGCCTGTGGATTGCCGCAGGCATGTACGAGCGCACGGACGGTCTGCCGTACAACACGATTGCGGTTCTTGACGACCGCGGTCGCCTGCGCGGAACGCACCGCAAGAGGCGTTTGTACGATGCCTTCGGCTATCGGGAATCCGATGAGTGCCGGGCAGGGGATAAGCCGTTTTCGCCCATCGAGACACCTGTCGGAAAACTGGGCATCATTACCTGTTTCGAGCTTCGGTTTCCGGCGCTTGCCGCCGAGCAGAAGACGCGCGGTGCCGAGACGCTGTTCGTTCCGGCGGGCTGGGTGCAGGGCGAGAACAAGCTGCTGCACTGGCGCACCCTGCTGTGCGCGCGAGCCATCGAGAACGGTCTGACCGTGCTCGGCGCAGACCAGTATGCGCCCGGAAAATTCGTCGGGCACAGCATGGCGTTTCAGCCGGACGGCACCGCGCTCGGTGAACTTGGGGAAGAACAGGATTTGCTTATCGTGAAAATAAATTGATGAAAATTAACATGCGGTGAAAGGGAGAGGAATGAAGGCTGCAAAGGTTTTTCAGCATCTGTGAAATCGTTTGCTTTGTCGGTCTGGCGCTGTCGTATGCAGGCGAATTTCTGTGCGCTTTTGTGGCGCAAGGAACGGATAAGGACATATTTCAGATGGGATTATTCCTGTTCTGTCTGCTTATTGGGCCGTTGGCAATCTGCAATCTGATTTGCGCTGCTGTGATGTACAGGCGGCTGTCCGACCCGGCGGTGCGGCAGACGCTGTGGCGCTGCATCATTGCAATGAAGTGCATCGCGATTCCAATGTTCCTGCTGAATTTCTTTTTCGGCATGATTTACGGCATGTTTACGCTGATTTTCCCGATGACGCTGCCGGTCGTGCTCTTACAAATGCTGGTTGCCTGGTTTGCCATGATGGCCTCGTCCGGCTACTGCATTGCGCTCATCCTGCACGCATGCAGGCAGGGCAAAATCAGCACCGGAATCGCAGTCCTGCAGGTCATTTTCCCAGTTTATTTACGTTGTTGATGTTATCAGCCTGTTTTCATTCGCAAGACGGTAAAAGAATGCGAAACGGCACAATAAGTTCAAAAAAGAGTATTATCATGCAGTTTGATCCTACATTATACGTTATTACGGATAGTACCTACCACACGACCGAGACCCTGCTCCGCGCGGTGGACGAGGCGTGCAGGGGCGGTGCAACGCTCATTCAGCTCCGCGAGAAGGACACCGGCGGACGAAGCTACCTTGATCTGGCGCAGCAGGTCAAGTCCGTCACCGACCGCTACAGCGTGCCGCTCATCATCGATGACCGTGTGGATGTAGCCATTGCTTGCGATGCCGCCGGCGTACATGTCGGCGCGAGCGACCTGCCGGTGGCGGTCTGCCGCAAGCTGCTCGGCCCGGATAAGATCGTCGGCGCGACCGCCAAGACGGTCGAAGCAGCCGTTGCCGCGTACAACGACGGCGCGGATTACCTCGGCACCGGCGCCATTTACCCGACGACTACCCACGTTACCACCAAGGTTACGCCGGTCTCCGTGCTGAACGATGTGTGCCGCGCGGTCCCGATTCGGTGGTTGCCATCGGCGGCCTGAATGCGGATAACATGGACGTGCTGGCTGACAGCCCCATCAAGGGCATCGCCGTGGTCTCTGCCGTCATGAAGGCGGACGATCCGTGCGCCGCTGCCGCGCATATCAAGGAAAAGTTCCTGAAAATGATGAATAAGTAAGTTAAAAAAGCTCCGAAACAGGCGTTTCGGAGCTTTTCTTTGCAGGTCAGTTGTTTGGCTCGATCGCGTAATCGTAGACCTCGTGTCCGCTTTCGAGCACCTTTGCCGTCCACGGTGATGAGCACTGCGGTTGCGCCGCGCGCCTGCGCGAACGTGTTGACCAGTGCGTAGATCTTGAGCGTTTCACCGGCGGTGCCGGAGGCGCGGATCGCCTCGCCGAAGGCGGCATTCATGTCGAGCGTGAGCGTGCCGTTCTCGAGTGACGAGGACTGCACCTTGACGCCCTCGGGCAGAGAGCCTGCGGCGATGAGTGCGTCTACGAGCGACTGGTCGGAGTCGTCCTTCGCGTCTGCGCCGGTCGGCGTGAGCGTTTCGCCCTGTTCATCCGGAACGTAGATCGTGACCGACTCCGTGCCGCTCGGATTGGGGTTTTCCGGCTGTACGGCAGGTTCATCGGTCTTGGAATCGGACGGTTTGCCGGAATTGCTGTCGTCCGGCGTTTCCGGCGTGGTCGGGTTCTCCGGCTCGGTAACAGCAGGCTTTTCCGGCTCATCGGCGGGCTTGCTGCGGACATATCCATATACACAGGCTGCGGCGACTACTGCAATGATCGCAATTACGGCTGTAATAACTTTTGAGCGTTTCATTGTAAACGCCTCCTTTCTTTTATAAGCCTATTGTATCAAGCCGGACGGGAAAATACAAAGGGATATACCGTTAACAAACGGCGGCTTTTGCCCCGGTTTGGGCGGCAGTTTTTTCAGCACCGGCTGAGGGGGTGACCGAAAAAATTTCTCGAAAATTGACGCGGTTCACCATTCACGGGCAAGTTTTCGCTGCGTGCTGGAGCCCAGACGGGGGCAGCCTTTTTCTGCACCGCTCTGAAGGAGGTGACGCAATTGCCGCGCCCCGCGGGAGGTTTTCGCTTGCGCTGACGCCGCGCGAGCTGCGCGGGGAAGAGGGTAGACACCTGCGGTTTTCTACCCTCTGATTTTCTCCCCCTTTCCCTTGGGGAGAGTCTGGCGCAGATTACCGACATGTGACCGCTTGCGAAAAATGGGGAACGGCAGAGGATTTTTTTCTTCCGTGTCTTTCGCAACCTTTCGCACGTCAGATACCATTACACTATTTCATCTGCGCAGGCGCGGCATAAAGTGCCGCGCAAGGTCTGGGTTTGCGGACAGCACCTGCAAATTAGGCGTTCGGTGCAATTTATCCTCGCAGGTGCCGTGCGTTACAACGTGCCAACGATTTGCGCGGCACGGGTATGCCGCACCGCTGGAAGTAAACCGTCTGTGTAGCAGTACGCTATCTGTGAACTGCGAACAGGTTACGAAAAAACACGGAAGAAAAATCCTCTGCCGTTCCCTATTTCGGAGCGGTCACATGTCGGCAATCTGCGCCGGATTGGGAAGCAAAGGGAAAGGTAGGAGTTCAAGAGAAACCGCGGTGTCCCTTCCTTTTGCCCACCGCCGTGGGTACGACCGTCGCTCGCGCCGTCCGCAGACGGCGAACCCCCCGCTGAGGTTCAGAAAAAAACTCCCGCCCGGAAAGGGTGAACACGCTAACGCAGTTCGCGCACCCGGCTTTCCGGTGCAGAAAAGGAGCCGCCCCGTCAGGGCGAACACGCTGACGCAGTTCGCACCCCGCTGGGTCGGTGCAAAAAATTTCTCAAAATTTTCAAAAAAAGTTGACCATTCACGGTCAATTTTCACCTCCATCCGGCATAGGGTTGAAGGAGGTGACGGACAGCATTCAAACAGGCACACACAGCAACTACCGCCGAAAAGGAGGATATCCGCTATCTGGTGATTCACTTTACGGCGAACGACGGCGATACCGCGAAAAAAATAACGCGGATTACTTCGCTCGGGCGGAGATTTCGACCTCAGCGCACTATTTTGTGGACGAAAACGAGGTCTGGCAGTCGGTCCGCGACGGGATATCGCATGGCACTGTCGCGGCGTCTATTTCCACCCGTACTGCCGCAACGCGAACTGGCATCGGCATTGAACTGTGCAGCCGCAAAACGGCGAGAAATTCTACTTTATGCCCGAGACCGTGCGCCGGGCGCAGGCGCTGACGCGCGAACTGATGGCGAAATACGGTATTCCGCTCGAAAATGTATGTGCGCCACTACGATGTTACGCACAAAAACTGTCCTGCGCCGTTCGTCGAAGCGCATCCGCGTGGACAGCATTCAAGCAGGGGTTACAGAAAAAAGGAGGAGCCTGACATGACCGAAGCCGAGGTAAAGAAGTCGTCAAAAGAGCACCCGCAGGACGTACAACAGCGTTTCCGCTGTTCCCGCGTGGGCGAAGCCGACTGTCGAGAATGACGCCAAGGGCTGCTTGGCGATGAGCACGGAAAGCCTCGACCTGACCAATTGCTCCGCACGCTGGTTATCAACGACCGCGCCGGAATCTACGGCGAAAATTTAGAAAATAGAGTTTTCTACAAAAAGAGGCTGTAAACATCTCTTACAGCCTCTTTTTGTTACTTTGTATTTTGATAGGTCAGACCCGATTTTTTTCGGATGATAAACAGCTGGATATAGTACGATGCCGCAAAGGAATACCGCTGCGAATGTCCACGCGGCCGCGTCCGTGTAGAACAGACCGCGCTCACCGATGACCCTGGTCAGCAGCAGCGATGCACCCCACGGCCTGCGAACTCGGTCAAACCGGAGAGCATGGGCGCGGTCGTAAAGCCCATGCCCTGCAGGGCCGAGCGGTAGGGTGTGCAGCACATGGGCGGACAGCAAAACGTGCTCATGACAACCAGATAATCGTACGCGACCGACAGCGCCTCGGCGGCGTTGGCAGCATCCGCGGAGATGAACAGCGCGACAACGTGACGGCCGAACAGGATCATGCCCGCCGCCAGCAGTGCAGAAAAGCTGAGTGCCAGCACAAGCGTCGAGCGGACACCCATCCGCACGCGGTCAAGCCGGTTTGCGCCCCAGTTCTGGCCGGTGTAGGTCGAGGCGGCGTAGCCGAACGCGGACGCGGAGCAGTCCATCAGACCGTGCAGCTTGTTGGTCGCGGTGAAGCCTGCGAGGAACACAAAGCCGCAGGTGTTGATAACCGCCTGCATGATGATGCCGCTGATGACGATGACAAAATGCTGCAGCGCAAGCGGCAGACCAAGGTGGCACAGCCGCCGGATCACACTGCTGTCCGGCTGCCAGTCCGGCTTTTCGACGGACGCAGCCGGGATTTTCCGCAGCGCAATGACGCAGTACGCGAATGCAAACAGCTGCGCGAGCAGTGTCGCGGCGGCAGCGCCGGAATGCCCAGCCGAAGCGGATAACGAACAGCAGATCGAGCACGATGTTCAGACATCCGGCAGTAAACATGGCAATAAGCGGACTTTTGCCGTCTCCGAGTGCGCGGAGGATCGCCGCTGCCATGTTGTACGCCATCGTGATGAGCGTGCCCGCATACATCATGGTTAAATAAATGTGCGCGCCGTCATAGATGTTCTCGGGCGTGTCCAGCAGGTGCAGCAGCCAGCCTGCCGAGGACACAAACACCACGGTCAGCAGGATGCCGACTGCCGCGCACAGCAGCACGGACATGGTGATGGCCTTGCGCAGTCCTTTTTATCGTTTGAGCCGAAGGTCTGCGACACGAGCACGGAAAAGCCCTGCGTCATGGCCTGCACGGTCCACAGCACCAGCCAGTACAGCCAGTCGGTCGCGCCGAGTGCGGCCAGCGCCTCCACACCGACACCGCGCCCGACGATGGATGCGTCTGCGACCGTGTACAGTTGCTGACCGACATTTGTCAAAATCAGCGGTACGGCCAGTCCGAGAATGAGTTTTGTCGGGCGGCCGACCGTCATGTTTGTCTCTCTGCTCGCCACAGTCTCCTTACTTTGCCAGTTCGTACATTGCCGCCGCGATGATTTCCGCGTTCTGCAGCACGCGCTCGATCTCCATGTACTCGTCCGGCTTGTGCTCGCGCACCTCATCGCCGGGGAAGATCGGGCCGAATGCGACAAGGTTCGGCATGGATTTGGCGTGGGGTGCCGCCGCCGATGCTCTTCAGCTCGGCCTTTTTCGCCGGTCTGCTCCTCGTATACCTTGGACAGTCTGCGGATGAGTTCGCTTTCGGGCGGCATGTAAATGGCCGCCGCGTGCGTCATTTCGGTTTCGGTAAAGCCGCCGAGCGTGAAGCCGCGCGACAGACGCGGGTATACGAGCTCGTATTTCAGGGTGACCGGGTAGCGCACCGAGAAAACGAGCGACAGCGTTTCCTGCTCAAATTTTGCCACGCCGAGGTTGAGCGTCAGCGGGCCGGACAGCTCATCGCGCATGGCGAGACCGAGGGACTCACCGTGTACCTCCATGCCGATGCGCTCTGCCACAAATGCCATGCAGTCGCCAAGCTCGCCGGTCAGCGGCAGCTGATTGAGTGCCTGCGCCAGCCGTCCGATGGCATTTTCGCCCTGCTCCGGGGTCGAGCCGTGAACGGCAATGCCCTCGGCTTCCACGCGGATGCCGCCCTCGATCGGCGTGACGGTTACCTTGTCCGCCGAGATTTTGGAAGCCGCGTCCGCCGGACACTGCAGCTCCGCCGCCGCATACGCCGGAGCGAGATGTTGGAGGCGGCACCGCCCTCGAACTTTGTCAGGCGGTAATCGCCGGTCTGGTGCAGCTTTCGGCTGTAAGTGCCGTTGAGAATGCCCTTTTTCGCCGTTGATGATCGGGTATTCGCCGTCCGGCGTGAAGCCGTACACCGGCAGCTCGCCGCCATGCGAAACGTACCACGACATATCGCCGCAGCCGGTCTCCTCGTTGGTGCCGAACAGCAGACGGACGGATGCGCTTGGAGGGGGCAAATCCGGCATCCTTGAGCGCCGCCAGCGCGTAGATGGCCGCCACCATCGGGCCCTTGTCGTCCATCGTGCCGCGTCCGTAAATACGGCCGTTTTTGATTTCGCCGGAAAACGGCTCGGTCTCGGTCCAGCCGTCGCCGGCGGGCACAACGTCCAGATGACCGAGCACAGCCACCATTTCCTCGCCCTCGCCGTACTCGCACCAGCCGACGCGGTCGTCCATATTGCCGGTCCGGAAGCCCAGCTTTTCGCAGAGCGCAAGCGTTTCGTGCAGCGCACGGGCAGGCTCACGGCCGAACGGCGCATGCTCTTCCGGCACGCCTTCTACGCTCGGTATGCGCACGAGCGCGGCAAGACTTTCCAGCAGTTCATCCGCGTGCGCACGGATGTAGGATTTGCAGTTCATAACAAAAACCTCCTTAACAGGGTGGATTATTCATCAGATTGAGTGGTTGAGCACAAAATGGCTCTTTTTTGTATGCGATAAGTCCGTCGCGCTGCATGCGGCTCAGCTCGGCGGACAGCGCACTGCGGTCCACGCCGAGGTAGTCGGCCAGCTGCTGACGGTCGAACGGAATGTCGAACGTGTCCGAGCCGTGCTGCACCGCCTGTGCGGACAGGTACGACAGCAGCTTGCCGCGCATGGATTTCGGACTTGTGTGGAAGATTTTTCGCGTCAAAGCAGGTTTTTCTGCGCGGTGACGTCAAAAATTGCGTAAAGCACTGTGCGCGCTGTCCTGTGCGGCAGAGGAGAGCAGCGTTTCGCTCGGCAGGAACAGCACCTCGGACGGCTCGTCCGCCACAGCGGAGACCATCATGGGCGTGCCCGGGCACGCAGGCGTACGTTTCAGCGAATACCGAACCGGGTGTAATGCGGTCGAGCAGCGTCTTGTGGCCCCATGCGTCGCAGCGCTCGATATTCACGCCGCCCGAGAGCAGAATGCACAGCGCATGCGCGGTATCGCCGACGCGGTAAATCGGCTGAAATTTGTCAAATTCACGCGTGCAGGCGTGCAGACGGCGCAAAAGCAGGGATAATTCTGCGGTTTCAATGCCGCGGAACAGACCCGCAGCGTGCAAGGATGGACAGGTTCATATTTCCTCCTGTTTTGTTGTTGGGACAACATACTTTTGCCTTCTCAGTATAGTAAGATATGAGCGTAAAGTCAAGCGGGACACACGAACCGCGCACGCGGTTCGCCCGAACGGGGCGGCAGCTTTTTCAGCACTGGCTGACCGGGGTGCGCGAACTGCGTCAGCGTGTTCGCCCTGTCCGGGCGGCACTCTTTCTCTGCACCGGCTGACCGGGGCATACGAACTGCGTCAGGCGTGTTCGCCCCTGACGGGCGGAGAGTTTTTCGCTGAATCTCAGCGGGGGATTCGCCGTCTGCGGCGGGGCCGCGCCCGTCGCGGCGCCCGCGGCGGGGGGCAAAAAGGAAGGACAACCTGCGGTTTTCCTTCCTCTTTGAACTCCTACCTTTCCCTTGGATAGTCTGGCGCAATTTCCTATATGTGACCGCTGCGAAAATAGGGAACGGCAGAGGATCTTTTTTCTTCCGTGTTTTTCGTAACCTGTTCGCAGGGTCAGATACATTACTGCTACACATGTGATTAAATCAACGCAGGCGCAACATGACTGTGTTGCGCAATTCTTTTAACGTTATACCGCACGGCACCTACGAATTAGGCGTTTGGTACAAATTATTTTCGCAGGGCCCTGTCTGTAATAACGCGCTAACGAATTGCGCGGCACTGTCATGCCGCGCCCTGCGGAAGTATCCGGTCTGTGTAGCAGTACGCTATCTGTGAACTGCGAAAAGGCAGAGAAAGACACGCAACGGTAACCCGACTGCCGTTCCCCATTTTCGCAGCGGTCACATGTCGGCAATCTGCGCCGTGCCCTCTAAAGGGAAAGCGGGTGATTCACAAGAGGGTAGAAACCTTGGTGTCTACCCTCTTGTGCCCCCGCCGGGTAAGCGGCCCCAGCGGAACCATCTCAAGACAAGAAACAGGATATATAAGGAGAAAACACTATGATTCGCAAAATTATCGAAATCGACAAAGAAAAATGCAACGGCTGCGGCCTGTGCGCCAACGCCTGCCAAGAGGGCGCCATCGCCATGGTGGACGGCAAAGCCACCCTGCTCCGCGACGACTACTGCGACGGCCTCGGCAACTGCCTGCCGGTCTGCCCGACCGGCGCCATCTCGTTCGTCGAGCGCGAAGCCGCCGCTTACGACGAAGCCGCCGTGCAGGCTAATATGCGAGCCAATATGCAGGCAAAATCTCAGCCGCACACCGGATGCCCGGGCAGCATGGCACGGGTATGGAACGCGCCCCGGTCAATCAGCCGGCCTCGTTCATTCCGATGCCGAGCCAGCTGCGCCAATGGCCAGTACAGATAAGCTCGTGCCGGTGAACGCGCCGTATTTTGACGGCGCAAAGCTGCTCATCGCGGCAGACTGCACCGCTTACGCGTACGCAAACTTCCATCAGGATTTTTATCCGGGGAAGGTAACGCTCGTCGGCTGTCCCAAGCTGGATGATGTGGATTACAGCGAGAAGCTGACCGAAATCCTCCGTCAGAACAACATCAAAAGCGTAACCGTTGTGCGTATGGAGGTGCCGTGCTGCGGCGGACTGGAATACGCCGTCCGCACCGCGCTGCAGAACTGCGGCAAGCTGCTGCCGTGGCAGGTGAAGACCATTTCCATCAAGGGGCGAACTGCTGGACGATTGACCGATTCCTGTCGATTTCACTGATTTGCATTTGCAATTTTCGTTTCGAAACATGTAAAATAAAAAGGTAACACCACAAAGCACCGCAGTCAAATTGTGTGGTGGTGCCTTTGGAAATAACACCGCGCAACGCGGTATGTAGGAGCGAAAATTCATGGCAGTCACTTTGGCGAAATCGCTGCGCTGGCGGGCGTTTCACGCGGCACGGTGGATCGGGCACTTAACGACAGAGGACGCGTCGATCCCAAGGTTGCGGCACGCGTGCGCCGCATTGCGGCAGAGCGAGGCTACCGCCCGAACCGTGCGGGACGCATGCTGGCACGCGCGAAAAATCCGATCAGGATCGGCGTGATCGTCAGTCGGTCGAGACCATGTTCATGCACACGGTATTTGAGGAGATCGAACGCGCATCGGCGCACTTTACCACCACCGGCGCAGAGGTGCTCGTGCGGCCGCTGGAGGGCGTCGATGCACAGCAGCAGCTGGACGTGATCGACGAGCTGCTCGAGGCGGGTGTGCAGGGCATCGCGCTTTCTCCGGCGGAGGACGAGCGGGTGCGCGCCCGTATTCAGGAGCTGTCCGAGCGCATGCCGGTCGTTACCTTCAACTCGGATCTGCCGGACTCGGGCCGCCTGTGCTACGTCGGCGTGGACAATTTCGCGTGCGGACGCATGAGCGCCGGTCTGATGGACCTGCTGCTCGCCGGTCACGGGGAAGTCCTGCTGGTTGCCGGTCAGGAAAACAACTGGTCGCATCAGCAGCGTGTGGACGGCTTTCAGGCCAGGCTGCCGCAAATTTTCCCGGTTTGAGCCTGCTGCCGCCGCAGACCTGCGGGGACGATCAGCAGCTGGCGCATGATATTGTGTGCCGCGCCGTGCAGGAGCATCCGTCGCTGCGCGGTGTGTACCGTTTCGGTAAACGGTCAGCTCGGTGCGTGCGACGCGCTGCGTGAGCTGGGTTTACAGGGCAAGGTGCACCTGATCTGCCACGATTTGATTCCGGCAAATACGGACAATGTTCGCCGCGGACTCATCGACTTCCTGATCGATCGGGATGCCGCCTGCAGGGCGCCCGTCCGATCGAGCTGCTCATGGACTACCTGCTGGCAGGCGAAAAGCCGGAGACCGACCGCATTCTTTTTGCGTGCATTGATATCCGCAACCGCTACAACGTGTGAGGTGCGCGATGAAAGAGGTTTTGCGGCTCGATCACGGCGTTTTTGACACATTTTCCGGCATCAGCCGGACGGAATAAGCCTGCGCTCATCCTGTGCCCGGGCGGCGGCTACGAATACTGCTCCATTCGGAGGGCGCACCGGTTGCGTGCGTTTGCGCGGGACGGTGTGGAAGCGTTCGTGCTCGAGTACGACTGCACGGAAGTGCCGCTTGGCGTAACGCCGCTGCACGCTGTCCGCGTCTGTCGCCTGGGTGAGAGAACATGCGGCACAGCTCGGCATCGCGGCAGACCGCATTGCGGTCGGCGGATTTTCGGCGGGCGCCCATCTGGCGGGACTGCTGGCGGCGACGTGGCACGACGCAGACTGGTTTCCAGCGGCACGGATCTGCAGGTGCACCGACCGAATGCGGCGGTGTTGTGCTATCCGGTGGTCTCGGCGGGAGCGTATGCACACCGCGGCAGCTTTGTGCGTCTGGCAGGTGAAAATGCTGCGGAACAGCGGAGATTTTCGCTGGAAACGCTGGTTTTCCGCGCGCATGCCGCGCACATTTTTGTGGCACACCCTGACGGACGCGACCGTTCCGGTCGAGAACACGCTGCTGCTCGAGGCGGCTTTGCGCCGAGAGAACATCAGCCACGAGCTGCACCTGTTCCCGCACGGCGTGCACGGACTCGCGCTCGCGGATTTGGAGACAGCCGACCCGATGAAAGGGCGCGTGCCTGACCGGCATATAAACCGCTGGCAGGCGCTCTGCGCGGAATGGCTGAAGGAGGAATAACAATGCAGATTCGACACACCCGGCCGGAGGATCTTCCGGCGATGCAGGGAAATTTTGCGGACGCGCGGGCATTTATGCGCGAAAACGGCAATCCCAGATCAGTGGGGAGACAGATTCCCGACGCAGGAAATGCTGGACAAGGATCTTGCACTGCACCGCAGCTATGTCTGCGAGGACAACGGCAAAATCGCAGCGACCTTTGCGTTTACGACCGACGGCGAGCCGACCTATCGCGTCATTCGCGGCGGCGCCTGGCTGGACGATGCGCCGTACGGCGTTGTCCACCGTATCGCGGCGGCAAAGCGCACGCACGGCGCGGCTTCGTTCTGCATGAACTGGTGCATGGAGCAGTGCGGCAACATCCGCATCGCATCGACACGCACGCGAACAACAAGCCCATGCAGGGTCTGCTGAACAACTCGGCTATACCCTATTGCGGTGTCATTGAGCTGAAAACAGGGCGCGGAGAACGTCTGGCGTTCCAGAAACAGTAGAAAAGTAAATACAAAGAAACAGCAAAACGGCATACCGGAGAGAATCTCCCCGGTGTGCCGTTTTATTTCCGGACTTTGATAAAATTAAAATTGACTTTAATATAATTTAATATTATAATGAAGTTACAATGAAAGGAAGTGATAACCATTAGCAATCGAGGTAATGCCGGGTAAGCTTGCATCGCTGGACGAGGAGGACGTGTCGTTCATCAAAAAATTCGTGCTGGCGTCGGGTTCGCTCAAGGAGGTCGCGGGCATTTACGGCGTGGCCTATCCGACCGTGAGACTGCGTCTGGACCGTCTGATACAGAAGATCAGGCTTGGCGACAGGCGGACGGAGCCGTATATCGCGCTCATCAAGCGTCTTGCGGTCAAGGACAAGCTGGATTTTGACACGGCGAAGCTGCTCATCAATGAGTACAAAAAGCTGAGAAGGGGAACAAATAATGCTGATTGCAACGGTTTCTACAATTATTTCGCTGATTTTTCGAGTCGCGTTTGTCGCGGCAATGATTATTTTGCAGGTCTATCTTTCCAGACGGGAGTAAATTGCCGGGACTGGTACTGCCTGCCATCACGTTTTCAGGGGGAGCTGTTCATCCTGCTGAACGTGGTGACGAATGTGGTGATGACCTCGGCGGCTGACAATGCGGTTGGCGGAGGTGGATTTCGTATGACGTGTTCGTGACGGTGCTCAACACGGTGCTGACGCTGCTCGTTATCTCCCATGCCGACCATCGTGCTGCTGGTGATCTACTTCCTCTGCCGCAGAGGGATGAACCGCAAAAGCAGATCGAGAAGATGAATATTCAGGATTTGTGAGTTTTTTCGCTGAAATTCAGCGGGACATGGCCTGCCCGGCCGGGGCACAAGAGGGTAGACACCTGCGGTTTCCACCCTCTTGTGAATCCCCCACCCTTGGAGAGTCTGGCGCAGATTGCCGACATGTGACCGCTTCGAAATAGGGAACGGCAGTCGGGTTACCACAACGTGAATTTTGTGAAATATTCGCAGTTCACAGATAAATTACTGCTACACATATTGGTTACTCTACGCAGAGGGCGGCATGACAGTGCCGCCCAATTTTACGCGTTATACCGCCCGGCACCTGCAGTTTAGATGTTCGGCACAATTTATCCTCGCAGGTGCTGTCATGCCAGACTAACGAGTTGCGCGACACGGGCATGTCGCGCCTGCGTAAAGTAACTCGCCTGTGCCAGCAGTATGCTATCTGAACTGCGAAAAGGTGGAAGAGCCACGCAACGGTAACCCGACTGCCGTTCCCATTTTTCGAAGCGGTCGCCGGTCTCTGGTCTGCGCCAGATTAGGAAGCAAGGGAAGGTAGGAGTTCAAAAGAGGAAGGAAAACCGCAGGTGTCCTTCCTTTGCCCTCCGCCGTGGGTACGGCGCCGTCCCGCCGCGGGTGCGGCGACGTCCCCCCGTCCGCAGACGGCGAATCCCCGCTGAGGTTCAGCGAAAAACTCCCCGCCCGGATCGTGTGGGCGAAACACGCTGACGCAGAACGGTTCGCGTGCCCCGGTCAGCCGGTGCAGAAAAAGGAGCTGCCCGTTGGGTCGAACCCGCCTGCGGCAGTTCATTGTGCCCCGGCCAGGGGGTGCAGAAAAGGAGCTGCCCGTCAGGGGCGAACCCTGCCTGCGGCAGTTCAGTTTGTGCCCCGGCCAGCCAGTGCTGTCGGGTCGAACCTGCCTGCGGCAGCCGCCCCGGAGCCGGTCAGAAAACCCGCCTGCGGCAGTTCGCGTGCCCTGGTCACCTTGTGCCGAGAAAGAAAAGCACCGCAGAATTGCTTCCACGGTGCTCAAAGTATGCACTTTACTCAAATCGCAGCAGCGTATCGACATCCTTACGCGCCGGCGCCTGCGGATCCCTGTGCCGGATGACCGAGCGCGATGAGCGCGGCCACTTCCTGACCATCGGGGATTTCCACGACCTTGGCAACCCTCGGCGGGATCGTAAATACCCATAATAACCGTGCCGAGACCGAGCGCATGCGCGGACAGGCAGAAAGTTGTGCGGCAATGCCCGCGTCAGCGCGGACTGCCAGTGAGTGGCAAGCGGGGGTACTGAACGAGCCGTCGCGCTCGTAGCCGGAGCGCTCCTTGATCATGGTCAGCACGACCAGCGCGCCGGTGCGCCGTGGGTGGTCTTCTGGTTGTAGGCAAAACCGAGCATGCAGTTGTCGGCCAGCTTGTCCTTCTTTTCCTTGTCGGTCACAACGATGTAGCGCGCGATCTGCGTATTCTTCCAGCTCGGCGCAAAGGCGGCAGCTTCAACGACCTGACGAACCTCGTCCTCGGTCACAGGCTGCTCGGTGAACTTGCGGATGCTTCGGCGGGTTTTGATACATTCCAGTGCTTCCATGAGAATATCTTCCTTTTTAGAGTATGTTTGACTTTATTATAGCAGAGCGGAAAAGCAAGTGCAAGTTAATTATCCGCCATTACCTTAATATAGTAGCGCCGATGGCGCGGACCGTCGAACCTCGCAGAAGTACACGCCCTGCCAGATGCCGAGGAGGGGCTTGCCGTCCCTCGATGAGCACGGTCTGGCTCGGGCCGACATAGCTGCACTTGAGGTGCGCGGTCAATTGCCCTCCGCGCATGCCGGAACTCGCGCCGGTCGGGAAAACGCCTGCGCAGACCAAGCAGCAGATCGTGCTGCACATCCGGAATCGGCGTTTTTCGTTGATGGTGATACCGGCGGTCGTGTGCGGACAGTACACGACAAGACCGCTCTGCACACCGCTCTCGCGGATGACTTCACGCAGTCTGGCGGTGATATTGTACATGCCCTCGTGATCGGTCGAGATGGAAAATTCCCTGGTTTTCATGCTCATTCTCCTCGGCTTTCGTGCAGATAGGTCGCTTCCAGATCGGAAAGGTGCAGCTTTACGGCAAGCGGGTACTTCTCGAACGCGTGCGCGAGTGCAAAGCTGCCGCCCTTGACCGACTCGTCAAGCCGCCCATGTGCCAGCGCACGGCGATCGCTTCCTCGGTGCGCAGCCCGCATGAACCGCTCGATCAGGGAACACGGATTTTTTCGCCGTGACCGTACGGAAACTGGTCGTCTACTGCGTAAACCGGCACCTTTTCCACTCGCCGCGGTCGTTTTTGCGGTTGCGGAGCTCGGTCTTGTAGAAACCGGCCTTGCACAGATCGTGCAGGAGCGAAACGATGGTGTAGCTTTCCAGATCGTCGGTTTCGGGATTGAAATGCTTGGAGATCAGCACGTTGTACACGTTGAGTGAGTGGTCGAGCAGACCGCCCTCATACGCAGCGTGGAACCGCGTGGACGCGGGAGCCGTGAAGAAATCCGTGCCCTCGAGCCATGCAAGCAGCTTTTCTGCGCCCGGACGATGGATGTTTTGTTGTAGGTTTCGATGAAAATCTCTTTATTTGTCATGTTGTTCCTCCATTCGGGTGCGGGCAAGCCGCAGAAGCGTCTCCCGCCGATTGTCGGTCTGGCCGTCTATCACGGCATCCAGCAGGGCGTGCAGCATTTCACCGACCGGTCTGCCGCGCAGACCGAGCGCCTGTAAATCGGTCCGTTTACGGCAAGCTGCCGCAGCGAGAAGCATTGCTCCTGCGCGAGCACGCGGTTCAGCAGCGCTTCGGTCTCAAACAGTTGCGCCACATAGTCGCGGCTGGTGCCCTGACCGACCGCATCGCCTTTTTTGATCGCCAGCAGGTCATACGGAACCGCGCGCCTCTCCGATGCGCGACAGGCTGCGCCGCACCAGCTTTCGTTGTCACCGAGCGGTGTGTCGTGCCGCTCGACCAGCAGGAGGATGCGTTCGGTGTCCGCGCTCGAGAACCGCAGCCGCGGCAGGAGCTCGCGCGACAGCGCAAGGCTCGCCCTGGATGTCCCCGGAAATGCCCGATGCCTTGCTCGTCCACGGTCTTGCAGGCGGGCTTGCCGCTGTCGTGCAGCAGCATCGCCCACCGGAGCACCGGCTCGGCCGGCACCTGACCGACTGCGCGCACGGTGTGCTCCCCACACATCGTACAGGTGGTGCGGATTCTGTTGCTGACAGCCCTGCATGGGCGCGAGCTCGGGCAGGGCAGAGGTGATAAGGTCGGCATAAGCCATCAGCGTGCGCTGCACATAGCGGCCGCACAGCAGACCGGTCAGCTCCTCACGGATGCGCTCGGCGGCAATGCAGTCCAGGCGATGCACCTGCCGCCGCATGGCAGCGGCGGTTTCCGGCTCGATGGCGAATCCCAGCTTGATGCGAACCGCAGTCCGCGCAGGATGCGCAGCGCGTCCTCCTGAAATCGGGTGTCTGCATCACCGACCGCGCGCAGAACGCCGTTTTTGAGGTCGGTTTGCCCGCCGAACGGGTCGAACAGGCCGCGCTCCGGGTGCCACGCCATCGCGCCGACCGTGAAATCCCGGCGGGCCAGATCCTCACGAATGTCGGTGACAAAGCGCACGCCGTCCGGATGCCGCCCGTCCGAGTAGCCGCCCTCCGTGCGGTAGGTGGTGATCTCGAGCGGGCCGCCGTCCGTGAGTACGGTCAGCGTGCCGTGTTTGAGTCCGGTCGTGAGCACACGCGCGTCCGCGAACGCAGCCTGCATCTGAGTCGGAGACGCGGACGTACACAAGTCCCAGTCGTGCGGTTCGACTCCACGCAGACTGTCGCGCACGCAGCCGCCGACCGCCCACGCCTCAAATCCGGCACGCTCTAATCGCCGGATGGCGTGTGCCGCGTGTTCGGGCAGCTGCATCACTTTTTGTCCTGCTTCAGCTTTGTACGAGCTGCCGTCCGGATTCGACAACCACCGTGTTGTCCAGCTGTGCCTTCAGGCTCTTGCGGAAATCGGCAACGTACTCTGCGCGGAGTTCCTGCTGCTCCTTCTTCTCCGCGTCGGTCAGTCCTTCGGTCTTGGCCTTTTTGGCAAGTGCGTTGATGCGTGCAATTTTTTCGTCTGTCATATTGTAAAATCTCCTTGATTATCCTTATGCTATCTTTATATTATATCAAATTTCTATCCGTAATGAAAGCCTTTTGCGGACGCTGAGCAGCCGTTTCCGGTTATACCGCTGAATCCACGCGAACGGCAGGTTCGCCAGCTGAATCGCAAGCGCAATGACTGCATACCGGATGAGCCACGCCGTCCGGTCGGCGCTCAGCAGACAAAAACGAGCGATACCCAGCCGAGCACGCCGATCGCATAATGAATCACCTCCGCACGGCAGGTGATGAACAGAAAACGGTCGAGGTATGCCGTATCCCGCCCGGATTTGAGGTGCCGCTTGTCAAATTCGGATTAAACTGCGGCAGCCGGTCTTCCATTTCGGCAGACCGATCTTGCGGAAAAACCCGCATTTCCCAGTCGGAAACCGTGAAAAAACGCCGGTTTGGGTCGAACCATCGCGTTTGCACGTCCTTCGGCAGAGCGCACATCGCGCCAGCCGTACTGAAATGCAGTCCGACCCAGAACGCTGTATTCAGCAGGGTAATGAGCAGATCCTTCATGCGGTTTGCCTCCCTTCGTACTGCCTCTATCATACCATGATATCGCTGTTTGTTCAACCGAACTGCCTTGACCGACAGGCTTCTGCATGCTACAATAAGTGAAGATTCTTCTGTGTTAAATCATAGTAAAGAGGTAGTTTATATGAAAATCGAAACAAAATGCCTGCATAGAAGGCTACAAGCCGGAAAACGGCGGTCCGGGCGTCATGCCGATCGTGCAGTCCACCACTTACCGCTTTGACTCGACCGCAAAGATCGCGTCCCTGTTCGATATGCCGACAGAGTGCATCTACTCGCGCTTTTGCCAACCCGACCTGCGATGCGGTAGAGAAGAAGATCGCGTCCCTCGAGGGCGGTGTCGGCGCGATGCTGACTTCCTCGGGTCAGGCGGCATCCTGCTGTCCATCCTCAACCTGTGCTCGGCAGGCGACAGCTTCATCGCGGCCTCCACCATCTACGGCGGCACGATCAACCTGTTCGGCGTAACGCTCAAAAAGCTCGGCATCGAGTGCATCTGGGCGGACGCAGAGGCAAGCGAGGAGGAAGTGCAGAAGCTGTTCAAGCCCAACACCAAGGCTGTGTTCGGTGAGACGCTGGCCAATCCTGCTCTGACCGTGTTCGACATTGAAAAGTGGGCGAACATCGCGCACAAGAACAACGTGCCGCTCATCGTGGACAACACGTTCGCAACGCCGGTGCTGTGCCGACCGATCGAATGGGGTGCGGATATTGTCATCCACTCGACCACCAAAGTACATGGACGGCCATGCCGTACAGGGGGCGGCGGCGTGATCGTGGACGGCGGCAAGTTTGACTGGGCGGCATCGGGCAAGTTCCCGGATTTCACCGAGCCGGACGAAAGCTATCACGGCGTGGTCTACACCCGCGAGTTCGGCGCGATGGCATACATCATCAAGGCGCGTATGCAGCTGATGCGTGACTTCGGCTGCTATCCGGCGGCGCATTCGGCGTTCCTGCTCAACCTCGGTCTGGAGACCCTTCCGGTGCGTATGCGCCAGTACTGCGAGAACGCGCTGACTGTTGCCAGATTCCTTGAATCCAGCGACAAGATCGCGTCCGTGCGCTATCCTGCACTGCCGGGCAACGAGCACTACGAGCGCGCACAGAAGTACCTGCCGATGGGCACCTCGGGCGTTATGTCCATCGACATCAAGGGCGGCCGCGCTCCGGCGATGAAGTTCATGGACAGCCTCAAGCTGGCGTGCAATGAGGTTCATGTTGCCGACATCCGCACCTGCGTGCTGCATCCGGCGTCGAAACCCACCGTCAGCTGACCGATGAGCAGCTGGTTGCCGCAGGCATTGAGCCGGGCATGGTGCGTATTTCGGTCGGTCTGGAGAATGTTGAGGACATTATCGCCGATTTGGAACAGGCTCTTAACCAGATTTGCCCATTTTACAGTAAAACAGGGGTGTGTCAACGGACATGCCCTGTTCTTTAGGAGGAAACTATGCGTATTCGCTCTATCGAGGCATCTGACCGCGAATTTTTATCGACCGCTGCCATGCGTTCTACAAAACGCCTGCCTGCGACCATGAAATCCGCAGCAGAACGCCGAACGCACGTTTGAGCTGCTCCTGCACGGCACGCCGTATGCGGACTGTCTGATTGCCGAGGACGAGAACGGACAGCCGTGCGCGTACTGCCTGCTGGCGCTCACCTGGTCGAAATGAGGCGGGCGGTCTGTGCGTCTGGCTGGAGGAAATCATGGTGGATGACGAGCGGCGCGGCAGGGCATCGGCAGCAGGCTCATCGCCGCGGTGCACGAAAAAGTACAACACAGCCGCGCGATAGCGTCTGGAGGTAACGGAAAGCAACGTGCGGGCAAGTGCCCTCTATCACATGCTCGGCTTTGAGGATTTGGAGTACAGGCAGATGATACTGGACACGCCGCCGCTCGGCTAAGCAGATCGTTGGTATTTTTGTCACAAACTTGTTACAAATTACCTCTTGATTTTGTGCACTAAGCGCACTATAATAAAGGCATAAAAAGGAAGGAAGGTGGGTCCGATGGACAGTGAAATTCAGCAGTACGCGGGAGATATCCTTGCACATCCGCGTTTTCAGCAGCTTCGCACGTTCTGTCACCACGGACTGGACAACTCTGTGTATGACCATTCCGTTGCGGTAGCGAGAAGCAGCCTGTCAGATCGCCCGCCTGATGCGTCTGTCGGAGAGCGAAACGACCTCGGTTGTCCGTGCCGCGCTGCTGCATGACTTTTCGGCTATGACTGGCACGGCGAGCGCTTCCGCCGTTATCTGAGCCATTTTTCCGGCGTGCATCGCATTGCACACATGCACAGGTTCATTCACGGCCACATCGCAGCCGACCGCGCCAAAGCATACCTTCGGTCTGTCCGAGCGGGGTGCGAAGCCATCATCGCACGGCATATGTTTCCGCTGGCGGCCATGCCGCGCACGCGAATCGCGTGGATCGTCACCGTGGCGGATAAAGCCGTGGCGTCAAAGGAAATGACCGCCGCTGTCGGCGGTTACGTCTCGCACGCGTACCATAAAATTTTCGCATAAAAAGCACCCGATCTCCATTGTGTCTGTTGGAGATCGGGTTTTTTGTTATTCGTAGATGGAGTCGATGATGGATTTCATTTCGTCCACTGATACAGGAGCGGAGATGAGCAACCTGATAGTTTTCTGTTAAGGAAACGGCATTGATCTGCTGCAAATTATGCATAATATACCATGTTGTATTTTCTTTGACATATTCAAGTACGGGTCGATCGTCTTTTTCAATCGTTCCGCTCGACGAATCCGTGACTTTGGAAATCATCACAAACATTTTCAGAATGTTTAGTATGATCCCTCATACTTTGCAAAAATGCTATCTTCACCTAACAAATAATCCTTTGTCATTTTAATATACGCCTGCTCATATCCATACGGCAGCCATAATGGAGCCATTTTTGTTTTAATTCCCCAATGCTGATAAAGTATCTGCTAAGGTCGCATTTTCGATATTAAACCATTCAGTCATATGTCCATCGTCCCAAAGCAGAATCACTCTTTTCTAAAACCAAAACTCGATAAATCTGTATCCGGCAAATCGGCATATTCCGGTAGTGGATCACTCTTTTCTGCTGGCTCTAAGGTTTGAGCATACTCTTCTATTGAAGAAGTATTATTTTCGGGCAACGCAGTATACGTTTCATGGTCATAATCCGGCATATTAGTGCGATCATCCCATGAACCATCAGGATAATAGATGATCTTTCCGTCTTTCGACGTAGGAAAATCATCATGGAAAAGCCGAATGTTTCCGCACCCCACATCGCCGCATAGTCGAACGGATTGTGACCGGTAGCCAGCGCAAACACGGTTCCTGCGGCGAAAACAGCCGCAGCGACAACAAAAACGCGGTAGCACAGCCGTCGTCCGCGGTGCGGCTTGACGAAAAATTCCTTATGGTCGGCCTTGAACTTTTTGAGCGACGCTTCTGTGTCGATTTCCGGCGCGTCCGTCTGCGTCTGCAAATACTGTTCGAGCGCAGGCAGAGCCGCATCACCGTTTTCGCAAACCGCGTCCATCAGCCGGAACAGCTCGTCAATCTGCTTAGAATCCTGCATTGTCGTCACTCCTTTCCATAAGTTCGGCGCAGTGCCGCCGTGCGCGGCTGTACTGGCTGCGGCAGGCGGTCTCGGAAATGCCGAGTTTTTCCGAAATGGTGGAATAGTCCATGTCTTCAGCGAGCCGCAGGGTCAGAATGCGCTGTTCGGACGCGGATAAGCCCTTGGGCAGCATACCGGAAAACGGTATCAGCTCGGGTTCGGCTGCACGCAGAATGCTTTCCTCAAGCGGCGCGGCCGCGTGTCTGCACTGCGCGCGGTATTCGCTGATGGCGTTGTTTTCAGCACACGGAACAGCCACTTTACAGGCTGCTCGTGCTCCATCACGCTGTTTATCTTTGCCAGCAGGATGAGAAAGGTGTCGGCCACAATGTCCTCGGCAATATCGCGGCTGCCGACAATGGGCAGAACGGTCTGCACCATCATCCTGTAATACTTTTGTATATGATTCCTCGAAAAAAGAGGATTTGCTCCTGTGTCAATTTTGGTTCCCCCTACAACGCCGGGTTGGAAATGATACCATTCAATAGTATACAACGCCTGAGCAGGGATTTTCTGTGGAGGGGCAATTATGACTAAGTTCAAGAAAATCAAGCGGCACACTCGCGGGCTGCCTGATGGCGTCCGCGCTGATGATGAGCGCAGGCGCAGCAAATGTGCAGACCTATATACCATCGGGTACGGTGCAGGCAGCTGCACAGAATACGGCGCAGA
>VOFC01002159.1_pt1 | contig 30443 bp, 59 predicted proteins | sample 5384161 | NCBI WGS metagenome assembly VOFC01 (sample SAMN12384722, study PRJNA508395) | human gut metagenome | isolation source: healthy gut B | host: Homo sapiens
ACTCATTACAACTCATCGTCATCCACTATTTCACCCTCCAACAACGGATTAGACTTCTTCTCCTCAGCTGCCTTAGCTGCTTCTTTAGCTGCCTTAGCTGCTTTACGCTTAGTATCATACTCAACATAATCAACAATGCGCTGAGAATTGTTGTACAAGTTCTCACCACGCTTGATAAGACTTGCGTCAGACTTGATACATTCACCTTCATCATTACACAGTGCATAGATGAAGACAGAGTTATAGATGGAAGCTACTTTTACTTGCTTACCGTCTCTTTCCTTAGTCTCAGTGATGATTTTACCATCACTGTCCTTACGGATGAAGTCAGGAAAGCCTGCCACTTCAACACGACAAATAGGCATCTTCTCACCAATAGACTCTTCTAACAGCTTGAAATACGCATCTTCGTGTTCCTTAGTACTACCATATGCAGCCATTAACTGCATTGTAACACCAGAAGCTTGCTCTTGCAATAGTTTGCTTAAGCCAGCTTGTTTGAACTCACATACGGCATAGCGTGCTTTGCCGTCTTTAGAGGTCTTTACCTCTACTTTAGTGAGTTCGTAATTCTTCACGTCTTTATCCTTGATAGACAAATCCATATCATTTTACGGTTACCTATACACCATAAGGTTTTATTAACACATTAACTTTTTGACGGGGATTTCCCCTACTTGTTAGGAGAGGGACTTGATATTGTACTGGTCCTCACTCTCAATTGTATGCCCCAATTTTTATTTAGAAAAATTTTTTTACAGTTCTCGCTTTCAATTATACCCACAAAAATATTTTTATAAAAAAATTTTTACAACACTTATTATTCATTTTCGTTCTCTAATTAGAATTTAAATAACAGCAATATGATATTTGAACAAGAATTAAAAGATAAAGGATTTGAAATTAAAGATAATCAACTCTATTATGAATTTAGTGACTTTGAGCTATTAAGAGCTAGAGTAAGTGAATGGGATTGCGCTGATGGTACTAAAGCTTTGAAAGTATCAGATCTTAGGTTAATGAATCCTATGGAGGAAGGTATGGCTCATATGATGATTTCATATTCACTTTACTTTAGGGATATTAACAAATTTTATGAATTATTAACACTTTTAGGTTATAAGATACGTTAAAAATAGTTAAATTATGTTAAAAAGAATTAACAGTTAAAGAGGTAGAAGCTATCCTAAGTAAAGATAATAATGCGTATGGTATAGATAGTATTGGTGATCATGTATATAAAATACCAGGTTTAGGGTATACTGGACCTAAAGGAGCTACTAGATTTGTAAATGAATTAAGGCAACAAGTTAATGAATTAACTACGAAACTCTCGTAGATATGTTAAATAATTATAAATAATGTTAAAATGACACATTGTGAATAGCTAGAAGAACATGGTTTTATTAATATAAAAGACCATTGGAATGGTAATTGGAACTATAGAACTTATCAGAAAATATATGAAAATGGTGATCTCATAGAAGTAGACATTGAAATAGATTCAGAAAATGATTTTATGGATGAGTACTTGGTAAATTGTGAGTTATTCTGTAAGAATAAAAATGGTACTCATGATAGCTTTTACTCTAAAATAAAAATTTATTATTAAAGAAAAATGGAACAAAATTAGATTATAATACGTTCCTACATCCAGAGTAGGATATAATAGTAGTTTAAAATGCAATTAGTAGTAATATAAACCATTACTCTTACTCTAGATAACTGCAGTATATAATATATTATTATCAAACTATATCATGATGAATGAACCAAAATACTTAGAAATGATTAGACAAGGATTTGTTAACATAAATGGTGATGATTTTAAAATAATCAGAGCATATGATGGATGCAGAGGGTGTTATTTTAGACAATTTGAAAACTTTAGTGGGTGTCTAAATAATGTTGCACAAGGTATTTGTTGTAGTGCTGGTGGTCATATTCTAAGAAAAATTTCAGAGTAATAGAACAAAAATTAATTAAGCACGTTTAGTTAGCATGGAAAATCAACATGACATATTAAAGACCGTTATAGACGGTTTAGTGTATATCCCTACTAAGGATATGATAGTTAAACCCTTAGAGGATGAATACGTAGAGAAAGAAATTATTAAGCCAGTAGAGACTGGTAAAAAAGGACGAAAATGGTTATGATATCAATGACACTGAAACAGTTAAAGAAAAAGTGTTAACTACATTCAGAAAAGGTATTGTATTACGTCTGCCATCTGGGTATCAATGGCAAGATGAGAACAATCATCCTGAAGTAGGTGATGTGGTAGCATATCCTAGGAAAGCATCGATTGATTTTGATTTGTTCAAAGATAGTCAATTAATAAATCCTTATAATGTAGTAGCCCTTTGTAAAAGGAGAAAAATATTTTAAAGACTAAGCGTAGTCTTAATTAATCGTGGTTGTAGTTGGATGTACTAGGGGTTAGCATAAAGTTAACCCCTTTTTTTATTGTATAAAATTTGCAACTTTTTTTGAATATTTGCGTTATGTGAATATGATTAAAGAAATGATAAATAACATGTTGGGTGAGTACTAAAAGTTCATTCAAATACAAGATGATGGTACAGTTAAGGTATTTGTTCCAGAAGACGTTAATAATCCTTCTATGAAAAATGCTACAGAATTAACATTATCTAAGAATGAAGCAATTAGTCTCATGGGTTTAGTAACCCAACCCAAACAATACGAAGTATGTGATTCTTCAAACAATTGCAGAATCATATCTGAAAAAGATCCTGATTTTGACGTAAACAAGTGGATTAAATTAGCACTTGGAACTATTAAAAAATAAATACTATGTCAGATTACCGAGTTACTATTACAACAGTCAGGGAAAAATGCCCATTTGATGCTAAACGGAAAAGCAAAGAATACTGCAAAGTATGTAAAGCTTGGAAAGATCCTTGTTCAGGATTAGGTATAGAAACTACGATTTCTTCAAGAAAAATTGGAGAAGATAAAATGAAACAAATAATAAATATCATTAAATAATTATGATTACAGAATATAAAGTTATTAAACCTTTTGGTGTATTAAAAATCAGGTGATATCCTTACTTTGGATAATGATATGTATACGTTCTCTGATGAGAAATCTTCTGACTCACAAAATTATTATTCCCAAGTAAACGTAGCTGTATCATGTGATATGATTGAGGAATATGCTAAAAGTGGTTTAGTTGAGCCAATTGAAAATGTTACTGTTGAATCTAATGATGAGAAGAAAATCAGACAGATTCGTACTATTATTGCTCAATTGAAGAATACTTACAATCAACGTAAGAACAATATTGAGAAAAGTATCAGGAAGGTAAAATTCAAACTTGTGTGAAAGTAGAGCATGATACTGTATATTTCAATATGATGAAATTGTTAAATAAACTCGAGGCAATCATAAATGAATAAACTAGTAAAAAACCGTATCAAATGAAGAATTGATACCAGAGTTTTTACAAGCGCTTAATGGAATACTTAGGTTAACTGATAGGGAACTTGAATTAATGGCTACACTTATTAAAATGGATATGGAATACGTTAAGGAACCTAATACAAATAAGAATGTAGCAAACAGATATAATAGAAAATATATCATTGAGAATTTAGGTATTACTAAGGATAACCTAAGTAGATACATTAAGTCTTTCAAAGAGAAGGGCATTTTGATAGCTGGACCTGCTGAAGACGAACTTAGCGTAAATAAGGCTCTGATACCAGTTGTTATTGGAGATCGTTTGCAACTAACGATAATACTGAGAATAAAATGAAATGTTTAGATATAAAAACAGGTTCCATTCTTATCTATAAGAAATATGGTTTACTAAAATGTTGGTGGAATAAATTAATGAGAAAAGAATTACCATTTAATAAGTATACTCTTTACTTTGGAAATTCTTCTATGTTTGTAGAAACCACGAACATCAAAGTAAAAAGAAAAAGATAGATATATAATTTTAGAACCTATCAAACCATATAGTAAAAAGGAAGAAAAAGCTCTTAAGTTAGAAGTAGTAGAACACGTTATGATGAACAACGACACAAAGGATGTGTTTAGTGTGATAAATATAATTAGACCTTCTACAATAGACGTAGAATCATTTACAATCGATGGTTTGCTTAAAAATAAATACTATAGAATAGTATATGATTCAAAAGGAAAAAACTTCTAATATCTATATACAATTAGCAAATAAATATAATATTCCACATCAAGTAGTAGAAGTAATTTGTAATCACCCGTTTAAATTTGCAAATAGAGTTATTTCAAATGATGAAGATACTAAAACAATAATGTTTGGGTATTTATTCAAAATCAAACCAAAAAGAAAGTATGAAAAACCAGAGAGAATGAAAAACAAAAACAACTAAAGCTTTTTTATATCAAAATCTATATCCTGTAAATCTTTATGTTACTACTCTGGATGATTGGGAAGATGCTTGTGATTTTTTTTGATTTCTTTCTTACTACCAAAGAACTTAGAAATGATGAACCAGAAAAGAGATCGTCCCAAACTAAGTAGTGTAATGGGAGCTACGTTCTTGGTCAGAGAGAAATATTCTAGAGCTGTTGGTATATTAATAGTACTAGATGATTTCCATTGTTCTACTTTAGCTCATGAATCAATCCATTATGCAGATGCTGTATATGATTATTTATCAATGAATGCAGAAGGATATAATGAAGGAAATGAACAATATGCTTATTTAGTTACTTGGTGTGTGGAACAACTTGAAGATTTTATAGAATGCAAAAGGAAGGAAAAAAGAATGACAAGAAAGATGACAAAACAAGATGGGAATTAATGCCTCTTGATTGTCTTGAAGATATTGCCAGAGTATATACAGAAGGAGCTAAGAAGTATGGAGATAATACATGGCAATATCTTGATAATGGTTATCAAAGATACAAAGGAGCTCTTTTTAAGACACTTGTATAGATCAGAAAACGAAACATTCGATGAAGAAACAGGATGTAGACATTTAGCTCAAGTAGCATGGAACGCAATAGCATTACTCTGGTTAAGTAAAGCTGAAGAACCTGATTTAATTGACAAGTTTTCATCAAATGTTTTTGGTGGTATTAAAAATGAAGAAGTATTCAATAGTTCATTTGGGGATAGTCAATTCTTTTTACGAACAAAAAACTAGTACATCATTACCAGATAATAATATACAAGACACATGTGGAAGTAGAGCCAATGAATCAAATGAAGAACTTGAAGACTTATTTTCACGAATTTATAAAAGAAGAAGAAATCTGTACATATAATCATGACAATAGACGAGAAGCTGGACAGAATTCTGTGGAATCAAGAAGTGATGTTGATGTACCTTCAACAGATACTAAAGGAATCAAGCAAAAAGTCAATTTCTTGAAGATTACAGTGCAAACTTAGCAGCACAAGCAACAGAAATAATATTAGGACACAAAATAGTAAGAAAATAATATGGAATTAAAATTTAAGAAATTACAAGAAGACGCAGTATTACCTAGTTATGCTAACCCTAATGATGCTGGTTTAGATTTAACAGCAGTCTCCTTTACTCAAGAATTTGATAAGAGTGGTAAGTTAGTATTAGTATATCATACAGGTTTATCCGTAGAGATTCCTGAAGGTCATATGGGTTTGATCTTTATGAGATCATCTATTTCTCAGAGATCTATGTCAATGTGTAATGCAGTAGGTATTATAGATTGTGACTATAAAGGTGAGATTCTTGTTAAATTCAAGATTACTACAGATGCTCTTCCTACAATCTATCAACCAGGTGAAAAGATTGCTCAGTTAGTAGTAATGCCTTATCCAAAGATGGAGCCTGTAATTGTAGAGGAATTGGCAGGCGAAGATCGTGGTGGTGGATTTGGTTCAACTGATAATAAAGAAGAAAATGAGAATGCAGAACAGGGACGAGAAAGCGGAGCAACTGAAGGAGATAATCAATCAGTACAGTAAAAAATCCAGAGTATGTTAATGCATTTTATACTAAACAAGAAGCAGTAGATGCATTGAATAGACATTATAAAAACAGATACATTAAAATAAATTTAGATTAATATGAATACGTATATTTATATAGGTGGCGGCTCATTGTTAACAATGAAGGATAACGATATTAAGAATTTTGATACTATTAGTAATCATTACTTAAATATTGATTGGGCTTGGGTAATTGAGGAAGATGGTACCTTTGTAGCTAATGAAAAAGAATATGATGTAAAAGCTGGTGATGTAATCTTGGTTCTCTATGCTGGTTATAGAGAAAAGAAGTACCGGTTAAAGATAGAAGAAAAGTTAGAGATTTTCTTATTATAAGAAATGAAGATTTTTATAATAATTATAAATTGAATAAAGAATACGAGCAAAATCGTAATATGAAGGATTGCAATTGTTGCGAAGCTTGTGTTAAGGAAGCTTAAAGATGAATTTAGCAGATATAGTTGGTGGACAAGTGGTCATACATCCAGACATGTTGGCCATTCCACCATTTAAAAACTTTGGGATTCATTTAAAGATAAAGATTTAGCAACAAAATACTTATGGTACATAGTACTTAAAAACAAATATGATTCTCCTTATGTAGAGACTATGGAAAGAGATCTAATAGAACCTACATTAAAAAAGGAGTTATTTGGAGATGAAAAACTATGAATTACCAGAAATAGTAATACAAGCAGAAGATAGTTGGAAAAGTAGAACGTATTCCTTACTTGAGTATATGTTAGATGGATTACTATTGAAACTTGAAGGTGCTGCTAAATACTATCACTTATCTAAAGATGACGAAATGGATTTAGATTCTATTAAAAAGCTTACAGATGGTGCTAAGAATATGGCTGGAGTAATAGAATCAATTGTGAAACTTAAATCTCAAGTAAGAGCAGAAGAGATTAAGAATAGCAAAGTTAGAGGCGGTGGAGAAATGAACCCATTTGAATTACCAAAAAAGAAGTTGTAGAAAATACGACACAATAAAAGACATTATAAAAACCTGCCCGTTAAGGGCTTAAAGAAATTGCAATTATGGCTAAGACTAAAACTAGTAAAAAGAATACTAAACCGACAATGATTATTTTTGATTTTACTGAAGTATATAACAACATGAAAGCAGAGCAAGAAAGAGATTTGGCTGAAGCTGCTGCTTATGCTATATCACACATGGATGAAAAACAGAAAATAATCACACTACTAAAACTAGTTTATGGCAGAAAATTAAGAACCTGTTTAAACGAAGAAAGTAATTTATGATTGATTTCACAAAGAAAATCAAAAATTCTAATAAATTCAGAACCCCGGCGCTAACTTATATAGAGTCGGGGTCTTATTGTTCCTTCCCAAAAAGGTACATCAGAGTATTTCAATTTTTGGGGAAACAGAGGCCGATAGATGCATTAATGGTTATACTGCAGATGATGGGGACTACATCACTGGGTATAACTATTTTTATTTAAACTATTGCCCAATTCAAAGAATTGTATACAAAAATAAAAAAAGAATAGACAAGGTCAAGAAGAGCTAATTAAAGTAAGAGAGTTAGCATTTCCTGACTTTTATGATTATGACTATTACTATTTTCAAGCTATTGAAAGCGCACAGGATCAAGGCAAACACTTATGTGTAGCAAAAAGCTAGACGTAAAGGTTATTCCTATAAAAGGTGGTTCTATGCTTTGTCGTAATTTCTTTTTAATACCCGGTTCTAAGTCTTATGTGTATGCCTCAAATAAAACAGTATCTTACTGATGATGGTATCCTTTACTAAGGCCTGGGATTACATGGACTTTATAGATGAAAACACGGCGTGGGGTAAGAAACGACAAGCTGTAAATACTAGTATGCGTCGTAGAGCTTCTATGATTGTAACTGATAATTTTGGTAATAAAATTGAAGTTGGTTATAAATCAGAGATAATAGGTGTATCATTGAAAGATAACCCAGATGCTGTACGTGGTAAAGCAGGTATGTTAATACTCTGGGAAGAGGCAGGTACTTTCCCAGAACTTAAAGCTGCGTGGCAAATTGCTAGACCATCCGTAGAACAAGATGGTGTTGCCTTTGGTCTGATGATTATGTTTGGTACTGGTGGTGATGAAGGTCCTGCAGTAATGACATTACGTGAAGCATTTTTACAATCCCAAATCATATAACTGTATAGGTTTTGAGAATATATGGGACGATGGTATCCAGAGTAAAGAATGTGGGTTCTTTATACCTCAACATACTAATTTGGATATACGTGATGAGAATGGTAAGCGATTGTACATGGATGAAGATGGTAACACTCTTCATGATAAAGCAAGGCAGTTTATTTTAAATTTACGTGAAGAAGAGTTAAAAAGAAGCCACTAGTTCTCAACAAATAGATAGATACGTAGCAGAACACTCTGAATCTCCTGCAGAAGCATTTACTGAATTATCTGGTAACATATTCCCAAAGAAAGAATTACAAAAACAATTAGCAAGGATAAGAACTAACACTAAGTTACAGAATCATAAACAAGTAGGTACTCTTACTCTAGTTAATGGAGAGATAATTTGGAATATACAGAAAACAGGGAGACATAACCGAATTCCCATTACCAAAGAATTCTGATCCTACTGGTAAAATAGTTATATGGGAACACCCAGTTAAAGATGCACCATTTGGTTTATATATAGCTGGTATTGACCCATATGATCACGATCAATCAGGTACTAATTCATTAGGTTCTTGTTTTATATATAAACGTTTTCAAGACTTTGAATCATATTCAGATATCATTGTAGCAGAATATACAGGTAGGCCAAAAACTGCTGAAGAGTTTTATGAAAATGTTCGTAAGTTACTTATTTACTATAATGCAAAAAGCAATGGTAGAAAACCAGAACACTGGTTTATTTACTTATTTCAATAACAAACATTGTAGTCATTTACTTGCTGATCAACCAGACATTATTAAAGATATTGTTAATAATTCTACAGTAAATAGACGAAAAGGATGTCATATGAATAGAGAGATCAAACTTTGGGGAGAAGGTAAGATCAAAGAATGGCTGGAAGAACTTAGAGATCAAAAGCAATTAGGTTTAAATACTGTACTATCTGAACCATTCCTTGAAGAACTTATTCAATATAATGACAAAGGAAACTTTGATAGGGTTATGGCATTTATGCAGGTAATGGTCTATAGAGAACAATTGTATAATATACAAGTAAAGAAGAAAGAGGATGTTGAAAAGAAAATGAGATTGTTTGATAAACCGTTGTTTAAAAATACAGATGATTCATTTACATTCACGCCTTTAAATAATAACACAACCACATTTATGTTTACTAATTAATATGGAAAGAACAGTCAACTCATTTCCTATCCAAAGACTACCACTCAGTAAAAAAACCGAAGAATGGCGAAAAGACTGCGTGGATTACATTATTGGAATATCTGGCATAGCTTCGTCCGAAAGTATACCTGATGAAGAAGAAATGCAAAGCTATTATGATTTATATAATAGTATATACAATGAAAAAAGACCTAAAGTATGTTACAAATCCTTTCAATCAAGATGATGGCTTTCCAGCAATGGCACAGGATTATAATATCATACGTCCAAAAGTAGATCTATTATTAGGTGAAGAAACAAAACGTCCATTTAACTTTAGAGTGTGCCGTACTAGTGATATTGCTAGTAGTGAAGTACAAGACAAAGCTAAACAGATGCTGTTGAATTATATGCAAGCTGCTATGCTTGCTAAATTAAGCCCAGAAGATCAAGCTAGATTTCAAGAAGGATTACAAACAGGCGAAATTCAAACACCAGAACAAATACAGAAGTATTTAACAAAGGGATTACAAAGATGCAGCAGAAACAACAGCATATCAAAGCTTATTATTCTTACTTAAGAAAGAAAACATTTTCATGAATTTATGAAAGGTTTTAAAGATGCACTTGTTGCAGGACTTGAAGAGTATTACATAGGAATTAGAAATGGTGAACCAGTTAAGCCTAGATCATTAGTTAGTATTCTTAAGCCATTGTAGTATATGTACATCGTATTGTGGTACAGACTTGAGTTAGCTATAGCTAGAGATAAAGGTAAGGTTGTAAACATGGATATTACATAGATTCCTAAGTCTATGAATATTAGCCCAGCTAAATGGATGCATTACTTATCTAGCGTTGGTGTTAACTTTATCAACCCATACGAAGAAGGTTGGAATATCCCAGGAAGAGAGGGTGGTAAGCCTGCTCAGTTCAATCAGATTACAGCATTGGATCTTACAATGTCTAACGTCATAGCTGAATATATACAGCTGATGGATAAGATAGAAGAGTTGGCTGGAACAATCTCTGGTATTACATAGCAGCGCGAAGGAGCTGTAAGCACATCAGAGATGGTAGGTAATGTAGAAAGATCTGTAGTACAGAGCTCACATATTACTGAGCCATTATTCTGGGTTCATAACCAGTGCAAGCGAAGAGTGCTTAATATGCTTCTTAATACAGCTAAGGGTGCTTGGGAAGAGACTGGAAAACAAAAGCTCCAGTATATCTTTGATAATGGAGAAAGAGCATTCTTGGATATTACTCCTAAGTTCTACTATGAGGATATGGATGTATTCGTAAGTGATACATCTAAAGATCTTGAGAACATACAGAAGCTCCAGCAGCTTATATAGCCAGCTATGCAGAATGGTGCTAGCTTACTTGAAGCAGCAGAGATTCTTACAAACGATAACTTCAATATTATTAAGCAGAAGCTTAAGGATATGTAGACTAGACAGGAGTAGATACAGCAACAGCAGCAGGAGGCAGAAGCTCAGCAGCAACAGCAGTTACAGCAGATGCAGAATGAAGCTAAGCAGCAAGAGCTTATGTTACAGGAAGCTCAGATGGATCTTCAGAGATATCAGATTCTATAGTAGACGAAAATATGATTTTGGAATATGAGAAATCCGACATCAAATAAAATGGTTAAGAATCAAATGGAAAATTTAATGCCATTAGGTGGTGCTGGATTTGTAGGTCATGAACTAAATAAAGAATAATCAATATGGAAAATTTATACCCAGTATACCCCAATTCCTTCTTATAAAGACGGAGGTATACACATCAAGAAAAAGAATCGTGGGAAGTTTAACGCACTTTTAAGAAAAGAACAGGTAAAAGTACAGAAGAGTTGGCATAGTAAAAAAACCCATTGACTAGAAAAACGTGCAATATTTGCTCAAAATGCTGCTAAGTGGAATCATAAAGGAAGAAAAGAAAAAAATAACAATTACAATCTAATTATAATTAATTATGGAAAACAATAGTAACGATACACTATTTGGATTTACAGCTATAACTGATATATTCACTGAACAAGTTGGTAACACCATCTCTCAAAACGATGATATTGATGATGAAGAATTAGAGAGACTAAAAAACAAGAGTCTGCTAAAGCTAGACCTGCTACTCCTGGATCTAAAAATAAAAAAAGACAGAAGAAATAGAAGAAGAGGAAGAAGTAGAGGAAGAGGAAATCGATGAAGTTGAAGAGGAAGAAGTAGAAGAACCTAAGAAATCTAAGAAAGCCTCTAAGAAAAGGATAAAGAAGAGACTGAAGAAGAGGAAACCGAAGAAGAAATTGAAGAAGAGACTGAAGAAGATGAAGTTGAATCTAAACAAGTATCTGCTTTATTTGATGCAATTGCTGAAGAATTAGAATGGGATTTTGATGAAGAAGAGGAAGAAGAAAAACCAAAGACTGTAGAAGAATTGGTTAAGTATTTTAAAGAAGTAATCGAAGAACAATCTACTCCAGAATATGCAAGCGAAGATGTTGCAAAATTAGATGAATTTGTTCGTAATGGGGGTAAGTTAGAAGATTATTTCTCTATTACTCGGACATTGATGTTGACAATGTTGATATTGAAAATGAAAATGAGCAAAAGATAGTATTGAGAGAGTTACTAGCTAGAAAAGGTTACAGTGACAAACAAATTGCTAAGAAAATCGAAAGATTTGAAGATGCTGGAGTATTAGAAGATGAGGCTAGAGATGGTTGAGGAACTTCAAGAGATTGTTGCAAAAGAGAAAGAAGAGCTATTAGAGCAACAAAGAATCAAAAAGGAGGAAATGGTGCAGCGCCAACAAAAGTTTTTTGATGACGTTGTCGGTGAAATAAAGTCCTTGGACAATATACGTGGTATCAAAATACCAGCTAAGGACAAGAAAGAATTATTGGCTTATATATTTAAAGCCGACGCTAGTGGAAAGACCCAGTACCAAAAAGACTATTCCAAGAGCGTAAAGAATTTAATAGAGTCAGCTTATTTTACAATGCGAGGTGACACTTTGTTAGATGCTGCCAAAAAACAGGGTACTAGCTCTGCTATTAAAAATCTGAAAAATAGTCTCAGATCAACAGGCGTTAGTAAAGGTACTAAGAGAATTAATACAAGTTCATCTAACTCTATTTTTAGTCGTGCAGTACAACTACTTTAATTAAAAATAAATTACTAACATTTATATGGATAACGGAATTTTAAATAATTTACAGATCGGTAGAGGTAAATGGTTCTCAGATCTTGTTGATGAGAATATGATTTCAAATGCAATGCTTACTAGACCGTATGAAGTAACCCGTGTTATTTCTTATGTATTCGGTTCTAAAGATGATGGTTATAGCACTTCTTTGGATGCGATTACTGGTGGTCTTGGTAATGTAATGACAATTGACCAAAGAGACTACGAATGGTCTGTAATGATTGATAGCGATAGAGCTGTGACAATTCGCTCTGCAAAATGGCAGGGAACAGAAATCGCTGCTGCAAATGCTAGCACAGTTATGGCAGGTTTGGGTAACACACCTATCATGTTGTGGTTAGAGGACAAATGGTTTGGTCCTGGTGCAATTTTGGAATTTGATAATAGAGAGTATCAAGTACGTGTTTCTGGTGCTCCTTATCAAGATGGTAATGAATGGGTTTATACTTGTTTTATTGCAGATGGTCAATCTAATTTTATATTCCTGGTGAATATTTGTTAGCTGGTCGTCAAGTATCTCGTTTAGCTTCTGCTTACGAAGAGTACAGTGAAGAGGGTGATATCCTGAATTATAATACTCATTTCAAGATGAGAAACTTCTTGTTTACGACTCGCTTGGATTATGATATTACAGGTACAGCTTATTCTACAGTACTTTGGATTGCTTGAAAGATCCTAAAACTGGTAAGACTTCTTACTTGTGGTCTGATTATCAGGAATGGAAGGCAATGCGTGAGTGGTCTAAGAGATGTGAGAGAATGATGGTTTACTCTAAGTCTAATGTAAATAAAGACGGTTCTACTTCATTGTTAGGTACAAATGGTCGTCCGGTTTACATTCCTGCAGGTTTGTTGCAACAGATTGCTCCGTCTAACAGACGTTACTACACTGAGTTAACTCCGGAATTGTTGGAAGACTTCTTGTTTGATTTGTCTTACAATATCTTAGGTACTAACGAACGTAAGTTTGTTGCTTTAACTGGTGAAATGGGTATGAAAGAATTTGACCGTGTATTGAAACAAAAAGCGGCTACGATGAACTTGATTGATACGAAGTTTATCAGTGGTTCTGGTCAGGCTTTGGTTTTAGGTGGTCAGTTTGTAACATACAAGATGACAAATGGCATCGAGTTGACATTGAAACATTTCCGTTGTATGATGATCCTACTTATAATCGTTTGTTACATCCGGTATCTGGTAAACCACTGGAATCTTATAGAATGACATTCTTGGATCTTGGTAGACGTGATGGTCAAGCTAATATCGTTAAGGTTGTTCGTAAGGATCGTGAAATGGTTATCTGGGAATACTTCAGGTTCTGTAGCTCCGGGAACTGGTTACTCTAAGAATAAATCCACAGTAAGATCTAATGCAAGGACGGTTACTCTGTTCACTTCTTAGGTGAAATGGGTATCATGCTTCGTGATCCCAGGGCATGTGGAGAGTTAATCATGGAAGTTGAAGATTAATAAAACAGGGGTGATTAAGTTCACCCCTTTTATTTAAAACTTATAAATTATGGATATTATATTAAAATTCGCCCGTACAAATCCATGGGCTGGAATAGCTAAGTATAAGAATTGTAAAGATTATATCAGTACTTACTGGACAAGATCTGGTAATAGATATACTGGTTTAACCCCAGAAGATGCTAGACGTTTGGAGAAAGAAATGGGATATGAAGAAGGACATTTATCTCCACAAAGTGGATTCTGGAAAACATATGCAATTGGTTTAGGCGCAAGAGATAAAGTTTTACATACTGAAAGACCTGAAGATGAACTTGCATATTTGTTTTATAAAAGGACACAAAAGAGTAGCAAATGGTATTAACAACCTTAAGCCTACTCATGATTATGTTCTTGTAAATAAAGAAATTGAAGCTGAAGAAGCTAACAAAAGAAATAAAGCTAAACGTGAGGCATTCTCTGAATTTAATAAGATGTCAATTGAGGAAATGCGCAAATGTTTACGCTTATATGGTCCAAGACTGACAATATCAGTAATGAGCTAGTTGAAAGTAGTTTATTTGATCTTATTGAAAATAATCCTGATAAGTTCTTCTTGATTTGGGTAAACAACAAAGTAAAGAGACACTCAATACATTATTGAAGCAGCTATTTCAAAGAATGTAATTCGTAAGTCTAAAAACATCTATTACTATGGTACTGACATCATTGGTAGAAGTTTAGAAGATGCTATTGCTTCATTAAATGATAAAAAGAATCAGGATATCAAAATGACTATACTTCAAGAAATCGAATCTAAGTAAAAGTAAACATGACAGTATTAGAAGCACATATAGCGTTTAAGATTGAAGCAGATAAAAATGCCGTTAATATTGGTATATCTGGTTGTCCATCTTTCTTACCTGAGGAAATTGATTATTGGTTATACACAGCGTATCTAAGTAAGATAGCTACCAAAGCTACTGGGAACAATACTCTTAGAATACCATTTGAAGGTAATGTAAAAAAGAGTAGCAGACTTAGAAGGTTTAGTAAAAACTGATAAGGGATTGTCTTTACTAAGTGAATCTATAAGTAATAGACTTACTATGAATAATTTCAAATCTAGTATTACTTATGGTGATGATACTCAAGATAAGCGTATGTACTTCTTAGAAGGAATTTTACATTTTGGTAGTAATAAAATAGCTACAGTAAAACTTATTAGTCACGAACAAGCTACTAGATTCTTAGAAACTTATAATAATAAACCTTGGATTGAAGAACCTGTAGCAATACTGGAAGATAATAAGTTAATAGTATTTTATAGATAGGGATCTTATGGTAGGTCCCTATACTATAGATATTACTTATCTAGCATACCCAAGAAAGATTAATAATCAAGATATTACGTCTACTCTAGATGAAATTCCAGAGTATATGCAATATGAAGTAGTTAAATTAGCTGCTGACATGGCAATTGAGAATATTGAATCTCCAAGAACTCAAACACATCCACAGTACGTAGCACAATTATCAGAGTAATATGAGTAGTAAAGGAAATGCAAATGGAATTCGAAAGACGAATTCAACTTATTAGCCCAGATCTTATTATAGATGAGAAACCTAACTCTGATCTTATATTTTCAATACTAAATGAAGCTCAAGATAGGTATGTAATGATGAACTATGTTGGTGACGACCAAATGGAAACTGAAACCAATATACATACTAGAAATACAGATTCTATTAAGAGTTTATTAGTAGAAAAGAGTTAACCGCAACAGGTACTACTCTTAATGGTTTCACAAGATACAGATTACCATATGTACCTACTGAAGAATATTTCTTATATGTACATTCTTTTAGTAAAGTAAAAGGTACATATAAACAATACAAAGATTTTGTTAGAGTAGATAATCAATTAGTTAAGTATAGGGATCTTGGTAAGTTTATTAAAACTGCATACAATACACCTATCATTAGGCAACCTGCTGTTGCATTAGTATCAGATCCTACTACTAAATATAACTATATAGAAGTAGCAGTAGATGCATATACTACATTAGGTAATGTTACATTAACTTACTATAGAAAACCATTAAGATTTAATACTACTGATGGAGCTAGTAAATGTGAACTACCAGAATCAATTCATAGTGAAATTGTAGATTTAGCAGTTAATATGTTTATTACTGAAGGTAAATATAGATTACAAGTAAAACAACCAAATAATCAACAATAATGAAGTATATTGAATTACAAGCAGCATTTGAATTAGAAATAGATCAATTAGATGACAATCTAACAAAACCTACTACTTCAGATATTGAGTATTGGTTAATGGCTGGATTAGATAAATTTATCAAAACTAGATATTCTGGTATTAATTTCAAGCAAACTGGATTTGAACAAGACCAAAAAAAGAATTGATGATCTTCGTACATTAGTTACTAGAAAATCTTATCAATTTACTACATATCCAGAAGAGTATACAGTTACTCTGCCAGATGATTATATGTTTACTGTAGGAGAGACAGCTGTAATATTTAGTTACGATCATTGTTGGCCTGTGGGCCCAAGTGGTCAACCAAGAACTAAAAAAACACAGATGTGTTAGAAGCCACAGTAGAAAACATAGACAGACAAAGACAAAATACTTTGTCAGAATATAGATTACATGGTAGATCCGCCAGACCATTAAGATTATATGAAGGAAATGAAATTCATTTATATACAGACGGAAATTACAATATAAGAAATTATATTCTCACTTACTTGAGAACTCCTAAAAAGATTAGCCTTACTGATGCACCATTTGATGAGTACACAGATATGCCAGTTGCAACTCACAATGAGATAGTTAAGTTAGCGGTAGAGTTGTATTTGGAAAATAAGGCTAATCCAAGATATCAATCGTATATGAACGAAGTTAGTACAATGGAATGATTATACGAATAGTTTAGTTTGACGAGGAAATCTGAAACACGAAAGTAGAAGAACTAATCAAAATGTTAAGCTAGACGTCTATTTAAGTTTAACAATAAAAAACAATAATTATGTTACAACATGTGAACACAGTACTTATTGGTACTGAAGCACCTACATCTTATACGACAGCAGATGTATTGACAGAAGGTCAGATTGCATTATTTGATCAAAATAGAGCAATTGTAAAAGATGCAGCTGGTGCTAAAGCTGCTAGTTCATTGTATATTGGTGTTTGCGAAGGCAAAGAAGATGTTTACAATGAAGCAGGTACAAAGTCAACTAAGTCAGTTATTCGCTTCTCAATGCCTATCATGAAAGGTTCTAAACCTCACATGGTATTTAGTGAATATGAAGCTGCAGCTGAAGATAAAATTGTAATCACAGCTACTAATGTTACTCCGGAAGTTGGTCATCGTTATGTATTACGTTTAGTATACAATGACATCTATGAGGCACCTGGGCAATTTACTCATACTTATGAAGTAATTGCAAAGAGTACCAATGCAACTGATTTGATTACAGCTTTCAAAAACAAAATCAACAAAACACAAAGAAGCCAGAGTAGTAGCAACTAGTGATGCCGCTGTTCTTACATTGAATGCTAAGGAAATGCCGTACAACGAAGGTATTATGTTAGACTCAAATTATTCTCAGGTTTCTGTGGAAGCATTTATGTGGAAAAACTATTCCTTCCGGTTTGTTGAGTAATGTAATGTATCCTATTGCTAATTTGACAATTGCTAAAACTCAAGGTACTCCTGGTAAAGGTAATCCGAAGATTGTTCGTGATGATCGTGAAAATGCAGCTCTTGGTTACAGAGGTATCACACACCGTGCAAATGGTATATATCCGTACATTGCTCCTGAGTTGAAAGCCAATTTAAGTGCTACTTACGATACATTGTCTATCGAATGGGATAATAAATATCTTAGTGATGATAATCAATATATTAAAACAACTCCATTAGCTTGTGAATTGTATGTAAATGCTGGTAAACTTGATGACTCTGCATTTATGACAGCTTTAAAAGCTTTTGTAGAAGTTGCTTAATCAAAAAATATAATTCAAACCAAAAAGGGATTGGGAGTAATATCCTTTCCCCTTTTATTTTATATACGATTGATATGGAAATGAATGAATCATTGTATTATGCAGAAATAAAACTGCTAACTACGTATTGCCACAACTGCCTAGATAACAAAATGAAGGATAAAAATAATGATGTTTCTGTTTAAGAAAACACTTTATGATAATGCTACTACTTTGAATCTTGCAGATGATGCAGAACAGTATTATAATGAAATGCTGAATTTACTTGATATGAGAACGTGTAATTGTACTATTGATGGCTGTAAAATTGTAAAGATGGATATTGCGAATTATGTAAATAAAGTTGGTAAATTGGTTAATCAGTCTACAAAGTACAATGCAAAATTGGATAGAGTTTCGATTACAAATCTAGTACTATTGTTGCATTTAGATAAATTAGCTAAATGGGCAGCTAATAATTTAAATGACGAAGAGTTTCCTATTACTCAGACGACGACGTAGATAAAATTATAGGGTATCTTCATTTGCTTAAAAAAACAAATGAATTTCTATCCAGAAAAGATATTGATTCTGATTGTATATTAACTGAAGTAAAAGGAACATATAATCCAAGAGTAATATGAATAAAAAAGATATCACAATTTGAACTAACAACTAAACTGCAAGAGCAAGACCTCATTACCCTTGTAGATGGTAGTAATAAAAATATTACTAGTGGAGTTTTACTACATCACTATCAGGTACATTTGCTACTAATGAGAGAGAGTAGATGCTGTAGAAGAAGATGTTGAGATACTAGATACTAAAGTAAATGATAATTATAAAGATCTTAGTAATAAGATAGTAGAAGGAGCAAGATACTAGTGTAACTACTAATCTTAATAGTGCTATTACTAGTTACTATGATGTATTGAATAATAAGATCATTACTTTAGATACTAAGCATGACACCGATATGTCAGAGATTGGTGGTACTATGCAAGAGTGGATAGATGATATTGACAATAGATCTACATTACAACAATTACAGGATGCTCTCAATAGACTCACAGTAGCTGAAAATACTATTACAGCATTATCTGAACTTATTGCAAATGGGGTGGTAGTGGATCTGCTCCGGGTTATCATACCCAAAGTACTGCTACAATATTTCCTTTATCTGGTTATTATAAAGCGAATGATGCATCTCCGTTGGCTACATCTGATACATTAAATCAAGCATTGTCTAAACTTGAAAATCAAGTAGAAGCAGTGGCTAGTAGTTCTGGTTCTTTACCTGTAATCAAGTATGGAGAAAGTACACCTCCTGCAGATAACTTCTTATATACTTCTTTAAAAGACTGCAGAAGATTATTTAAATAAGCATGGGGATACTGCGGATGGTAAAATAACAATGTTACAAGGTTTACAAGCAGGAAATACATTTCGTTCTGGTTGGGATGGAGTTGGAGCTAGTTTATATCCATTAGGCTCTAAAATGGAATATGGAACTAGACAATCTGTTTGTTAGAGGTAATATGACAATAAACGAACTTACAGTAAATGAGATTAAGGCTGTGGGTGGTGATATTCTAGTTACTGTAGCAGATATGAAATGTATCGAAGTAGAAGAATTAGCAGATTCTTATAAATGCTACTTTGATGATCAAGAAGGTACTAAGTATAATCAATTTATAGTTAATGACTTAGCAATATGCCAAAAATTTGATGGTAAAACGTTAAAAGATATTGGCGTAAAGTAAATGCTACTGGTAGTAATTACATCACGTTGTCTAAAGACGTATGCGAGCCAGGTAGTGGTAAGCCAGAAGCAGATGATGAAATATTACAATTAGGTCATATGTACGAATCTGATCCAGATTACAATTTACATAAATGGATGAAAGACGTAACGCAATTTTTATCAGTGCTAAAGGTGATAATGCCCCTAGAATTTCTTACTATAAAAGAATATTGATACTTTTTTCTCAGCTGATGAGGATGGTGTAGTTCGTGAAAGAGTTGTAATTGGTGGTGATCAAAACCAAATTTGTAGGTACAATTTATCAAACTTCTGACACAGGAATCGTTAGAGTACCTGTATATAGAGGTATTTGGGTTTCTGGCAACACTTACTATTATTATGACCAAGTAAGTCATAAAGGTAGTTTATGGATTTGTATGGATCCTAATGGCACCAAAGATGAACCAAATGAGAATGATGATCAATGGCAAGAAGCAAAGTTTCAAAAGGTGAAGATGGTAAGTCAGGAGATGACAAAGCTAAATGGGTAGAAATTGTAGGTGATCGGTTATTTTTTATTTGATACCCCTGATTTCTCAGGAACTCCTACTCAAGAACTATTCATTTAACTGCAAATGTATATGGGATGGAAAATCCTACATACGAATGGAAAATGCTTAATGCAGAAGGAACCAAATTGTCTGCACAAAGTTCTATAGACTTTCCATATACAGCAATGCCGACAGATTCCCGTACATTAAGTATTCGTTGTACTGTTACAAATTCTGATGGTACTACTTACTATGATGATACTCAATTAGCTAAATTATCAAATGTGCAGAAGGTCTCGATGCATATTATATTGATTTAAGTAATGGGTAATTGCAGAAAATTATCTGATGCAGATGGAGTTACAACCATTAGTAGATTTATCTACTATTACTACAGATGTTTATGCATATCATGGTATTAATCAATTGCTATTAAAAGTATAACATATTCTACTACTTCTGGTGGGAGCTACTGTAAGCATAAACCGGTTCTAAAGGTAACTCTTACTCAATAAGTCAGAAACAGGCTAGTATAGACTTAAATGTAACATTAGAAGATGGAGTATCTATAGTTAAGACATGGTACGTTAATAAAGTAGCTAATGGTGAAAATGGTTTTTAATGGGAAGATGCAGCATATGTGTATATGTCCGGAGAACAATTTTTTCAATTATAAAACAGGTAAAACCGTTCCTGAAAACACTACAATTACTCTTACTGCAGATTCATTCAACATAATTAATCCAACTATAAATGGTATTGGGCAATAGCAGGTACGTATGATTGGCAACTATTATCTAATGAGACAAATAGCACATTAGTGGTTAGTTATAATGGTATCTATTTTACTAGCACAAAAAAAGATGAAATTAGTTTTAAATGTGTAGTATCAGGAGCAGGAGCAGAGTTTTCAGATTTCATGACTATTAATAATGTTCGTGATGGTGAAAAATGTATATAGAGGTATCCTTACTAAAATGAAAACACTGGCGTACCAGCAGATTCAGGTGGAGTAGTAACAGATTATTCTACAGCTACTACTACAGCTAGATTGAAATATGGTTCTCAAGATATTACTGATTTTTAAACTTACTACTTCTTTACAAACTGGTACTGGTAGTGTAACTTATACCCAAAGTACACAAACAATTAAGTGTACATCATTGACTTCTGATTCTGCCATGTGGAGGGTAGATTTTATATCACCAGCAAGTGGTAACAAGGTAGTAGATAGTGTTGATTTTGTTGTCACTAAATCCAAGGCAGGAGTAAACGGTGACGTAGGTAATAGTCCTATACAAATATTCTTTGTAACACTTCAAATGCTAGTACTAAAACCTAGTAGACCTACATTCACATATAGACCGGGTCTTCTGGTGGTGCAACATCTGGAGGTTATATATGGTATCCAGATCCAAAGTATAGTTCATCTCAAACTACTTGGATTAGTTCAGGTAATTATGATCCAAATGCTAAACAAATGGCTTATGATGAAAAGTATAGAGGATATTGGACTGGATCCGTTACCACATTCTGGTAAAGATGGTGAGAAAGGTGATAAAGGAGACAAAGGTGAAAGGAAATACTGGAGCACCTGGTTCAGATGGATGAATGGTCCATCTTTAAGTTATCGTGGAACATATAGTTCTAGTAAAGTATTATGCATGGACAGTTAATCCTGATGTAAGAGATGTTGTCAAATATGATAGTGTCTATTATATGGTTGCTAATGGAAGAAGAGGTTTATCATCTTTTAAGAATGTAACCCCAGGAAGTAACACATCATATTGGTCTTCATTTGCGCGTCTTTTGAATCTATAGCTACTGGCCAATATTTGCAGAAAAAGCTACTATTGCAGGCATGGATTTTTATAATAATTGTATTGCAGCTGGTAGTGGTAGATTCTTCCTAGATGGTAGATATGAATCTGATATAAATAATGATTGGCCAATTATGTCGTTTGGTAATAATGCCGTAAAGGATGGAGTACCTAGTAGTAGTGCAGCATTAAAAAGATATATGGCGATGGTACATTAACAGTAGGAGATGGTACAGTAACTGCAAATGCTGGTATTACTGGAACTGGTACTGGATCTGGCCAAGTTAGATTTTGGGCAGGTAAACCATTTGATGATGGTACAGCACAAGGAAATAGATTCTAGGCTCCTTTTTAGAGTATATCAAGATGGTAGACTTGTTGCCAAAAATAGTGCAACGATAGCAGGGAGTATTTCTGCATCTACTGCTACTTTTTACAGGAAATGTATCAGTAGGTTCATTAAGTGGATGGAACATTCCGGTGTTAAAACTATTTGTCATTATGGTAGTAATTTAAGAGGAACAATTTATTCTAAAGGAGGATGTCAGTTAGTTCTATAAGTAAAACTGGAACTGAGAATATACAGTATATCACAATATCGGTCACACGTGAATTATGTAGTATTGTGGCAAGGACAAGCACGAACTAATTCTCCTTATTCAGATTCTTCTGGATTTAGAGGAACTGTGGAAGTAAGTTCTACATCTTCTAGTTCATTTAAAATATTTTTGTGTGGATACAGATAATAATAGACATGACATTGGTGATAAATATAATGCAATTGATTTAGTAATTACCGGTTATGCTCAATAATATGGAAGAAAAAAATATATTTACTTTGTTCAGGTGGAATGATAGAAGCTCCAGAGGATTGGTACAAAGGATTAAAAAGAAAGTGAATTTGTAGATTCTTACGAAGGATTACTTCAAGGGAGGTTACATGCACCCATCTAGTGAACAAATAGAATTTTAATTTAGCCAATCCTAATCTAGATTTATATAATGCTTTTTATATGATTCCTAAAGACACAACTATAGTTAATGAAGAAATAAGAAAGCGTAGAGAGAATTTATATAACACTAGTACAGATAGATTGTATATGGCTTATGTAAAAGTACAGAGAATTTGGAGAGGAAGAGAAAGCTGCAGCAGCATATCAAGAATGGAGAGAAGCAGTAGAAAAAATAAAACAAGATAATCCATACTCATTATAATATGATTAAGAATAATGTATATTATGAATGGTTCGAAGTATAACCGTACCCAATCCAGATCAGGGTTGGGTACTGGGTTACTTGGGAGCAGATTCAAAAAGGTAGAATAATTAAAAGTTTACAATCACGATATAGAAAATGGGTTGTAGCTCTTTGATGTAAGTAAAGATGACTATGTACCACCATTTATTGGTTCTAATGGCAACTGGTGGGTAGACAATAGAGATACTGAGTAAAAGCTACTGCAGAGACTCCATACATAGGTGATAATGATCATTGGTTTACTTATGATCCTATCAACAAAGTATATGTAGATACAGGTATAGAAGCTCGTGGTCTTAGTGCTTACGATATTGCAGTTAAATTAGGTTTTTAAAGGTAGTGAACAAGATTGGATTGATAGTTTAAGCAAAGCATCTGGAAAGATGCTGCTGTTGCTGCACTAGAAGCAGCTAACAAAGCAAATGAAGCTGCGGATAAAGCTAACCAAGCTGTAGAAGAAATTGAAGGTATAGTTGACGATGCAATAGCTGCTACTGATAAAGCTGAAGAGATTGCTAGTAATCCACCAAAGATCGTAGATAACGATTGGTGGATCTATAACTATGACACTAAACAATATGTTAATACTGGTATAGTTGCTGTTGGTGATGCTTTCACTTACTTAAGAAGGAATATCCTTCAGTTGAAGCAATGGAAGCCGATTGGGGTACTACAGATGTAAAGTTAGGTGAGTATGTACTTATTAATACTAATGATGTAGAAGATCCTGATGATGCTAAGGTTTACTTAAAGACTCAAGAAGGCTGGAAGTTTATTGTTGACTTATCTGGTATGCAAGGTATTCAAGGTTGGTCAGCATATGAATTGCAGTAAAACATGGTTTCATAGGTACTGAAGAAGAGTGGGTTCAATCATTAAAACAACCTGCATTAGATGCAGCAGCAGAAAGCATTAGAAGCTAAAGCTCAAGTAGAAGCTACTGAAAAAGCTGTTAAAGAAGCAGAAGCATTACGTGTTACTGCGGAACAAGGTAGAGTCAATGCTGAAAATACCAGAGTAAGTAATGAGAATACACGCATATCTAATGAAGACAGTAGGAAAGCAGAAGAGTCTAAAGGGTAACTGCTGAGAATGAGAATGAGCGTATTGCTGCAGAGAACTCTAGAAAGTCTGAAAGAGGATATTCGTAAAACTAATGAAGCTAATCGTATATCTGCTGAAAGTTCTAGAGCTAGTGCAGAAACATTAAGAACTTCTGCTGAACGTAATACAAATGAGCAGAAAAGAATTGAGGAAGAAACAAAAAGAATCAGTTCTGAAGAGGGAAGAGTCGCAGCTGAAACCAAACGTGTAGATAACGAAGATGCTAGAATAGCAGCTGAAACAGCTCGTGATACAGCAGAACAGGAAAGAGTGTCAAATGAAGCCACTAGACAGGCAAATGAGGGCGATTAGAGAGACTCAAGAGGCTGCAAAGGGAAAAGAATACAGCTGATGCTATAACTGCCGAAATGAGGCTAAAACAGCTGCACAACAGGCTACTACAAATGCAACTACTGCTGCTAATAATGCTAATACTCAGAAGCAAACAGAGCTAAAAAGAATATGCAGACAATCCTCCCAAAGTAGGGGATGATGGTTATTGTATCTTTTGGGATGAAGTTGATGATGTATATGTAAATACTGGTTGGCCATCCTCAGGTATTGTATTAAAAGGTAGTCTTGATAGTCCAGAAGATTTAGATACTATAGTAGATCCACAACTTAGTGATTCTTATATTGTTGGTACAGACTTATACTTTTTGAATGGTACTGAATGGGTTAATATGGGTAGATTCCAAGGACCTCAAAGGAGGGAGAACCCGGTAAAGATGCTGAACTAGTAAAGCAGCTATTGAAGCTGTATTAGTAGGTGAAGTAACTATCATACTCATGATACTAGGTATTATACTAAGGGATCAAACTGATGCTAATATAAAGGTAGTAGCAGATGACCTTGCTAACAATTACTATAATAAATCCCAAGTAGACAGTAAATTTACTTCTGTATATATTTTCAAAGGATCTGTAGATACGATTGAAGATTTACCTACTGAGGGTAATGTCATTGGTGATGTATGGAATGTTCGTAAAATGATACCAACTGGCACATGGACAAGTGAGGGTTGGGATGCATTAGGAGGTACTGCTGAATTAGCATCACTAACTCGCTAATGGCTTCTTTGATGTCTAAAAGAAGACTTTGCAAAGTTACAAGGTATTGAAGCAGGTGCACAAGTCAATAAGATTGGAAACCATTACCAAAAGGGTATCTTTTGAACGCTGTAGATAAGAATGTAACTATACCAGAGATAAGATCTCATACTGAACCTACTGAGGAAGAGAGATCATGGTTAGATCCCAGCGAAAACTATGACTTTACATTTGATGGTTATAGTCAAGCACACAAGCCGATGAGTTATTTGTAAAGAAGGAAGCAGGTAAAGGTTTATCTACTAAAAGACTATACAGCTGAAGATAAAAAAGAAAGTAACTAACTTAGGTAGTTATGTGTCTAATGCTACAGGTGCTACTGCTGAGTGCCTAATAAGCTGTTGCTATTACTCTGGAAAAGAAAAATCCTACTGCAGGTACAGCGAAGATGTCGTGCAATAACTATTGGCTCACAAAGCTTCTACTAGTAAAGCTGGTGTACGTCTGCTGCTGATAAAGACTAAACTTGATGCTGCATTGACTGCAACTACAATGATAATATTACCCAGTTCTGCTACTGCTAAGTTAGCTACTGCTAGAACTATATGGGGACAAGGATTTGATGGTAGCAAACGTTAGAGTAATATAAGTGACGTGGATAATGTTGTACATGAACAATATAGATCTTTATATATAAAAGATACCTAATGGGAAAAATCTTAGTACACTGTCAATAGAAGCAGATCAAAATGGCTTTCTATCTAGATGGTGCTGGCTCTAATGGCTACTGTGTTTAGACGGAAACATAATTTTATTTAGAATCAAGTACTTCTATACTGAAAGAATGAGGATAACATCTGGATGGTAAAGTTGGTATAGGGTACAACTGCTCCGACATTTTTTAATTTACATGTCTCTGGCGATAAAATATAATATAAAATTAAACTCTACAACTGGTTCTACAGAAGATTCAAACTTTTATATGGGGATCAAGTTCAAATAAAATACAGCATGAGAATCGTTGACAATCCTACCAGTGGGTTATGGTTGTTAAGTATGGTGCGTTTCAGGTGCAGACACTCATATTACATCAATATGGTATGAATGCCACTAATTTAAATGCAATCTTGAAGTAAAAGCAAAGAATTTAACTGTAAAATGGTAGTAAAGTATGGCATGCTGGTAATGTATTTAGGTACAGGTAGTGGACTAGAAGCTGATACTTTAGATGGGATACCATGCCGATATAAAAATGGTTCTTGCATTATATATTAATTTTCCAAAAAATAACTGATTTAATAAGTCAGGGCTTATTAAGATCAGATTATGAGACAGTTGGCTATCCGACAGAGGATTTTTTGATTGCATTATGTAAATGGAATAAACAATTATACGGATGAAACTTTCCATGGTATTGCTACAAGGAGAGATTACTCCTGCTGTCTCGGGGTGGTGTGTTTTGAATCTTTATGCTAATGATGGAAAAGATAACACAACAGGATTACCAAAATATTGTTCAGGTCAAGTAAATTTAATTAATGAAAGCTCCATATTATTCGGTTCTTTATAATGGAACCTGGTATTATAAAACATTAGTAGATACTTCTAATCTAGAAGATACGGTAGCATACTGGTATGAAAAATGATGAAACAATTCATCCACAACATGTGCAACAGGTGGTAATAGAAATGTAATTGAATCATTAAGAAGTAAGTTCAAGAGATAGTATTGCTAAAACCATATGGAGATGATGCTGCATTAATTAGTTATTGTAATGAAATAAAATAAAAATTAATTGGCCTGATGGTTCTGGTATTAATATTATATTTGCTAGAAAAGAAAATATAATGGTACATTTCCCAAAAAATACTCATCACAAGACTGTTGAAAGATCACCTGGTATTTGGAGTAACTTATATATCTGAACAACAAATTGATAGTGACTATATTGAAGAACCTGAAATGTTGTTAGGTACTTTTGAGGCTTATACTAATACTGATGGAACTTTATTGTCTGCATGGGGTAACGTCACTTCCTGCCACAAACAATGGCTACATTTGTATCTCAAGCTAAGTCAAACGGCCCTTATGGGGGCATTGAAGATTATAGATCCTACGCTACTATAGTTAGAATGTTTTCAGTTTACTATAAGACCACCAACATTAGTACTTCTAATTCAGCAATACCTTGTTCTGGAACCAAAAGATATAATTTTTCATGGAAAGTTACTGAGCAACTATTACATTGGCAATAGAGATGGTAAAAGGCTGCTACAAGCGATACATCATACTATTCAACCAACTTAGGACTTGAAGACTGCTATTACGGTAAGTGGGAGTTTCAGCCATGGAACAAACATTTTAAAAGGTAAAATACGTTGTATGATGGAGGTTCATTCCAGATAAGGATGTAGCAGAGCTTAAAACAGCAGCAGCCACTAATATCAGAGAGTTGTAGGATATGAACCCTAATCCAGCTGCAACTGCTGGATATAATGGATGGACTAAAGCCGTAGCTCGGTTGCAAAATATGGTGATGTAGTTCCTACAGCACATGGTGGATCTGAAAACTACTTACTATTCCGATTCTGGCTGGTTTAATCCAACAGGAAATAGAATCTTTCTACGGTCGGGTTGTTCGGATCATGGTTCCTCAGTGGGGTCTTCATGGCTAGTGCTAATAATGTTTGGGCAAGCATTCGTGACGCTTTTTCGGTGCAAGATTATTTTTATGGTAAGATCGTTGTAGTTGATTCAGATACATTTAAGAAAAATGCAGGCATAGTCCTGAGTAATACAGATAATTAAATATTAATAACAAGGGCGGGATCTAAAAGAATTACTATGAGATGACTTTATAGTAAGACTGTTGTCACATTATTTCATACTTGAAAAACAGTCAGGTAATTCAGATAATGGTTCTCACGCAGAGTCTTCATAGCTAATGCTAATAATGCATCCTCGAATTCATAGACGAATATCAGTGAAATTTTGGAACTAACAGATACTTTCAGATAATTACAAAAAATGTTTGTTGAACTTAGATCAGCCTTTTACCTCTTAGGTAAAAAGATAACAGGTGCTTTGAAGAGACCCTAGTAGTATTGTGCGAACGGGTCTTAAACCACCAAAATAGCTTATGAAAAGAATAGGCAATTTATTTAATAGGATAATATCATATGAAAAATCTGGTCCGGGCCGAAAAAAGGCAAGATTAGGGGTAAAACTAAAAGATACGGCAAGAAATTTGACAGGGAATCCATATGAAAAATCTGTCCGGTTACAAAAAGGCATTAATAGAAGATACTTATCACTTCGGAATACTGCGTATATACAATCATCGCCGATCGTGGTAAACAAAGAAAGAGGAAATATATAGGCTACCGTATTATTCAGACAGAATAGTCCATCATGCTATAATGAATGTTATAGAACCTACCTTGTTAATAGATTTTACTGCAGATACCTTCAACTGTTTAAAAGGAAAAGAGTATTCATTATGGAGCAAAAGATTGAAAAGAGATTTAAAGCTGGGATAAAGAAGGCACAAAATATTGTTTAAAATTAGATATTAAAAAAGTTCTTTCCTTCTGTAGATCAAGATGTGTTATATTCACAATTTGAAAAAGGTATTTAAGGATAAGAAACTATTAAGATTATTACATCATGTAGTTTATTCTACACCAAAAGTTAGTTTACCAATTGGAAATTACATATCTCAATTTGCAGCAAATTTGAATTTGACTTGGTTCGATAGGTGGATTAAACAAGTATTAAAAATAAAATATTATTACAGGTACATTGTGATGATATTGTTATATTACACCCAGATAAAGATTACTTAAGATATTGCTTACAAGAGATTGAAAAAATATCTTAGCTGATAACTTGAAACTAAAAGTAAAACGTAATTGGCAGATATTTCCTGTAGAAGCAAGAGGTATAGATTTTTTATTGGTTATGTATTTTACCATGATCATACTTTACTCAGGAAAGATATCAAAAGAAGTTTTATTTATAAATTAGGTTATAAAAAAGTAAGAATAAGAGGTTAACATCACTAGCAGCTTATTGGGGATGGTGTAAATATGGAAACTGTCATAATTTATGGTATCGTTTACGAGATCTTTATACCTTAAAGATTATAGACAAAAATTATTAAGTAGTTATGGAATTAAAGAAAGTACAAGGTGATCATATACCTGAAGTAATAGAATACCTAGGGAATGAATGAATGGGCAGTTAGATGGGATATTAAAAGAAACAATTTGAAGATATACATGGTTATGCTTATTATGAATTAAAATTCAATGAAGAACCAACTTATGATTCTTTCGTAAGTAAGGTTATCAGAACTAGATATAGTGCAGATGAGGAAGCAGCATTAAATCTAATATGTGGTTGAACAATTGCTTAGTGGCAGTCAACCTATTACCAGATATGATGAATGGCAATCTTTCAAACACTTAGAACAGAAGCCAAAACAATTGGCAAAACAAATATTTAATATTTAATTATGGTAATTAAAGTAAAATATAATGGGAATGGGTTAAAATACCATACTTAAGTAGTGATCATGGTCGGGAACCAGTAGAAGAAGCACCTAAAGATGGTGCAACATGCTAGGCAGAATGGAGTATGGTCTGTAGTAAATATACCAGAAGTTGACTTACTGAGGTACATAATGCTATTGATACTAAAGTTGATAAAGTAGAAGGCAAGAGCTAAGTACTAATGACTATGTTACTGCAGATAAAACTAAAGTTACAAACATCAATGAAGTAATTGAAGCTGCTGCCAAGAATATTACAGCAACAGGTATCTCTATTACTCTGATAAAAGGAACTTGGTAAACAAATGTAGTAGAAAATATAGAATTAGATCTACCTGCATCTACTACAGCTTTAGCTGGTTTGATGTTACCT
>VOFC01003458.1_pt1 | contig 30428 bp, 51 predicted proteins | sample 5384161 | NCBI WGS metagenome assembly VOFC01 (sample SAMN12384722, study PRJNA508395) | human gut metagenome | isolation source: healthy gut B | host: Homo sapiens
GCTTTTGAAAGTTCGTCAATATTTTTTGAAATTTTTCTTGACATTCTCCGTGTATCCGTTATAATGGTATAGTATCCTTGCTCACATCAAAGGATGTGGGCCAAAAGTCCAAAGGAGGTGCTAAGAATATGGCAAAGATTTCTGGCAAGTACGAGACTATCTTCATCGTTAACCCCAAGCTGGAAGAGGCAGCGGCTACCGCTGTTGTGGACAAGTTCAAGTCTCTCGTTGAGGCGAACGGCACGAACGTAGAGGTCGAGGATGGGGCAAGCGCCGTCTGGCGTACCCGATCGAGGATCAGACGGAGGGCGTTTACACGCTGGTTCGTTTTGAGTCCAAGCCCGATTTCCCGGCTGAGCTGGACCGTATCTACAAGATCACGGACGGCATCATGCGTTCCATCATCGTCTGCCTGGACGACTAAGGCGGTGAACACCAATGCTCAATAAGGCGATTCTGATGGGTCGTTTGACCCGCGATCCCGAATTGCGCCATACCCAGTCCAACATGGCTGTGTGCTCGTTCTCGCTTGCGATCGACCGTGGTCGCAAGGATCAGGAACGGCGAACGCCAGACCGACTTCATCGACTGTGTCGCATGGGGCCGTCAGGCAGAGTTCGTTGCACAGTGGTTCACGAAGGGTTCTATGGCAATCGTAGTCGGCCGTATCCAGTCCCGCCGCTGGCAGGATCAGAACGGCAACAACCGCACTGCAATCGAAGTAAATTGCGACGAGGTTTCCTTCGGTGAAACGAAGAAATCCCGCGATGCCTACAATGCAGGCAATCAGGGCGGTTTTGGCGGCTATGACAACGGATCGCAGATGCGGCCCGAGCCTGCCGCGTCCCAGGTTGCTCCGGCTTTCGATCTCCCTGCAGGAGATTCGGATTTTCAGGAGCTTGCTGATGACGACGGCGATGTCCCATTCTAAACTGAAGGAGGTTACGTGATCATGGAAGAAACCAAGAAGGAATTTACTCCCCCGTCCGGAGCGTGCAGAGCGCCCGCAGCGCGGCCGTCGCCGTCGCAAAGGTATGCGCATTCTGCGTAGATAAGGTTGCACACGTTGACTATAAAGATGCCGGCAAGCTGAAGAAGTACATGTCCGAGCGCGGCAAGATCCTGCCCCGCCGCATGACCGGTACCTGCGCTGCTCATCAGCGTCAGCTGACCGAGGCTATCAAGCGTGCACGTCACATTGCTCTTCTGCCGTACACCGCAGAGTAAGCAATTCGTTTTTTATAATTAAGGATACGCAAAGCGTCGTTTTCGCAAAGAAAGCGGCGCTTTTTACCTGCTTTTCTCGTTTTCGGCAAACAAAAGGACGCCTGATGCGTCCTTTTTTCGTTATTCCTGTGTTCAGTTCATCAGATCGAGCAGCTTATAGCAGTGTGTTTTTGGTGTAGCTCTGCTTAAAGCTGTAGGATGCAAGCTTTGCTTTGCGGTGTCATCCTCGGTCTCCTTTGCGGCATTTTTCCGCACCGGAATCCTGCTCCTGCACCCACTGCTTGTAGCTTGCCTCCTCGGAAGCGTACTGATCGGCGTTGAGCACGGTCGCAAGGTATCGTACATCTCACTCAGCAGGTTATCCCATTGCTCGAACAGGCTTTGCGGTCATGGCCAGCTCATCCTCTGATTCTCTGCCGACGAAATTTTTCAGATCGTCGCTTTCAGCTCATCCATCTTTTTTGCTGAACGCATCGCGCTGCTCGGCCTTTTTCTGGCTGTTCTCTTCCTGCTGCTTTTCCTGCTGCTTATTGCATCGGAAAGCTGCTTCTGCAACTCCTTGACCTGCTTTTCTGGTCATCGGTCAGCGAATCATCATTTGCCAGAGAATCCAGCTTGCCGCTGGCGGCATCGTACTTTTATCGTCCAGATAGCTCTGTGCCTCGTCCAGATCGGAGTTGAACTGATCGTCCGACTGGGCAGACTGCGCCTTATCGAGCAAATCCTCGATGGCCTTGTACATCGCGGAATCCGGGTCAGTAACACGGTTCTGCAGCCGCTTGAGCGCCGCAATGGCTTCGGTGTACTGGCCGTTGCCCACATAATCCTCGGCAGACTGATGGTCCTTGATCAGCTGAATGGTCGCATCCAGCTGCCGGGTCCTGGCTTCCGCCTGCGCCTTCTGGTAATACTCGAGCGCCTTGTCGAAGTTGCCGCGGTCCATGCTTTTCGGCCATGATGAGGTTTTCGTCGGTCTTGTGTGAAGATTTGTAAAATACACACACCGCCGCCAATCAAAGCCGCCACGATGATGACCAACAGCGCAATGATTAGGCCGCGTTTTTCCCTTGGACGGCTTTTGTAAACGCGGGTCCTTCGGATCGGCCTCTACCGTTGTAGTAGGTCGTGCGGCGCTCAGGCGTGCCCGCAGCACGGCGGACCGGCGGCGTGTCGATCGGACGCATGGCAGCCTGTGTGGGAATGTTTGGATGCGGAATATTGGGATTGGTGTCACGCCAGCGGATCGGCAGCCGTGTCGTCCACCGGAAGCTGCTGCTTTTCGTCCCGCATAGCCGCGTCAAACGCGCTGGTATCAATCGGACCGGTCTCAACAGGGTCCTTCATATCATCCGGCAGGGTGGTAAATACAGCTGTTTCGTCGTTGACACCGGTCTGCTCGACAGCTGCGCCGCAGAAGGGGGCAGAATTTTCCGGCGATCGGCAGCTCCTTGCCGCAGTTTTTGCAAAGCATGGGTGATTTCCTCCTTTGAAAAAGGGTCGTTTTATGCTTATTTTATAGTATAACATGCTGTATTCAGATTGTAAGCGTGGATGGCCGTTCCCAGTATTGGGATTCGCCGCCTGCGGACGGCAGGAACGTCGCCGCGCCCGCGGCGAGGGCAGGTAGAACACCAATGGTTTCTACCCTCTTAACTCCACTTCCTTTTTGTTTCTTAGTCTGGCGCAGACCAGAGACCGGCGACCGCTGCAAAATGGGGAACGGCAGTCGGGTTACCGCAGCGTGTCTTTCTCCGCCTTTTCGCATTTCACAGACAGCTTACTGCTACACATATGGTTAAATCGCAGGGTGCGGCACAAGGTGAAGGGGTGTCCCCGGGATGACAGTGCCGCACAAGTCTTTAACAACGTTACATCTTGTAGGGCGGGTGACCTCACCCCGCCGTTTTTACGATTTGCTGCCATTTACATACGGCGGGATGGGATCATCCCGCCCTACAAGATAGATTCTGCAACGGATGAAATCCGCAGGTGCCACTGCACAACAACGATGCAAACAGGTTGCGCACCAACACTGTTATGTTGCGCCTGCGAGGAATGAACTGTGTAGCAATACGAATACAGCGGAAGCGATGAAGGTGGAGAAATGGGCGGACACATTGGTCCGCCCACAGCAAACGGTACAGCCCTGGCGAGTCTCAGTTCTCCGATTTTCGCCGTGCTTTCTCCCAAAGAGGAAACAGCAGGGAGTCAAGAGGGTAGAAACCGCAGGTGTCTCCCCCTCTTGCCCTCTCGGCGTGGGTACGCCATCCCCAGCGCCCGTCTTGACAAGCTCTGGCCAGGAACGTAAAATATGTAAATTAAGGTAAGTCTTGAATGTCTGCATTCTGCAACTGTCAAAAAGGGGATAATTTTGAAGTTGACAAAACGCATTTTCAGCGGTCTGCTGGCCGCCATGATGCTGTTCACCACTGCTTTTGCCGTAAATGATTCGGCGACCACCAAGGCTGCAAACGCGCTGACGTTTGCGTTCAAGCCGATCATCGGCAGCAGTACGACCAGCACCGCTCTCCAGACCGATCTGGCAGCAGCGCGAAGATCATCTCGCGAATGCAGCTTGAGGGGTCTGACCGGCGCGTCTGCCGCCGTTTCCGGCGATGTGATCACCGTTTCCATTCGAAAACCGCTACCAGCAACACTGCCGCTTACTGGGCCGCTCGTCTGGGCGACCGCCGTCTGTGCAGTGTGACCGACTTTCTGAACGAGGAGTGGCAGTTCGACCGTGCAGATTTTGCCTCTGCCAAGGCAACCACCGAGAACGGTGCAGAAGCCGTTGAGATCGACCTGACCGACTCCGGCAAGACCAAGCTGACCGAGGCCCACAACAAGGTAAAGGCATACCTTGCGGACAGCAAGAACGACGCTGACAAGGCGCAGTGGCTCATCTTCCACTGGGGCACCACCACCTTCCGCATGCTGGTGGACGACAGCTTCTCCGACGGCAAGCTGGTGATCGGCGGCGATTCCGATCCGCTGCGTGCCGGTGCGTCCAAGTACATGCCGCAGTATCGATGCTCGATCCGCTCCCGTTTGCACTGGAGCAGACCGCCGTTCCGACGACCACCGAGCCGACGACTCCGACCACTCCGACCACTCCCACCGAACCCACGACTCCGACTGACCCGACCACACCTTCCGATCCGGCGACCACGGATTTCCCGGACATCGACGGCCACTGGGCTGCCGCTTCGCTGCGCAAGGGTGTTGAGCTGGGTCTTCTGAAGGGCATCAACGGCAAAATTATGCCAAACAACTCGGTCAAGCGTTCCGAGGCTATCGTTATCCTCAACCGTGCGCTTGGCGCAACGCAGGCCGATAGTGTATCCGGTCTGGCTGCCAGCCAGCAGTCCGCATGGTACAGCGAGGATCTGGGCAAGGCCATCCACCTCGGTCTGATCACCGCAAACGACAACCGCAGCTTTGACACTGCAGCTACCCGTGCCGAGGCTTTCGTGCTGATGGCTCGTGCGTTCGCGTACGACCGCGCAGAGACCGCTACCGATGAGCTGAGCAGCTTCACCGATACCTCCTCCATGACCACCGAGCAGAAGCAGGCAGCTGCCGCCCTGATCAGCCAGGGCGTTGTAAACGGTACCTCTGCTGCCAAGCTGTCTCCGTCGAACAAGCTGACCCGTGCACAGTTCGTCACCATGATCGTGCGCATTGCAGCTGCCACCAACGCAGACAGCGCACCGACCGAGCTGGCCGGCGGCACCGTACTCACCAATCCGAGCATCGCTCTGACCGGCGCAGTCGCAGACGGCGACTGGATCTTTGCCGCTCCCACGAATGAAATTTCGCTCGATTCCGTCAGCAGCTCGCACCGCATCGTCCTCAAGGGCGAGGAGCGCGCTGTACTGAACGGCACCAAGCAGACCAGCATCTCTACGCTTGCTGTTGATCCGGCAGGCACGGCGGATGTTAAGATGGACAACACTTCGTCCGTAAACACGCTCATTATCGCGGGCAAGGGCGGCCTGTTGGCTACAGCGGCGCAGTCTCCAACATCGAGATCACCGCTTCCGGCCGCACCATCGTGCTCGAAGGCATGACCTCGGATGCCATCACCATTACCGGCAGCAACAACACCATCCTGCTCAAGGGCAACGCGGATACCGTTTCCGTACTGCGCGGCTCCGGCAACCGCATCACGCTGTCCGGCACGGTCGGCACGATGGTTCTGGCCGGCAAGAACACCACGGTTGACGGCACCGGCAAGATCGGCACCGTAGACACCCGCATGGTCGGCTGCACGGTAACGGCTAAGGCCGACCACACGATCGACAACATCGATCCCGGTCTGGATGGCGTTCAGATCACGATGACCGTTCCGGATAAGGTTAAGGCCGGCGGCTCGCTGACTGCCAAGGTCAGCTTCTCCGGCGTAAAGGAAGGCGTTACCTGCACTGCAATCTGGTATCAGGACGGCTCCGCGATCAAGGGCTGCACGAAACAACAGCTTCGAGCTGACCAATGGCAAGACCTCCAGCCACACCAGCACCTTCACCTTCACCAAGAATATGAAGACCAGCACGGCGATTGGCTTTTAAGCTGCTCTACAACAACCCGTCCACCGGCGAAACTGAGCAGGTTTACGCCCAGAAGACCGTTCCGATCGAGAATTACTCTGCCGAGTGGTATGCACAGCGCGATGCTGCCGCTATCCTCAAGCAGGTATCTTCGGTTTACCGCGGCACCACACCACGTCCTACGCGGCCAACAACGATTACTCCAAGACCACCAAGGAGGTCTGGATCAACGCCAAGGGCTACTCCAGCAACACCATTATCTGGTCTGGATCAACCGCGCCTATCAGCATGTAAACGTATTCACCGGCTCCAAGGGCAACGGAAGCTGACCAAGAGCTTTATCGTCGGCACCGGCGCTGCCTCTACCCCGACTCCGGTCGGCGTGACCACCGTCAGCTACAAGCTGAAGGCAGGCTGGACCACCGGTACTTGACACGGTTCGTCCGGTTGTAGGCTTCTACCCGGGCACCGGCTACGCGTTCCACTCCCGCCTGTGCTATCCCGGCACCGACACCGAATATGACTTCAGCAGCGGCTATCCGGTTTCGCACGGCTGTGTACGCATGAAGCACAACGACATCAACTGGATTTACAACAACGTACCGATCGGCTCGACTGTCGTAATCTACTAAACCGCAGCTGCAAACACCGATATTCTCCGTTTTTCCGGAGAGTATCGGTGTTTTTTGCTGCAAAAACAGTGTGTGTACATCATCAACATCCTGTTTTGCACCGCAACGATAAATTCTCACCGCGAGAATGCAATTGTCATTTTATACGCATTTTCGCAAAATGCAATTGGTTATCGTTGTGACATTTTTAATGTTGACACCGGCAACATCAAGGACTATAATAAACCCATCACAACAAACAACGAGGTGAGGAAATGGCCGATCAGTATCATCACGGAAATCTGAAAAGCAAGCTGCTGGAGGAAGCGGTCACGCTGATCTCGCAGGACGGCCTTGAAAATCTTTTCTCCGGCGGCTGGCAACGCAGTGCGGCGTGAGTCACAACGCTATCTACCGCCACTTTGACAGCAAGGAGCGCCTGATCGACGCCTGCCGTGCCTATGTCATGCAGGAACTGACGCGCACACTCGAGCTGACGCTCAGCGGTCTGGACGAAAGCCTGCCGCAGACCATGGAGCAGCTCGGCACCGCCTATCGGATTTTTACATGCGCAACCCGACGTATTTCAGCGCGTATTTCCGCAAGCGCATCCCAGAAGCTGACGTTCTCGCTTGAGCCGATCGAGGGCAACTACCCGCCGTTTTCCGTTTTCCGCCGTGTGGCTGTCGCTATCGCGGAAAAGCAAGGCATTCCGCAGGATGAGGCACGATGGCGGCTTCTGCGCTACTGGACGATGCTCAACGGCATGTTCGCCATGTGGATTTCCTCCAACGTGGAACTGCCCGAAAACTGGAAAACCTGTCTGAAAAACGAATTTTAAGGAGCGTTTACGATATGAAAACAGATCATTCTTACGGGCGACCGCCCGACCGGCAACCTGCATGTCGGCCACTACGTCGGCTCACTGGCCGAGCGCGTGAAGCCGCAGAATTCCGAAAAAATATGACGAAATTTACATCATGATTGTGGGACGCGCAGCGTGCTGACCGACAACGCCGAGCACCCGGAACGCGTGCGCCAGAATATTATGAAGGTCGCGTTGACTATCTTGCGGTCGGCATTGACCCGGAAAAAGCGAACATCTTCATCCAGTCCATGGTGCCGCAGCGACCGAGCTGACGTTCTACTACATGAACCTTGTCACCGTGTCCCGTGTACAGCGCAACCCTACCGTTAAGGCTGAGATTCAGATGCGCAACTTTTGAAGCCAGCATTCCGGTCGGTTTTTTCTGCTATCCGATCAGTCAGGCGGCGGACATCACCGCGTTCAACGCTACGGCTGTTCCGGTCGGCGAGACCGGAGCCGATGCTCGAGCAGTGCCGCGAAATCGTGCACAAGTTCAACACGGTTTACGGCGAAACGCTGACGATGCCGCAGATTGTTCTTCCGTCCAATAATGCCTGCATGCGTCTGCCCGGCACAGACGGCAAGGCGAAGATGAGCAAGTCGCTCGGCAACTGCATCTACCTTGCGGATCCGGAGGAGGTCGTTCGTGAGAAGATCATGTCCATGTACACCGATCAAAGACCACATCCGCGTGCAGGATCCCGGCAAGCTGGAGGGCAATACCGTGTTCACCTATCTGGATGCGTTCTGCCAGCCGGAGCACTTTGAAGAATTCCTGCCGGACTACAACAGCCTGGATGAACTGAAAGCCCACTATCAGCGCGGTGGCCTAGGCGATGTAAAAGTAAAGAAATTCCTGAATAACGTCATGCAGTCTCTGCTGTCGCCCATGCGTGAGCGCCGTGCGCAGTGGGAGGGTCGCCCTGCCCGAAGTCTACGAGATTCTCAAGAAGGGCAGCGAAATCGCCGCTGAGACCGCGCAGGGTACGCTCGATCGAGTCCGTCACGCGATGAAGATCGACTATTTCACCGATAACGGCCTGCTCAAGTAAAAACAGCAAAAATAAAGGACGAACCGCTTGGTTTCGTCCTTTCTGTTACCTTTTCGGGATTTGCTGGGTCACGCAGTGGATATTGCCGCCGCCGATGAGGATATCGCGGGCCGGAATCGCAACCACCTTGCGGGTCGGGAAAAGCTCCTGCAGGATGGCCTGCGCCTTTTCATCCATCGGGTCACCGAAGGCAGGCATGACAACAGCCTCGTTCGCAATGTAGAAGTTGACGTAGCTTGCCGCCAGACGCTCTCCCGGGGCACGGGTCGGCTCGCCGTCGCACAGGTCAAGGCCGTCGCACTCCTCTGCGGTGATGGTCACCGGCTTGGGCAGCGGCAGCTTGTGCACCCTTGATCCTGCGGCCCTTGGCATCGGTCGCAGCTTCCAGTGCATCCAGACTAGCCTTGAGAGAGCGCATACTGCGGGTCGGTCTCGTCATCCGTCCACGCGAGAACGACCTCGCCCGGAGCCGTGAAAGCGCATACGTTGTCAACATGCTCGTTGGTTCTCGTCGTTGTAAATGCCGCGCGGCAGCCAGATCACCTTGAAACGCCCAGATAATCGCACAAAACCTGCTCAATTTGGCCTTTGTGAGATCGGGATTGCGTCCCGCGCTCAGCAGGCAGGCTTCGGTGACGAGCGCTGTACCCTCGCCGTCCGAGTGGATGGAGCCGCCCTCGCAGATGAAATCGCGCTTGTCGTAAACGTCATTGTCCGAGCAGGTCGCAGAACTTGCGCGCCACGCGGTTGTCCTTCTCCCCACGAGGGATACAGGCCGTCCACATCGCCGCCCCACGCATTGAAGACCCCAGTCGATGCCGCGGCGCCCTCCCCGCCGTTGATGACAAAGGTCGGGCCAACGTCACGCGCCCACGCATCGTCAGTCTCCATCACGACCAGACGAACGCGGTCGGGCAGCTGCGCACGCGCGTTGTCATACTGCCCTTCCGAGCAGAGCACGGTCATGCTTTCGCTTTCGAAATCGTCTCGATCACACGCAGAAAGGCTTTCCGGGCCGCATAGGCGCCGTACTGCCAGCTGTCGGCGCGTTCCGGCCAGATCATCAGGCAGCCCTCATGCGGTGCAAACTCCGCAGGCATATAAAACCCGTCCTGCGCGGGGTGTAGTGTGCAAAATTTTCATGGTATCTCTCCTGTTCGGTGGTACATCAAGAGTACAACATTTTGATGGAATTTGCAATGGTCGTAGGCGGTTTGAAATGAAAAATTGAGAATGGAGAATGGAAAATGAACGTAATATTTAACGGTATGCGGGCGGTCACTGGCCGTCCCTGCGATTACACGATTGCCGATGTCTGAGAGAACGCCATTCCAACCTGATAAATACATCGCTTTTCCCCTCACCTGCATTCTCCATTCTCCATTTTCCATTCTCAATTATTCAACTTTCCCTTTATCATCCCCGCAGAATATGGTACACTAAAAATGTATCAACTCATTTCCAAAGGAGAGGTGCATACCATGAATTACGCTTACACCTATACATACACCGCTTTTTTCAATGATTTTGCCGATTCTGGCACTTTTACTGATTCTTGCGGGCGGCATCGCGCTGTACACGCTGTTTGTCCGCAAGCCGAATCACTACCACGGCGCGGCAGCCAAGCTGCATGATTTTCTCAATTTCCGGCACGCATACACCGAGGGTCTGCTGAAAATCCTGTACTGCATGACGGTCGCTGCGCTGGCTGTTTACAGCGTTATTCTGTTGTTTTTCCACTTTTTCTGGGCGATCCTGCTGTTTATCGTCGGAAATATTGCTGCACGGCTCGGCTATGAATTTATTATGATGTTGTTCAGCATGCACCGCACCCTGCGCAGCATTGACCGCAAAATGCCCGAGCCGCAGCCGTTCGAGCAGCCGGCTCCCGCACCGCAGCCTGAGCCGCAGAATACACCGGAAAATCTGCTCCCGCCCGATCAGCCGTAACACAGACCGCTGTTTCCGCTTGAAATTTGTTCAACGCAGATTGCAAAAACACGCAAGTCATGATAAAATAGATATACTATTACAGAATTTCGCGGCAGGACCAACCCATGTGTGCTGCCCTACAGAAAAGAGTATCTTAGAAAAAGGAGGTCCGTGCATTGAAAATTCAGGAAAGCGCGGAAAACTACCTGGAAGCCATCCTGGTTCTGACGCAGAAAAATGGACAGGTGCGCTCGATCGACGTTGCGCACTACACCGGCTTTTTCAAGCCGAGCATCAGCCGTGCCGTTGGCCTGCTGCGCGATAACGGTTACGTTTCCATCGACCAGAACGGTCTGCTGGGACTGACCGAATCCGGCATGCAGATTGCCACCAGCATTTACGAGCGCCACACCGTGCTCACCGCGTTCCTCACCGCTCTCGGCGTGGACGCTGAGACCGCCGCTGAGGATGCGTGCCGTATCGAGCATGTGCTGAGCGAGGAAACCTTCGACAAGCTCAAGCAGCATGCGAAGGCGTATATCGACGCACAGGGTAAATAAGACCCGTTGAAAATCCTGCCTGAAAAGGCAGGGATTTTTATATCAAATTTTATCGAACAAATTTTCGATAAAATCATTGCATTCAAATCGGCACCCTGTTATAATGGGTGTATCGAATCCGAATACACCGCCGCCTGCGGCTTGCATATTTGTAACTTTTTCAGGAGGAAATGCTATCATGGCTACCAAAAAGCAGTTGGAACCGGTCGCTCCTGCGGCTGATAAGAAGAAAGCACTTGCCGCTGCGCTCGGTCAGATCGAAAAGCAGTTCGGCAAAGGCTCGGTTATGCGTCTGGGCGAAAACACCGGCATGAATATCGAACACATCCCGACCGGCTCGATCGGTCTGGATCTCGCACTCGGCATCGGCGGGTCTGCCGCGCGGACGTGTCATTGAAATCTATGGACCGGAATCCTCCGGTAAGACGACGGTTGCGCTGCACAGCGTTGCAGAGGCGCAGAAGCTGGGCGGCACGGCTGCGTTTATCGACGCCGAGCACGCGCTCGACCCGGTTTACGCCAAGGCACTCGGCGTTGACATTGACAGCCTGCTGGTCTCCCAGCCGGACACCGGTGAGCAGGGTCTGGACATTGCGGAAGCGCTTGTACGCTCGGGCGCGATCGATATCGTCGTTATCGACTCGGTTGCCGCGCTGACGCCGCGCGCCGAAATCGAAGGCGAAATGGGCGATTCCTTTGTCGGTCTGCATGCCCGCATGATGAGTCAGGCGATGCGAAAGCTGGCCGGCTCGATCGCCAAGAGCCAGTGCGTAGCCATCTTCATCAACCAGCTTCGCGAGAGGGTCGGCGTGATGTACGGCAATCCGGAGACGACGCCGGGCGGCCGCGCGCTCAAGTTCTATGCGTCTGTCCGCATGGAGGTTCGCCGCGTGGAGCATCTGAAAAACGGCACCGAGCTGATCGGCAGCCACACCCGCGTAAAGGTTGTAAAAAACAAGGTTGCTCCCCCCGTTCAAGCAGGCTGAGTTCGATATTATGTACGGCGAAGGCATCTCCCGCACGAGCGAGCTGGTCGATCTCGGCGTGGAATTCGGCATCCTCAACAAGTCCGGCGCGTGGTTCTCCATGGGCGATACCCGTCTGGGTCAGGGGGCCGTGATGCTGCCAAGCAGTATTTCAAGGATCATCCGGACATCGCGGATGACGTGCAGAAGCAGATCATGGAAAAGGTAGCCGAGGAGCGCAGCAAGCTGGCGCAGAGCCATGCGGCACGTCCTTCCGCCGCTGTGCCGACCGAGAAGGCCGAAAAGCCTGCGGATAAGACATCGCGTCCGTCGTCCTCAAGGCGGTCTCCATCGACGCGGACGATTTTGACGACCTCGACGAAGAATAATGAGCGAGGATAAATACCGCGCAGCCCTCGATATGGCGGCAAAACAGCTGTCTTATCGGGCACTGAGTGCGAAAATGCTGCGCGACAAGCTGCTTGCCAAGGGGCACGATGAGGAAGCCGCCGATTACGCGCTTGCGTGGCTGACCGAACGCAGTCTGCTGAACGATATGCTGTTCGCGGAAAGCGTTGTACGCGGCTACGCGCGCAAGGGCTACGGCGCGGCACGCATCCGGCAGGAGCTGACCCGCCGCGGCATAGACCGCGACACCGCAGAAGCGGCTATGCAGACCTTCTCTCCAGATGAGGCGCAAATGCTGGCTCTGCTCGAAAAACGCCTGCGCGGTGACATTTCCGACCGCAAAGAGATCGAAAAAGCCGTTGCGGCACTCCAGCGGCGCGGTTTTGCGTGGAATGGTATCAAGCGCGCACTCGAAACCTATGGCAATTCGCTACCGGAGGAAGAATAACAAACATCCCGCTTTTTGCAAGGAAAGCGGGATGTTTGATTTTATCGCGGTAAATCGCTTGCATGAATCCCGCGGTTGGGTATCATAATAAGAGGAGAAAACTCTACCAGAAAGGAAGTATTTCCATGGAAACCAATAAAATTCCCGCCCGCGCAGATGTGCCCGAAAAGGACAAATGGGCGATTCAGGATCTGTTTGCGACCGACGATGACTGGCGTGCCGCGTTAGCGAAGGCCAAGGAGTTCATTCCGCGCATCACCGCATTCCGCGGCAGACTGGCCGAAAGCGGCGCTGCTCTGCTGTCTTTTTTTCCGTCTGGATGATGAAATCAGCCTTGCATTTGACGCGCTCGTACACTACGCGCGCAGCGCCGCAGCGATGAAGACACCCGCGTCGCCGCGTATCAGGAGATGGTCAGCCAGGTGACGCGCTTCGCGGTCGAAATTCAGTCTGCCGCCGCGTTTGAGACCCCTGAGCTGCTCGCCATCAGCGATGAGGACATGAACCGTCTGTACGCCGAAGCACCCGAGCTGGAGCTGTACCGCCTGAATATCGACCGCATTCGCCGCCGCCGAGAGCATGTGCTGTCCGACAAGGAGGAGGCAATCCTTGCCGCTGCAGGCGAAATGGCCGCTAGCCCGGATGACATTTACTCCATGCTCAACGACGCCGACCTCAAATTCCCGGACGCGGTGGACAAGGACGGCAGCAAGCATCCGGTCACGCACGGCACGTTCATCCCGCTCATGCAGTCCTACGACCGCGTGCTCCGCAAGTCCGCATTCGATTCGCTGTACTCGGTTTACAGCCAGTTCCGCAACACCTCGGCGGCAACGCTGTCCGCGCAGCTCAAGCAGCTGCTGTTCTTCGCGAATGTCCGCAAGTACCCCTCGACGCTGGATGCCGCCCTTGACGGCAATGAAGTGCCGACCGAGATTTACCGCAACCTGATTGACGCGGTGCACCGCTCGTTTGCGCCCATGTACCGCTATGTTGCGCTGAGAAAGAAGCTGCTCGGCGTGGACGAACTGCACATGTACGACCTGTATGTGCCGGTCGTGGACGGCGTGGAAATGAAATTCACGTTCGAGGAGGCCAAGGAGATCGCGCTCAAGGCGCTCCGCGCCGCTCGGCGAGGACTACCTGAATCTGCTCCGCGAAGGCTTTGCAAACGGTTGGATCGACGTATACGAGAACACGGGCAAGCGCTCGGGCGCGTACTCGGCAGGGCGCGCGCGTACACCCGTATGTGCTGCTCAACTTCAAGGGCACGCTCGACGACGTGTTCACGCTTGTGCATGAGATGGGCCACTCCATCCACTCGTACCTGTCCAACAAGACCCAGCCAACCGCATACCAGGATTATGTTATCTTTTTGTTGCTGAGGTTGCATCCACCTGCAACGAGGCCTTGCTGATGGAGTACCTGCTGTCCGTCACGACCGATAAGAAGGAGCGGGCGTACCTCATCAACCATTTCCTCGACCAGTTCAAGTCAACGCTGTACCGCCAGACCATGTTCGCCGAGTTTGAGCTTGCCGCCAACGAAATGACCCAGCGCGGCGAGGGCACGACCGCCGAGGCGCTCTGCGCGATGTACAAAAAGCTGAACGAGCAGTATTTCGGACCGGAAATGAACGTAGACGAGGAGATTTCGCTTGAATGGGCGCGTATTCCGCACTTCTACTACGATTATTACGTTTACCAGTACGCGACCGGCTCACGCCGCTGCCATTGCACTCTCGCGCCGCATTCTGCGGGAGGGTGACCCGGCGGTGAAGGATTACCTCGGCTTCCTGTCCGGCGGCTGCTCTGCCGACCCGATCACGCTGCTGCGCGGCGCAGGCGTCGATATGGCAAGCCCCAAGCCGATCGAGGACGCAACAAAGCTGTTTGATGAAATGATCTCGGAGATGGAAAAGATTCTGAATTGAAAATTGAGGATGAAAAAATGGAGAATGACGTTTCTTTTGCATTTTTCATTGTCTGTAACACTCGATTAGAGCAAAGAAAAGGCACAGCTCGATTGAAGTGACCCCAAAAAGTTAGACAAAAATTCAACGCAAAAATTGTTCAAGCAGCCGAAAGGGCTTGCTGTCTGTTCAGAATTGCAGGCGGCAAGCCCTTTTCGTTTAGCCTTAATCCTGCGATTGTTGTAGTAATCCAGATATTCAATGAGCTCCTGGATAGCGTATAATCAAGTTCGCAAAAGCAAATAGGCAAGAGACAAGCCATCAGGGATTCTTGACGAACTGACACCGGAAGAAATGGAAGAATCATTCCAGAAATCTATTGCGGAGCGTAAAGAAAACAGAAACGGCGTAACCAATAAGGCTACACCGTTTCGGAAAAAATGTTAAATTGAGTTACAAAAGCCGCCTTGGGGCACCCTCTTTATGGAGGGTGCCCTATGTGCGTCCTTTTACGGGATTTCATCAGTATCTCAGCGGAATACCGTGCGGTTCAGCCTCACCGGCAGGCAGCAGCGCCGCCGTAATGTCCGGCCGGCGTGTTTCGATAAAGTTTACGCCTTTGCGCATGAGTTCCGCAAGCGTATTGGGATCGTCCGTGCATCGGCTCATGGTGAATAGCCCCGCCTGTCGGCACGCCGAAACCAGCCGCTCGGATAAATCCTTCGGCTCAGCCCGCAGACCGAACAAACCGGTTGTCTGCGCGGCATTGACCAGCGCGTCAATCTCGCTCGGCAGATTGGGCAGCTCACCCATGATATGTAAATCCGGATTGGCAGACGCAACACGAGCCGCTTCTACCAGTCCCAGACCGATGATGATCGTGTCATCCAGACAATCCGCATACCGCAGCGTCATACGCAGTTGCCGCAGCATGGTCTGATCGTGCACGGTGATGGCAATCTTGCCCTGACAGGTGCGTGCCAGCTCGATTGCCTGACTAACCGGCGTCAGCTGCGGCGCCGCCTGATGCAGCTCCCGCATAGCTGTAATCGCTGACGGGCAGCCTCGTGCCGTCGGGTGTGGCAGCACAGCCGTCCGACGAAAGCACGGCAATACCGTCTGCCGACATGGCAACCGAAAAACAGCAGCCTTTTGCGCCCTCGTCATTGCCGGCCAGAATGGATTCCAGTCCGCCGCGTTCGGTATCCATGCAGCCGTCCGCAGACAGGACAAAAGTCTCCTTATTGGTATAGTACAATACCGATCCCCTCCCTCTGTTACAGGGTCTCCGGAGCCTCGTACTCTACGCCCTGCGTATCCACGGTAACGGACTTCATCTTCTGCTCCTCGCGCGGACGGTCGTGCCAGTCGCGCTTGGTGTTGACGATGGCGTCAACAAGGTCCATGCCGTCGATAACCATGCCGAAGGAAGCGTACTGACCGTCCAGATGCGGTGCGTCCTCGGTCATGATAAAGAACTGGCTGCCTGCGGAGTCCGGTGCAGCGGTACGCGCCATGGACAGAACACCGCGGGTGTGGTTCAGGTCGTTCTGGAAGCCGTTTGCGGTAAACTCGCCGCGGATCTCATAACCCGGGCCGCCCATGCCGGTGCCTTCCGGGTCGCCGCCCTGGATCATAAAGCCCGGGATAACACGATGGAAGATCGTGCCGTCATAAAAAGCCCTTCTGCACCAGAGAAACAAAGTTGCGAACCGTGTTCGGTGCAACTTCCGGGTACAGCTCTGCACGGATTACGCCGCCGTTTTCCATTTCAATCGTAACGATAGGATTGCTCATTGGTATCAACTCCATATTTTTTGTCATTTTGCAGCATATTCACAGCCGAGCTGTACATATATGTATTTCTATTGTAGCAAATTTAGAGTGGAACGGCAAGTGGTGTTTGTCGAACAGCGGCAGCTGTCCATTATTTTGCGCTGATTGACTGGTGCGCTTGAACCGCGTAAGCGGTTCAACCTGTCCGGGCGGCGCCTTTTTCTGCACCGGGTGACCGGAGCACACGAGTCGCGTGAGCGATACGCTCTGTCTGGGCGGCAGTCTTTTCTGCACCGATTTTGCGGGGGAATGAACTGCGCAAGCGTGTTCGCCCCTAACGGGCGGGGAGTTGCGCTCTACGGAGCGCGGGAGACGCCGCGTCCGCGGCGGGGGACAAAGAGGAAGAGACACCTACGGTTTGCCCGTAGGCTGCTAAAACCTTGTTTCCGCGCCGTGCGCGGATTAAAATGAGTGCCCTTCCTCTTTGAACTCCTGCCTTTCCCTTGTTAGATAGTCTGGCGCAAACCAGAGACCGGCAACCGCTCCGAAAAGGGGAACGGCAGTCGGGTTACCATTGACGTGTCTTTCGAAATATTCGCAGTTCACAGAAGCGTACTGCTACACAGACCGGAGGTCGGCGCGACATAAAGGTGAATTGCCTGAAGGGCAAGAGAAGGTCCCCTGGGGGATAAAAGTGTTGCGCAACATCTAAATTGGCACGTTATGCCGTGCGTTATAACGTGCGAGTCAATCGTTTGCGCAATAATTTATCTTGCGCAGGGCCCTCTATCACCCTTCGGCAATTCACCGTTATGTTGCGCCTGCGTGAGAGCAACCCGTCTGTGTAGCAGAAATGTATCCGACCCTGCGAATATGCGGATACATGGCGCGCAACACGCGTCCATGCGGAAGAAAAATCCTCTGTCGTTCCCCTTTTTCGGAGCGGTCGCCGCTCCGATTTTCGCCAGATTAGGAATAAAGGAATGGGATTCACAAAGGGTGGAAACCTTGGTGTCCACCCTTGTGCCCACCGCCGTGGGTACGGCGAACCACCAAGCCAAGTTTTGGCTCTCATTCCTGCTCCGCAGGATACCGCTGTAAAAACCTGTCGCAAAAACTGGCTATCCACTTTATCCACAGGACTTTCCACAGGGTATCTGGGGATAACCTTGTGCATAAAGTGGATAACTTTTTGTATACACCCTCGCAGGCCGCCGTATATCTCGGTTTTTCGACTACGCATTGTAATATCGGCTGTGGAAAACCACCGCTGCATAATCCACCGCACCTTGTGGAAAACTTGTGAGCAGGGCAAATTCACCACTTCAGGAGGGATCATCTATGTCCGAAGAAACCCCGTCCATTGCCGCACCGGAACAGAATGCCATCGCGGAAACCGGCTCGATTACGGCAAAAACATCGCGCGGAACGATACACTGCATCACCATTGTCGGCCAGATCGAGGGCCACATGGAACTTCCCGCACAGAACAAAACCACCAAGTACGAGCACCTCATCCCGCAGATTGCGGCAGTTGAGCAGACCGACGAAATCGACGGTCTGCTGGTTCTGCTCAATACAGTCGGCGGCGACGTGGAGGCGGGCCTTGCCATCGCGGAGCTGATCGCCGGCATGACAAAGCCGACCGTGTCGCTCGTGCTCGGCGGCGGGCACTCAATCGGTGTACCGCTGGCCGTTGCCGCCAAAAGAGCTTTATTGCCGTTTCTGCCGCCATGACCATTCATCCGGTGCGGATGAACGGCACGATCATTGCTGTGCCGCAGGCATTCGAGTATCTGGCGAAAATTCAGGAGCGCATCGTGGATTTCATCACCTCGCACTCACATCACCGCCGAACGTCTGCAGCAGCTTATGCGCGAAACCGGTCAGCTGACCGCCGATGTCGGCACCGTGATCTCCGGCAATCAGGCCGCCGCACTCCGGACTGATTGATGCGGTCGGCACGCTTTCGGATGCGCTGGAAGCGCTCTATACGATGATTGGCGAGCACAAAACGCAAAAAGAGACGGTAAATAACCGTCTCTCCGTCTGTCTTTTGCATTATACGCTCTGTTTTTTCCGTTCCGGCAGCTGTGCCAGCACGATAGCGCCAAACATCAGCACACAGCCGAAAATCTCTCGGCCGGACAGCGCCTGACCGAGAATAAGCCAGCCTGCGATAACCGAGATAACCGATTCCAGACTCATGATAAGCGATGCTACCGCCGGGTTCATGCCCTTCTGACCGACGATCTGGAGGCGTATAGCCCACACCGGACGACATCGCGCCGGCATACAGGATGGGCTTCCATGCCGCGAGGATGTTCGCGAAGCTCGATTTGCTCGAAGATCAGCATACCGATGCCCGATAAGATCGCACAGAAGAAAAACTGGATGCAGGACATCTTCACGCCGTCCACCATCGGTGAAAAATGGTCGATGACTGTGATATGGATGGAGAACAGCAGCGCACACGACAGACCGATGAGGTCGCCCATCGCGAAGCCGAAGCTGCCGCCCGTCATGCACAGGAAGTACAGCCCGGCCATCGCCAGCGCAACGCCGCACCAGTGCTTCACACCGCATCTGCGGCCGAACAGCAGGCCGAGCAGCGGCACGATCAGGATGTAGCACGCGGTGAGGAATCCGGCCTTGCCGACCGGCGTATACAGCAGCGCGAACTGCTGGGTGATGCTGCCCGCGCACAGCGCTGTGCCGCAGCACATACCGCCGATAACGAGCGTTTTGCGGGCTTTGCGGCGCTCCTCGGGCGCTTGCTTCGGATGCGGGCCGCCGCTTTTTGCCCAGCACCGCGATGACCGGCAGCAGGACCAGTCCGCCGATGACGTTGCGCGCGAACACAAAGGTGAACGGGCCGACATAATCCATGCCGACGCTCTGCGCCACGAACGCCACACCCCAGATGGTGGCCGTCAGCAGCAGGAAAAGAGTTTCGCAGCTTCATATCTGTTTTTTCTCCCTCATTTTGCGGATTTTTTCATAAAAAAGAACCGCTTAAAAGCGGTTCTTTCGTGGAGCTGCTAACCAGATTTGAACTGGTGACCTCATCCTTACCAAGGATGCACTCTACCGACTGAGCTATAGCAGCATTGGCAGGGGCAGTAGGGATCGAACCCACGGCACTCGGTTTTGGAGACCGATGCTCTACCAGCTGAGCTATACCCCTATAAAGTGGCTCCTCAAGTTGGACTCGAACCAACGACCCTGCGGTTAACAGCCGCATGCTCTACCAACTGAGCTATTGAGGAATATAAAATGCTGGTACACGCTGTTTGGATGGTTTATCGCAATCAGCTTGTATATTATAACGCGGATACAGCGTATTTGTCAATAGGTTTTTGCAAATTTTTTTCGCAAGTTTTTTACTTCCGCGCAGAATGTCAAAAAAGGGACCCTCTCGGGTCCCTTTTTCAGGCTTTATTCGGTAACTTTTTTGCCGGTAACGATCGCCTCGGCGAACCGGTGAGTTTTTTGCCGGTATACGGTGTGTTGATTCCTTTGATTTATACGTTTCGTATACCTTCTCAGTATCCCAGTCCAGCAGCACCAGACGGGCGAAATTGCCTGCCTGCACAGCACGGTCGGTCAGACCGTAAATCTCGGCAGGAGCCTTGCTCATGCGGTCGACAGCTGCATCGGCGTGAGCTTGCCGGTCTGGACAAGGTAAGTATTGCACACCGAGAACGCGGTTTCCAGGCCGGTGATGCCGGACGGCGCCTTTGCGAACTCGCGGGCCTTCTCCTCGGCGGTGTGCGGTGCATGGTCGGTTGCCACCATGTCGATGGTGCCGTCCGCCAGAGCCGCAATCAGCGCCTGACGGTCGCCTCCTTTGCGGAGCGGCGGATTCATGCGCGCATAAGTGCCGTGTGCCGGCACATCATCCTCGGTCAGCGACAGATGATGCGGCGTGACCTCGGCGTAAATCTTCGCGCCCATCGCCTTGCCCGCTCGAATGAGCGCGACCGACTGCGCGGACGAAACGTGCTGGAACAGCACGCGTGCGCCGGTATCGAGCGCCAGCGCAATGTCACGGCCGATCATTGCAGATTCCGCGCTCGCCATTGCGCCCGGTACGCCGAAATGCTTGGCGGCCGCCGAGCCGTAGTTCACACCCGGGGACGGCACGAGCGACGGCTCCTCCTCGTGGAACGAGAGCAGCGTGCCGCGCTTGGCGGCTTCCGCCATGGCGGTGCGGCACAGCGCCGCACTCGTCAGATTGATGCCGTCATCGGTCAGGCACGGCGCACCCGCTTCGAGCAGTGCGTCAAAGTCGGTCAGCTCCTGCCCTTTCAGGCCCTTGGTGATCGAGCCTGCCTGCAAAACCTGCACCGGACAGTCCTTCGCCTTGTCGGTAACGTAGCGGATGATCTCGGGTGTGTCACAGGTCGGCACGGTGTTCGCCATGCAGATTACCGTGGCGTAGCCGCCCGCGGCTGCCGCCGCCGCACCGGTCAGCACGTCCTCTTTCTGGGTCTGACCCGGATCGCGGAAGTGAACATGGCCGTCCACAAAGCCGGGAGATACCGTCAGCCCGCTCGCGTCATACACCGTGCAGCCCGCGGGCGCGTCGATGTGCTCTGCCACCTGCGCGATAACGCCGTCGTCACCGATCAGCACATCACACAGCGCATCCATCTGCGTATACGGGTCGAGAACCCGTCCGTTTTGAATCAACAGCATGGTAAAACCTCCGTTTTATCTCGTTTAATCGCGGTAGAACGCACCAAAGCCCTTGTATGCCATATACAGATCGAGCTTTGCGATGCACTCGAACGGTGCGTGCATGGAGAGCACCGGAACGCCGGCGTCCACGGTGTCAATGTTGCGGTTTGCAAGGTACATGGCAAACCGTGCCGCCGCCGCCGCCCTGATCGACCTTGCCAAGCTGACCGGTCTGCCAGATAACACCCGCCTTGTCAAAGATGCAGCGGATGCGCGCCATCAGCTCAGCGGTTGCATCCGAGGTGCCGGACTTGCCGCGTGCGCCCGTGTACTTGACGAGTGCGAAGCCGCAGTTTGCGCGCGCATCGTTGCGCTTCTCGAGACCTCCGGATAGTTGGGGTCGAAGGCGTTGCAGACGTCCGCCGACAGGCAGACCGAGTTCTCGAAGCCCTCGTCGAGCAGAACGTCCTGTGCGCGGCACAGGTCAGCCATGAAGGTATCGAACGCATGGGACTGCATGCCGGTTACGCCGTCCGAGCCGATCTCCTCCTTGTCCACCAGCAGGCAGACGCCGGTATGTGCCGGAGTCTCGGTCAGGTCGAACATAGAGAGGTTGCCGCCGGGTAGGAGCAAACGCGGTCGTCGTGGCCGTACGCGCCGACAAACGAGCGGTCAAAACCGATATCGCAGGCATTGAACGCCGGAACGCAGCACAGCTCGGCAGACAGGAAATCCGCTTCGGTCATGCCGTACTCGCGGTTAAGGTGCTCCATAATGGCGAGTTTGATCTTCTCGCTGCACTTTTCGTCCACGGTTTCGCTCGGAACCGAGCCGATGAGGATGTTCAGACCCTCGCCCTTGATCACCTCGGTCGCCTTGCGGGTCATCTGCTCGGTAGCCAGGTGCGGCAGCAGGTCGGTGATAACGAACTTCGGGTCGGTCGGCTTGTCGCCTACGCGCACCTGTACACGCTTGACCTCACCGTTCTCGCAGACACAGACAACGCCGCGCAGCTCAAGCGGAATGGCCGTCCACTGGTACTTCTTTGATGCCGCCGTAGTAGTGGGTCTTGAAGAACGCCATGCCGTTGTCCTCGTACAGCGGCACGGTGCCGGATATCAACGCGCGGCGCATCGAGGTGCGCGGCGGTCAGGCGCACGCCCTCGGCGAGGCTCTTTTCACCAATAACAGCCAGCATAATGCCCCTTGTGGCGGGTTGATGCGGTAGATCTTGTCGCCCGGACGAAGCGTGTCATCGCGCGTCCAGGCACGGAAGCCCTGTTTCAGCCATGCGGGCGATTTCCAGCACAGCGTCACGCTCGGTTTTGCTCTCGTCGAGGAATTTTTTGTAACCCTCGGCGTAGGTCTGAATGCCCTGCTTGTCCTCGTCGGTCAGACGGTCAAAAGCCGGTCTTTTTGTCGTAAAAAGCTGTTCGGAAGTCATGTTGCATTCTCCTTTTTTAATCCGAATCACTTAATGAGTTGACTGTATAAAGCATCGGTGTCCTGATACAGCATATCGAGACCGCCGTTGTTTTCGATGATAAAATCGCATTTTTCGCGGTAAAACATGTCGTTCGGCTGCGCATCGATGCGGGGCGCGCGCGGCTTCATTGGACAGGACCGTCCCGCTCGATGATGCGGGCAACGCGCGTGTCGTGCGGCGCGAGCACAGCGATGATTTTGTCGCAGAAGTCATCCGCACCGGCTTCAAACAGGGTCGGCGCATCGTACAGCACGATTGGACACGCGCTCTGCGCGTGAATCGCATCAAGAGAACGCCTTGCGGATATACGGTGTGGTGATTTCGTTGAGCTGCTGCAGCTTTGCAGGGGTCGGAAAACACGATTTTCGCGAGTTTTGGACGGTCAAGTACGCCGTTCGCGTCGGTTACGCCGCCGAAGGCGGTATCGAGCGCGGACAGCATTTCGCGGTTCTCCGCGCAGAGCGTGCGGTAGACGGCATCCGCGTCCACCCAGCCCGCGCCGAGGCGTGCGCATACGCGCGGCAACCGTGCTCCATTTGCCGGTGCCGCTGCCGCCGGTCAAGCCGATGATTTTCATTAGTTTCACTTCCTGAATGGAATTCTATGCGTGGGATTGAATCGGTTATTATTGTTAGCTTGCAACGGGGGTTTTCTGCACCCGCAGAACTGGGAATGGGAGCCGTCCGACGGCGAGGGAGGTCCAAAAAAGGATAGACACCGTAGGTTTCTATCCTCTTGGGACTCCAGTTTTTTTATTTCTTAGTCTGGCGAAAAATCGGAGAGCGGCGACCGCTCCGAAAATAGAGGAACGGCAGTCGGGTTACTTTTACGTTCGTTTGTTTCGTGAAATATCCGCAGTTCACAGACAACGTACTGCTACAGTAAAGGCGTTTTTACGCATGCTACGCAAGGTGTTTCCCCCGGGATAGCAGTGCCGCACAAATTTTTAGCACGTTGTAACAGACGGCACCTGCGAATTTAGACATTCGGTACAATTTATCTTCGCAGGTGCTGGACGTAATATCCAGACTTACGAGTGTGCGGCACTGTTGCGGCACCCTCTCTTGCCCTGCAATTTTTATGCCGCGCTCTGCGGAGAGTAGCCGACCTGTGTAGCAGTAATTTATCTGACACTGCGAATAAGTTCGACATGGGAGCACACTGTGCTCCCCTACGGTAGAAAAAAAAATCCTCTGCCGTTCCCTTTATAGTCTCAGCTCTGCAAATTTCGCCGTGCCCTCTCAGGGAAAAAGGAGTGATTCACAAGAGGGTGGAAAACCGCAGGTTGTCTACCCTCTTGTGCGCCCGCGCAGCGTCAGCGCAATGTCCCACGGCGAAACTGCCGCCGTTCCCTTCGCTTCGTAAGCGAAACTCTCTCCGGTTTTCATCGGAAAATCAAATCTCAATTACCGAGAATCCCGCTGCTTTCTTGATCCGGTTCGCCACTGCCAGACCGAGACCTTCATCTGAGGGGACACTGCGCCCAGATCTGCGTCACCGCGGTATCATCGAACGCCCGTAGGCGGTCAGACACCTCGCGTGCCTGTGCGCCGAGATCGTCCCTCGAGCCGAAGCACTCCACCGATGCAGTTGGGGAACATATTCTTGTACTCATCAAAGCACAGCACGCCGGTTGCCTCACCAATGCGCTCCGCAATGTACTTTGCCGTGTCCTGCGGATTGCCGCGCACGACCGTTACGGGCGCTTTCGGCGCATAATGCCGGTATTTCATGCCGGGCGCCGACACCTTCACGTCATCCCCGATCTTCTCGTACAGGGCGCGGTCAACATCCACCTCACCGAGCACCGAGCGCAGCTGCTCGAGCGTGATGCCGCCCGGGCGCAGCAGGCGCGGACGCTCGAGCGCGAGCGTGATTACCGTGCTTTCCACGCCGACGCCGCACGCGCCGCCATCCAGTACAGCCGCGATCTTTTGCCGTCCATATCATGCATAACGTGCGCCGCCGTGGTCGTGGACGGTCTGCCCGAAGTATTCGCAGACGGAGCCGCCAGCGGCACACCGCTCTCGCCGGATGAGCGCTCGCGCCATCGGGTGAGACGGCAGGCGGATGCCCACCGTGTCCAGACCGCACGAAACCTCGTCCGGGATGCAGTCGCCCTTGGGCACGATCATGGTCAGCGGACCCGGCCAGAATGCGTCTGCAAAGCTTCGCCTGCGGCGGAACCGCCGGACACAGGTCGTAAATCTGGTCAAAGTCCGCGATGTGAACGATCAGCGGGTTATCCTGCGGACGGCCTTTCGCGAGGAAAATTTTTTTTACCGCCTCGCCGTTCAGCGCATTCGCCGCAAGGCCGTACACGGTTTCGGTCGGCATGCCGACGACCTCGCCCGCTCGAATGAGTTCTGCGGCGGTTTTTACCGCGTTTTCGTCGGTTTCCGGTGTCAAAAGAGTTGTTTTCATCAGTTTACACTTCCATTTATGGTATCAATGGTCTTTTTCTTCCCACTTTGGTGATGATCAATGGTCGTTACCTTTTTCTTCCATCTTTGGCGTGACAATGCCGTTTTCCAGCTGTCAGGTCGTGACCGAGCGTTACCTCATCAAACGGCTGTGCAAAATAACGGTTTGGTTCCAGATGCCGTTTTAGCATCGACAGACAGGTAACGGTTTGCGTTCCAGAAATGCGGCGTTTCCACCACTTAACATGCCAAAGGGAGATCACCAAAAGAGGTTTATCGGACATTCACCATGCTATACTCCAATCATAAAAAGAAAGGAGTGCTTCGCATGGCAAAAAACAAAACATTTTCGTCACGATCACTGGCTTTCAGCACTATTACGGACGTGAGCCGTTCCAGATCGGCAATCTCATCCGCTGTGCCAAGGAGCCGGGCAATCCGTACGACAGCGATGCCATCCGCGCGTTTCTGCCGTACATCGGCAAGGTCGGCTATCATCGCCAACAGCCCGCAGACCAAGGCCGGCGGCACGGAGAGCGCGTCGCGCATTTACGAGCGCGTGCCCAAGCGGTTTTACGTCCGTGTGCTGTTCACCACCTGCACCAAGATCATCTGCCGCGTAGAATTCGGCGATATGTCCGACCTCAACGCTGAGTTGGAGAGCCAGACCGAGGACAAGTGGGACGACTGGGACGATGAGGATGACGAAATCCAGTTCTAAGGCTACATTTCGCTCTGCTCTTTCAGCTTTTCCGCTGAGTCAGCCGCGATGAGTGCGTCTAAAATCTCGTCCATATCGCCGTTCAGGAACTGATCCAGCTTGTAGATAGTCAGCTTGATGCGGTGATCGGACACGCGATTCTCCGGGAAATTGTAGGTGCGGATGCGCTCCGAGCGGTCGCCGGTGCCGACCTGATTTTTTGCGGTCGGCGGCGATGGCGGCACGCTGCTTTTTCCACCTCGGCCTCGTACAGCCGCGAACGCAGCACGGACAGCGCTTTCTCCTTGTTCTTGTGCTGGCTTCGCTCGTCCTGACACTCGACAACCGTGTTGGTCGGGATATGCGTCACGCGGATAGCGGACGAGGTTTTGTTAATGTGCTGGCCGCCCGCGCCGGAGGCGCGGAACGTGTCGATGCGTAAATCCTTCGGGTCGATATAGAAGTCGAGTTCCTCCGCTTCGGGAAGGACAGCCACGGTGGTTGTCGAGGTGTGGACGCGCCCCTGACTTTCGGTTGCAGGCACGCGCTGCACGCGGTGACCGCCGGACTCGAACTTGAGCCGCGAGTACACCTTATCGCCTGCCACGCGGAACACGATCTCCTTGTAGCCGCCCAGCTCGGTCTCGGATTTGTTCATGACCTCGGTCTGCCAGCCGCGCTTGTCGGCGTACATCGTGTACATGCGGTAGAGGTCAGCGGCAAACAGCGCGCTTTCCTCGCCGCCCGCGCCGCCGCGAATCTCAACGTAGATATTCTTCTCGTCGTTCGGGTCCGGGGCAGCAGGATCTTCAGCTCTCCCTCCAGACGGGCAATGTCGCTCTTGGCCTGCTGCAGCTCCTCCTGCGCCAGCCTCCTTCATGTCCGGGTCGGACAGCATTTTCGGTCGCGTCCGCGAGCGTGCGCTGTGCCTGCTCGTATTCGCGGAACGCGGTGACGATCGGCTCAAGTTCGTTGCGCTCACGCAGCAGCTTAGCCGCCCGGTCAGGATCGTCGTATAGGTCCGGCGCGGAAAGCCGTATTTCCAGCTCATCCAGCCGCGCCGCTAAGACTTTCAGTTTTTCAAACATACTCTATCTCCAAATCGTGTGAAGCACGGAAAATTCATTAAAATTGCGTTTACCAGCGTCCGGTGAACATCAATCCCATGATGGAGCAGTATTCGCGGCACCTTACCGCCATCCACTGCCCCGGATACGGCGTTTTCGCGGGAACGCCCGCGTCCCCAGACCGGCATGCGCCAGCAGGTGGCGTGCGCGGGCAAGATGATAATCATTTCGTGATGACGGCGACACTGCGCCCTCGGGCAGCAGCTTTTTCGCGTTGGCGATATTTGGATGGTCGTGCTGGACTTGTTCTCCAGGATCAGGCGTTCCGCATCTGCCGCGCGCGAGACCATGTAATCCTGCATGGCTGCAGCCTCGGTGCGCGGCTCATCGCCGCCCTGACCGCCGCCGCACAGGATGGCCGACTGCCCGGATTGACGTTCAGCACCGCGATTGCCGTATCGCACCGTGCCGCCAGCCGCCGACGGCTGTCCGTTCGGATTGACCAGCGCACCCGAGCGTCAGATAGTAAATCTGCCTTCGGGCGCGGCGGACGGGTCGTTTTCCTCGAATGTGAACGCCGATTACGAACATCTGCACCGCCGCAAACGACAGCACGAACAGCGCGAACAGTACGCGTCCCACGCGCGACAGCACGCGGCACGCCTTATGCTTTTCGCGCCCGCAAAGCATCAGCCATTCCCCGCGCAGCCGATGGCAAGAACGCCAGCAGGAAAATACCGCCGAACCGCGACGGCTTCCCAGAACAGCTGCGGCACGCCAATGACAGCAAACAGCACCGCAAGCCCTATCCATACCCTTTTTTTCTTTCATTGCAGTTCCTCCAGCTCGGCCGCAACGGCTTCCCATTCATCCATTTTTGCGGCGAGTTTTTCGTCACAGGCTTCTTTTTCGGTCATCAGCTCGAGCAGCTTGCCGGAATCCGATGCCGCGTCCACCATCTGCTGTTCGAGGTCGGACGACTGGGTTTCCAGCTGCGAGATCTCGCGCTCGAGCGTGTTCAGCAGCTTCTGCAGATTCTTGGTGCCGCCGGTGCGCTTTGGCTTCTCAGGCGGCTTGGGCACATCGTCCAGCGTCGGCACGGCGGCCTTTTTCTTCTTGGGCGCCGGTGCAGGAGCCGCTTCCGGCAGTGCGCCGCCGCCCTTGGCTCGCCAGTCAAGGAACGCGCTGTACGAGCCGATAAAATCGGTCAGGTGACCGTTTTCGAGATACAGCACGCGGGTTGCAAAGCGCTCGACGAAGTAACGGTCATGCGAAACAAACAGCAGCGTGCCGTCGAATGCCTCAACCGCCTCCTCAATCCACTCGCGGGATGCAAGGTCAAAGGTGGTTGGTCGGCTCGTCGAGGATGAGCAGATTGAGCGGATCGTACATCAGCTCTCACACAAGGCGCAAACGGCTTTTCTCACCGCCGGACAGCATATCGACGGTTTTCAGCTGGGTTTCACCGATAAACTGGAACGAACCGAGCCGGTTTCGCGCCACCTGCATGGATACGTTCTTGTCGTAGATAAGCGTGTCGATGAGGTTGCGGTGCTCGGATTGGCAAAATACACCTGCTGCGGCAGGTACGCCGCCGGCTTGAGTCCAACGCCCTTCGGATGACGCCGCCATCCGGCACTTCCTCGCCGAGCAGGATTTTCAGCATGGTGGTCTTTCCGGCGCCGTTTGCGCCAAGCAGCGCAACGCGCTCGCGGTTACGGATGTTGAACGATACATTGTGTAATATTTCTCGTCCGTCATAACTTTTCGTAATATCGCGGACCTTGAGCACTTCTTCGGTTTCGTAGTTCGGGTCGCCAAACGTGACCGTCATTTTTGTCGGTCTTGGGCCGGTCAGTGACTTTCATGCGCGCAATGCGCTTCTCGATGGAAGCGGCACGCTTCGCCAGATGCTCGGTGCCGTGCTCGTGCATGGAACGCGCGGTCGCCTCCAGACGCTTTTTCTCGGCCAGCTCATGCTCGTGGTGCTTGAGCTGCTCCTCACGGCGGCGCTCGCGCTCAACTGCATAATACGAGTAGTTGCCGTTGTAGAAATCGCAGGTGCAATCGTGGATTTCAATCACGCGGTCGCAGCACTGGTCGATAAACCAGCGGTCATGCGAGATAATGAGCACGGTGCCGCGGTAATTCTCCAGGTAATTGCCCAGCCAGTCCACAGCGTCCATATCGAGGTGGTTGGTCGGCTCATCGAGCAGCAGCACACGTCGGTCTGCTCAAGAATGATGCGGGCGAGATTGATGCGCGTTTTTTCGCCGCCGGAGAGCAGGTCAAACTTCTGCGAACGCATTTCCTGCGCGATTTCAAGACCGTTGCATACGCGGTTGATCTCGTAATCGCGGTTGTAGCCGCCGAGGATTTCCAGCCGCGTTTCCAGCTGCGCGTAGCGCTTGAGCAGCGATGCGTCATCCGGCTTGCGCGTCATTTCGTCGGTCAGCGCGTCCATTGCTGCCGCAACTTCGTCGGACTCCTTGAACGCCAGACGGAGAATGTCCTCCACGGTCGATTCCGGCGGAAAATCCGGCATCTGGTCAATGACACCGGCGGTTCGTCCCTGTCCGAACGCAACGTGTCCGCCGTCATACGACAGCCGGCCGGTCAAAATATTGAGCAAAGTGGTCTTTCCGGCGCCGTTTGCGCCTAAAATAGCAACCTTTTCGCCCGGCTGAATGTCGAACGAGATGTCCTTGAGGATCAGGCGGTCACCATAATATTTGGTCAGGTTTTGTACGGTAATATCTGCCACGGAGAGAACTCCTTTCAATGCACTTTTATTCAGTTTATATTATAGCACAATGTGCCCCATAATAGGAGAAAACCTGCATAATTTGCAGATTTTTGCGCGGTTTTCTCTGCCGAAAACAAAAAAGCTGTCTCAAAAGACAGCTTTTTATGGAAATTCAGAGCAGCAGCGGCAGCAGCTCTTCCACACGGTCGACCACATACTTCGCGCCTGCGTCCTCCAGCTCCTCTCGGTCGCCAAAGAAGCCGAACGTCACGCCGATGCAGTCAATGCCGCATTGCTTCGCGCCTTCCACGTCATGCAGACGGTCACCGACCAGCACAGCCTGTGACAGATCCTGCACCCGCAGACGGTCGAGCGCCTGCTGCGTAACCTGTGCCTTTTCGTGCCGATCGTGCCATCCAGCGTTGCGCCGGAAACCACGGTAAAAATACTGGTCAATATTAAAATATTTGACGATTTTATCAATGAAAACGCTGGTTTGGACGATGCAGTAGACAGGGGTCTTTTCCGGCGTCCGTCAATGCCTTCAGCAGCTCCGGAATCCCGTTGTAGAGCATGTTCTCCTTCCAGCCTACCACACCGAACCGCTCGCGGTAAAACGCAATGGCCTGCTTGGCTTGCGCGTCGTCAAATCCATAGCTGCGGCGGAACTCATCGTACAGCGGAGGACCGATAAAGCGTTCCAGCGGTTTCAGCTCCGGCTCGTGGATGCCCATTTTATCCAGCGCATACTGCACCGATTTAGTAATGCCCTCGCGCGTGAATCGGTAAAGTGTGCCATCCAAATCAAATAAAATATACTGATACATCGGCGCTTTTCCTCCTCAGTAGTATAGAAAAAGCAGCAACTTTCGTTGCTGCTGCTTAGATGTAAACGTTGAGTTATCTTCCCGGGCCGTCGCCAGCCAAGTATTGTCACCGTAAACGAGCTTAACTACTGTGTTCGGAATGGGAACAGGTGTACCCTCGTCACCATTAACACCTACTTTTGAAGATTTA
>VOFC01003436.1_pt1 | contig 30427 bp, 60 predicted proteins | sample 5384161 | NCBI WGS metagenome assembly VOFC01 (sample SAMN12384722, study PRJNA508395) | human gut metagenome | isolation source: healthy gut B | host: Homo sapiens
GATTCTGTAGATAAGTATAAAACCAAAAAACTACTACTAAATTTGACAATGCTAAATTGGATTTGGTACAAAAACAATTAGAGAAAAAATAAATTAACTAAACCAGTAGTTGTTCCAAGTGCAATGAATATAAATAGAGTAACTAAGATAGAACAAAATCCATTATTTGAAGAACATGAATTAAATAATCAATCTAATGGTTACCAAAATATGCAAAATGGTAATAATGCAACAAATACTCAAATACAAAAAAATATACAAGAAGATGATGATCCATTAGCTTCTATAAAAGAAGAATTAATGGGAATGATAGAATCTGGAGAAGGAGCTACTGAAGGAAATACTGAAAATGCAGAGCAACAAGTAGTACAACCTAAGAGAGGAAGAGGTAGACCTAAAAAAAGTTCAGCCACAGCCTATTCAAGATACTAATATAAAAAATGTTGGAAGTAATATAAATAATAATACTTCTACATCAGAAATGGCAAATGTATTACCTGGTTTTTGAAGATATATCTATAAGTGGTAATGAAAGTATAGAAACGCAACCAGTACAACCTAAAAAGGGGAAGAGGTAGACCTTAAAAAAAAGTTCAACCACAACCTACTCAAACTATTAATGCACAAAGTAATAATTCAAATGTAAAATAATACACAAAAATTATCAAATAATATAGAAGATGGATATGAAAAATATTGTTGCAAATAAAAAAATGCACAACCAAGTGTAAATTTATTTGATTTAGTTGATGATATAGAGGAAAATAATAATTCATATAATACCCCAACAACTAATAATAAAATGCCAACAAGAAACAATACTTCAGGATTTGAAGATGAAGAAGAAAATGTAGATTCACAAGACTATAGAGAAGAAAAACCATAATATTCAAAATGATGCAATTATGCCAAATACCCAAAGTTTACAATATACACAAAGCCAAAATATAGACTTTACAAGACTATTCACTAGTGACAAAAAAGCAGTTGCTTTTGTTGGAACTTCAAAAACGGTACATCTTTTTAGTAAATAACTTAGCAGATGTATATATCTCAAAGTGGAATAAAAACAGCAATTTTAGATTTAACAAAAAAATAAAAATGCATATTATATTTATACAGAAAATGAAGAAGAGCTAAGAAAAAAAGCATATTCTTGTATAGATAATTTAAGAAGAGGAAATCCAGTAGGAATAAATGTTAGCAAAACTTTAGATGTCTCTACAACTCTTCCTGCCGAAAAATGCTGACATAAATGCTGCACAAAATATTATGCAACCATTCCTTAACAATTATTCTTTAGTCCTTCTAGACTGTGATTTTGATACAAATATAGAGTATTTTAGAATATACAAGAAATATATTTAGTACAAACATATGACATACTAACAATTCAACCTCTTACAGCATTTTTTAAGAGATTTGAAGGCAAAAAATATATTGACCAAGGAAAACTAAAATTGTATTAAATAAAACATTAAATCTAAAAAAACTAACAGATAGAACAATTATTGGAGGAATATCATTTACAATGATCCAGCAACAACATATGAAAAGAATTATTTAACAAAAGATGAATAAGATATACAAATATTCCATTTGAAGATCAAACATATTCAAAATATTTAGAAGGATTAGTAAATTGTAAAATAACGACAAATGGATATTCAAAAAATTTTTAATGTAGCATTATCAAAATTATCAAATATGGTATATCCATTAATATCAAAAGATTCTGGCAAAAATAAGATTATAATAGGATTTGCAAATTATAAAAATACTACAACTTTTTAATAGTAGTATGAATGATACATTAAATAAAAATGAAAAATAATTTTTAAAGTAGTTTAATGCAAAAATAAGTGAGGTGATAACTTTTTGATAATAGCAGTGATTGTATTGTTAGTAGTAATAATTGCAGCATTGATGTTCTATAATATGTCTATTCATAAAAAAATACAAAGTTTTAACAATATTAATCAAAAAATAACAAATTTGAATATATTGCAAGATTTTATGAATGCATTAGGAGAATGTAGTTCTACTGATGAAAAACTAGAAAAAATAAATAATATTTTAATAGAAAGATATGAAATAAAAATATTCAACAATAGTAACATATAATGGAGCAGAATATGTGGTAAAGGCATCTAATGTAGACAAGAAACATTGGGATACTTTAAAAAATTTAAAAATGAAGCCAGTTTTTAAAGATTCTATAGAAACTGCTGTACCAAAATATATAACAGTAAATAGAGAAAATGAAAAATTACCATATCAAAAAAGTGAATTTGCAAGAGCAAAATCAGCAATATTTTTTCCTTTGTATATAGATAATGTATATATAGGATATTGGATTATAGAAGGTGGAAGACCTCCACATGAATTTGACAATGTAGATGTAACAATTTTAGAAGTTGTAAAAAATAATATTGTTCTGTATTAAAAACAGTTCAGAAAAAAATTATAGAAAATATAGTTAGAGATGACCAATTTCAGTAAATTAAAAACAGCAGAATATTTATATGGAGATGCAAAAAAGATAATAGATAAATATACAACTTCAACAGTTTGTATGTTTAAAATAATAAATTTAGTAGAAATTAACAATGAACTTTAATAGAGAAACAGGAAATAATGTTATTACAGAAGTGTGTAATTAATAAAAAAAATTATTTCAGATGAATATCTTTTTGTAAGATATATGGGACCTAAATTTGCAATTGTATTTTCTGGAATAGAAACAAATACAGTTGAAAGAATTTTATGAAAAGATGAAAACAGAGAATAGAAAGTCTAGAAATAGAAAAAGCAGAAGATTATGATGGAAAGAAGAAGAATTTTCACCTATAATTAAATATTGTTCTTTCAACATATTATAAAGGAACATCTGGGTTAGATGGAGTAACAAAAAGTTAGAGGAATATTTAGACAATGCAATTGAAAAAGAAAATAATATTAATAATTTATAAAGGAGGTTATGCGTTATGAGAATGGATGAAACAGTTGAGTTTTAAAGTCGAAAAGAGAAAAAATATAAAACAAAGAGAAATTTTAAAAAAGGTTTACAAAGCATTAAAGAAAAAGGTTATAATCCAATAAACCAAATAGTTGGATATATATTATCAGGAGACCCAACATATATTACAAGTCATAATAATGCAAGAAACCTAATAAGACAAGTAGAAAGAGACGAACTTTTAGAAAAAATGGTAAAAAGAATATATAGGATAGATGATTAGAAATGAGAAAATTAGAATTGATTATGGAGATAGTAGAGTAGGCCTAGCTATTACAGATGAGCTAGGTATTACAGTTCAAGGTTTAGAAACAATTACATCATAAAGGAAATGACAAAATAGTTTTAAAAAGATTAGAAGAAATATTAAATGCACTATATGAGATAGATACAATAGTAGTTGGTTTACCTCTTAATATGAATGGTACAAAGAACTGAAAGAGTTGAAGTTACAGAAAAGTTTATTCATAAACTAAAATGTAAATTTAACAAAATTAAAAATAGAAGAAATAGATGAAAGACTCACTACTGTTGCAGCACATAAAACTATGAATTTTTAAATATAAATAAACATAAAAAAGAAATACTTAGTGGATACAATATCTGCAGTATATATTTTAGAAACATATAATGAAAAAAAAAGACCAAATGATATTTTTAAAAATTTATTATTTAATAAAAAGTTTAAAAAAATAAATAAATATAAATGTTTTATCAAAATAAAAATAATAAAAATAATAATTAAATTAGATTTTAACATTGTAGAAATACAATTTTTAAATATAAAAATTTGAAAGGAGAAAAAACATGAATGATGAATAAAAATAATGTTCAACAGAAAATGAAGGAGAGGAATTGATAACATAGTAATTTTAAATGATGAAGATGGAAATGAAATAGAATTTGAATTCTTAGATTTAATTCAATATGATGGAGAAGAGTATGTTGTATTATTACCAGTGAGGATGAAGATTCTGGAGAAGATGCAGGAGAGGTAGTAATATTAAAATTAGAGGATACAGAAAATGAAGATGAAGAATCTTATGTAAGTGTAGAAGATGAAGACATATTAAATGCTGTATTTGAGAAATTTAAAAGAAAAAATTTAAAGATGATTTTAACTTTGTAGATTAATTATTGGTTTTAGATATAAAATAGTTATTAAATAAATTTATATTATTAAGTATCATTAAATATTTTAAGTATATTCTAAATGTATTTAATAATATATACCAATTTTAATTTATTTGGTTAAGATATTATCAAAAGGCCTTAAATTGACTCCATGGTTTAGTCAATTTAGGCTTTATTACTAATAATTTTCAATCATAAACTTGAAATAATAAAAAATGTAAAAAGAATAATTAACTATATATAATCATATTATATGTATGGGAGAAAAAAAAGAATGTATGATATTATAATAATAGGAAGTGGTCCTGCAGGTGTTTCAGCAGCTGTTTATGCTAAAAAGAGGTGGTGCTAATGTACTTGTAATTTCAAAAGATACAGGAACACTTGGAAAAGCTAGAAAAATAGAAAATTATTATGGTTTTAAAAATATTTCAGGCAAAGATTTATATGAAAATGGTTTAAAACAATTGGAAAAATTTAAATATAGAATTTGTAAAAGATGAAGTTGTGCAACTAAATTACACAAGTCAATTTGAAGTAACAACAGTAAATAATATCTTTCAAGCAAAATATGTAGTACTTGCAACAGGTGTGACTAGAAATGTTCCAAATATAAAAAGGAATAAAAAGAATTTGAAGGAAAAGGTGTTAGTTATTGTGCAATATGTGATGCATTTTTTTATAGAAACAAAGACGTAGCTGTACTTGGAAGTGGAAACTATGCAATACATGAAGCTGAAATATTGAAACCTGTAGTAAAATCTGTAACACTTTTAACTAATAGTGAAAAATTAGTAGAAAATAGAGATATAGATTTAAATGTAAACGAAAAAAAAGTACGAGAAGTAAGAGGCTTTGAAAAAGTAGACGAAATTGTTTTTGAGGATGACACAGCACAAAAATATAAATGGAATATTTGTTGCAATTGGCACAGCTAGTACAAATGACTTAGCTAGAAAAATAGGTGCAAGGGTAGAAAACAACAAAATTATTGTTAATGATAATTTGGAAACTACAGTTCCAAATTTATATGCATGTGGAGATTGTACAGGAGGAATACTTCAGATAAGCAAGGCTACATATGAAGGAACAAAAGTAGGGATTAGAAATAGTAAATAAGCTTAAAAAATAACTAAAATTAACTTAAAATAATATAGAAATTTCAGTGTAAAAAAATATTATAAAATAAACGATTAATTAAAAAAAAATTTTTAATTTGAACTTGAAGATGTGGAAATTATATTAATTTAGAAAAAAAAATTTATAATAATTTAAAAATAATTATTTAATAAGGAGGAATTTAAAATGTCAGTTATAAAAATAACAAGTGAAAATTTTGAAAGTGAAGTATTAAAAGCAGAAAAACCAGTATTGGTAGACTTTTTTGGGCAGAATGGTGTGGACCATGTAGAATGATGGCTCCAGTTGTAGAAGAATTAGAAAAAGAAATGGGAAATGAAGTTAAATTTGCAAAAATAAATATAGATGAATGTCCAGAACTAGCAGAAAAGTATAATGTTATGAGTATACCAACATTTAAATGTTTTAAAAATGGAACAGAAATTGGTACAACAGTTGGTGTTCAAGGAAAAGGAGACTTAGTAAGAATTATAAAACTATAAATAAATCGGAAACACATTTAAGTTTATAAAGAGAACAAAAAAAATTTACATTTGTCTTTTTTTATTAACTTATGATATAATACTTAAGTAGTTGTTCTAAAGAGAACAATATTAGCATCTTAGTGGAGGCAGAAGTATGTATAAAAAGTAGAACTAAAAATGATAATGAAGTATTACAAAATGGAATAATTATTGGTCAAGTGATTAAAAATTGATGAAGGTTTTGTGGTTAGGTTAAATGGTAAAATAGCATTGAGACTTGCTTTTATGGGACTGTTGAGAAAAGGAAATTTTTATCAATTTTGTAGAAATAATAATTGTGGGCCTCATTGCAAATCTTCGAAAAAATTGATGCAAAAATAATCAAAAATATTCCAAAAGAAAAGGACGTTTATATTAATATTTAGTGATTTTACTTTAGCCACTTTGCATGTTAGAAGTGGCATTTCTTATGTTTTGACGACGATATTATTTATACATCGTCCGATTTGGACAAAAAATACAACATTAGGAGGATACAGAGAGATGTATAAGAAAGTGGATTTTGATCTTGAGTGGTACTATCGATGGAAAAACCATTGAATGGGTTAATTTTAATGGCACAATTGTTATTGAAGAAAAGATAACGATATTGTTTGCCCCATTTAGTGGACGAAGAGTTTTTTATTTAAGAACCTTTAATTGTATGAATATAAAAAACAGTCCAAACGATATTGTAAAAACAAGAACGATGGATGATATACGTAAAAATAAGAGTATTCAGAAATGCGATGCGAAAATATATGATATAAATTTACAAAGATAAAGTTTAGAAAAATATAGAAAATTGAAAGAACCTTGAATTACAGAATAATAAATGGCTCAATATCTTATGGAGCTGAGACAATTTTAGAAGAAAAAATTTTGAAATAAAGGAAAAAGATAAAATAGGTTATTGTAGGTAGAAATGGCTGTGGAAAAAGTAACTAAATGCGATAATAGATAATTATGTTTGAAGAATGGAAAAATTAATGTATATAGAACCCAACAATAGGCTTTTTAAAGCAGATGGAATTTGAAGATTTTCTAAAACTTTATTAGAAGAGATTTTTAAAGGTATATGCTCCAATTCTAAATTTGGAAAATAAGATTACAAAGTTAGCTAATGATATGCAAAAATAATAGTAAATCAAAAAAATATAAAAAGAATACTACAGAAGCTTTAGAGAAAGTTTGAAATAATGAATGGCTATACATATAAAAAAAGAATATGAAGTGGCTTTAAAAAAGTTTGAGACAAAATGAAGATAAAAGCTAAAACTATGGATCAATTTTTGGAGGACAAAGAACTAAAGTTGCTTTTTTAAAGCTTTTACTTAGTAAGCCAGATATACTGCTTTTAGACGAACCAACTAATCACTTAGACATAACTGCCATAGAATGGTTTGAAAATTATTTAAGAAATTATACTAAATCAGTTGTAATTGTGTCACATGAAGGATGTTTTAGATAGAATTGTTAATAAAGTATATGAAATAGAGTATTCAACAATGACTGAGTATATAGGAAATTATACGATTTTGAAAAGCAAAAAAGAATTAATTATGAAAACAAATAAAAAGATTATGAATATCAACAAGCAGAAATAAAAAAGACTACAATCAATTGCAGATAGATTTAGATATAGCTAAAATGGCTTTGTCTAAATTAAAAGAAAATAGAGCAGATGCAAATAATAGATGAACCAAATAAATATGACTTAAAAACATTTCATGAAATTTTTAATATAAAAATGGAAAGTGGAAAAATGTGCATTACTGTTAAAGAACTAGAAATAGGATATAAGGCTATACAAAACATTTTTTTTGATTTATATAAGGGAAAAAAAAAACTTATGATTATAGGAGAAAATGGAATAGGTAAGTCAACACTTTTTAAAAACATTAAATGGAAATATACCTAAAAATATCTGGTAGTTTTGAATATGGTTATCATGTAGACAAACAGTATTTTGACCAACAAATGGAATTTAAAAATCCAGAAGATAATGGTATTTGATGATTTTTTAAAACATTTCCAGAATTAACAACAACACAAATAAGAACAATATTAGGAACATTTTTATTTTCAGGAGAAGATGTTTTAAGAAAATAAAAAGTATCTGGTGGTGGAGAACGTGCAAGACTTCAATTATGTAAAATATTTAAGAAAGGTGCAAATTTGTTGTTACTTGACGAACCAACCAAATCATATGGATATTATAGGAAAAAGAAAGTTTGGAGAATATATTAAAAGAATATAAAGGAACGTTAATTTTTGTTTCCCATGATAGGTATTTTGTAAACAAAATTGCAGATTCATTGCTAATTTTTAATTCAAATGGTGTAACATATTTTAATGGGAACATATACAGAATATGAAAGAAAAATACAGAAATTGTGATGAAGAAAATAAGTTAAATTACGAAAATAGAAGTTTAAAGACAAAAAGAGAATACAATTATAGATATGTATATAAATAAAAAAATACAAAAAATAAAAAAGAAAACTTAAATACAAATTTAGATATAGCAGAAAAAAAAATACAAAAGGAAGTAATCAATATTTTATAAATAAAGAAATACGAAGAATTAAATCAAAGATAGAAAAACTAGAACAAGAAATAAATAACTTAGAAACGAAGTATCAAATGTAAGATTAGAAATGGAAAAAGAGGAATATAGTACAGATTATATAAAATTAAAAGAAATGCAAGATTGTATAGATAATAAAAATACTATGATAGAAGAAAAAATGATTATGTGGGAAGAACTAGGTGAAGAATTAAGAAAATATACTAAAAAAAATAGTAATGTAAAAGTAATTCTTATAAAATACAGTTTAATTAACTAAAGAGGAAATAAAATTCTTATGATAAATAAGTATTGTGAAATTGTAAAAGTAAAATATAGTTTGAAGTAGCGAAAAAATATACAAATTTACTTGACTATGAAAGTAGAATATGCTACAATAACAAATGTCAAGTAAATAGAAGCGGATGTGGCGAAACTGGCAGACGCGCTGGTCTTAGGAACCAGTGCCAACGGCGTGGAGGTTCGAGTCCTCTCATCCGCACCAATGACGTTTCTGTTCGAACTTTTATAGAACAGAGAGATACAAAAATCAATCAGAAAATAAAATCTGGTTGATTTTTTTGTTTAGAATTTCTCAAAACAGAACAAAAATTAAAAAAGATAATATACATAAACAGAAAAAGAAGCAAATAAAACTCATTTGGCTTTTGAAATAAATTGCCTAAATTATTGAATATTTCAAGATTTTATGGTAAAATACTTCCATAATTTAATTGTCTTGCAAATATGCAAGTTTTGAATATAGTAACTTTTAACAATAACTATTGTAAAGGAGATTCCTACTATGAGAGAACAACGGACAGATTTGGAATCATAGTAAATGGAAAAGTGGTATGAAGTAACTCGCAAACAAAAAGGAGTGAAAAAATATGGCAAAGCTTACATTTTTTGCTGTCTTAAAAACAATTTGCAATGTGCATTTGTAAAAAAGAAAATTGCCCTATAAGGTATATGCCCGAAAGGAAAAAAAACTCAGATTTACGATGGCACACGATATATTACAAAATGTGTGAAAAAGATGAGAAAGCACATGAAGATGCTATATTGAAAAGACGAATTCCATGATAAGTTAAGTCAACAAAACAGAATGTATTATATAAAAAAGTAATACATTCTGTTTTTTCATAAATTTATTCTTGCTAATCGACTTTACCTGTGGTATAATCTATTATAATGCTAGGTTGAACATTATAAACATAAACATTAAAGCAAAATACCTTTTCCATTATCTTCAACAGAATATGCTTCCATCTGCACACCACTTGCAACGAGATTGTTACCATGAAAAATAGGAGTAACTCTATATAAAAACATGATTATTTTCATTTTTTTCAATATAATCATCAATATCATTTTCAAAAAGGGAGCATACCTTCTGTATTCATATAACGAGTTCCTGTAATTAAATTTTTTCGTTTGCATTTTCGCCAGCTAATTGATGACCTATTAAATGACAACGATTGTATAAATAATTACCTTCAATTATACCCTCATATGCTGTTTGTTCCCAGCCAGATGGTATTACAGAGGAAATTGATTCTCGTTCATCTGTTTCATGGCATAACTTCTTTGCAAATATTAGCATAAGCCACACCACATCTACCTTGTCTATCTAAATCACTATATATTTCAAATGCATTAGTAGTATAGTCATTTTTCTGTAAATGAAGGTTTATTATTATTTAGTATGATATATGGATTTCCTGAATATGCAGGGATGTTTTGAATGTCAGTTGAAATTATATTGGAGTTTGAAATAAAATTATTATGAACTGTATTGTTGTTAAAATATCCAAAATTCCCAGTATAATAGTAAAAAGAACTAAAATTAATATTTTTTAAAAATATTGTTACTTTTTTTTCTTACTCATTTTTATTTACCTCGTTTATTATTGATTTAAATAGTATAGCATAGTAAATAAAAATATAAAAAGTAATGTTTAAATTATTTTTCAATTTTTCCTATTTCTAATTATATTTTTCTTTTTCAATTAACCATTTTTCCTATTTGTTTTCGTTATGTAACATATCATATCCATAAGGAGAATAGAGCTCATATTTTCCATTTTTATATTGAAGCATAGCACCTTCTTTTTTGGCTACTTTTTGTAATTCTACAGAAGTAATTATTTCTTTAAATTCATGTTTAGGGCTTATCTGTAAAATCCCACAAATAAATTTCATTGTTTCGATCTTCTGTAACAAAATATAAATGACCTTCTTTTTCGGTATTCTTTTACATCTAAAGTATTGTCTTTATCAAATAAGTTTTCTTTTGTGTTTGGTAAATTTTCATTGTTAATGTTACTACTATTTGGTTTTACAGATGATGTCGTATCTTTTAAAAAGTTAGATAATTCATCTATGAATTTTTTTATAGTAGTATTAGATTCAATGTCTTTTTTTTAAATTTTGAAATAAGTTTAAGTCCAAAAATAACCCTCCTTTCATATTTTTTAATTATATCACATTTTATTTATAATGTATGTCGAAATTTGTAGATGATGAGATTTTTTTAAAAAAGGCTATTAATAATTGACATAATTTTATCTAAAATTTCATAATTATATCACATTTGAAAAATGTTAAAAAAAGTGATATAATTATATGTATACTCAATTATTTTATTTCAATGTCCGATGGAGGACAGGAGGACTTAGTTATGCTTAGACGGGTTGTTTATTGCTTGATTGTTTCTCTTATACTGTGGACAAGTATGTTTATCCTAACGTTTATTACCTCAGGATGTAATATGCAATATGCAGTATCTGCATCTGTACTATTTGCTCTAGGAACTTTTTTAGGAGGAAACATAATTCTGTGGCTGTGGGAGAAATTTGAATGCTAACAACTTAAGAGATATGCGACACTTGGTAATTCAAGTGTCGCTGTCTATTTTTTTAACAGGTCGAAATATATTTTAAATGAAAATGTAAAATATATGCAATTTTATAGAGTAAATGTAAGATGTATTGTTAAATGAGAAAATGTTTTATAATTTAATATATTGAGAAAAAATTAAAGATGTGTTAATATAAAGGCATAATGTGAAAATAATTGGAGGATAATATGGACTTTAAAACAGAGCTTAAAATGTACCAAGATATAGTAAATAAAGAATTAGAAAAATATATAAGAAAAAATAAATGTATTGAAAAAGTATTGAATAGTGCTATGGAATATAGTTTAATGGCAGGAGGAAAACGATTAAGGCCAATTTTAGTTATAGCTACATATAAATTATTTAAAGAAAATATAGAAGAGTGCATGCCATATGCAGTTGCAATTGAAATGGTACATAATTTTTCTTTAATACATGATGATTTACCAGGAATAGATAATGATGATTTTAGACATGGAAAACCTACAAATCATAAAAAATTTAATGAAGCAACAGCTATACTTGCAGGAGATGGGCTGTTAAATAATGCCTATATGGTAATTTCAAATGATTTAAGAAATACAAAATTAAATATAGAAACATATAATATTGAAAATGATAAAAAAGAATATAATTTAAATAATTTAATTAATAGTACAAGAAATAAGGATAATTTAGAAAATCTAAATAAAAAATAATGATATTTAATGAATTTTCAAATGCTGTAGATAGAATGATTGCAGGTGAATATATAGATACTGAATATGAAGGAAAACAAGTTTTTAGAAGAAAACTTGGAATATATGGATGAAAATAAAACAGGTGCACTTCTAAAATTATCTGTAAGAATGGGTGCACTACTTGCAAAATGTACAGAAGAAGACGTAGAGAGGTTAACATCTTATGCGAAAAAAAATAGGTTTGGCATTTCAAATAAAGGATGATATTTTATCAGAAGAGGGAGACGAAAAGATACTTGGAAAAAACCTGTAGGAAATGATAAAAAATTAAATAAATGTACTTATGTATCAAAATATGGCTTAGAAGGAGCAAAAGATAAACTAAATAAGTTAATAGAAGAAGCAATAAATGATATAAAAGTATATGGAGAAAAAAGCTGAATTTTTAATGGGGTTAGCAATATATATTAAAGATAGAGAAAAATAAGGATTAGAAATATTCATAATAATAGCATATATGACTAATTTAGAATAATGTATGAATTATGATTTTTAGAGATAAAGTCTACAAAATAGAGCTTAAGATAAATCTTTTCAAGCTCCCTATTTTTTTTGACTTTTACCATAGTATCATTTATAAATAGTTTGTTCTTCTTTTTCTTGTAAAAAAAGAAACTATACTTATTCTAAAAATTATAAATACTTTTTTAACTTTTCTACAGTATTTTCTTGAAAGTTATAAAAAGTCCTTTAAAAAATGTTTTTTACAGGTTCAGTAGCATCAGGATTATTATTCCATAATTTTACTCCTTCTATAATTCCCATATTTGTTCCTTGTAACATCATTTCAGATATTTTAGAATTACTTTTATCTGTCAATGTATTCATCTCGACACCATCCAGCCCATTGCTTTCTGCATAGGATTTAGTTGTTCTGGAACATCAGAATAATTACTTATTTCATCATTTACTCTGTGTAAAAGATTTCTATATTCATTATATTGGTATAATAAGTCGTCTTTAAAATTTTTATCTCCTATTTTGGGCGTAATATTAGAAATTGAGTCCATTCCCATTTGGAGTCCTTTACTAATTTCATTTAAAATATATTTTGAATTATCCATAAAAAAATCTATTCCTTTCTTCTTATTTTTGATGGCAGAAGTTATCAAAATTAAAAAATAAACTTTTGCTTCAATAATATTATTTTCGAAAATATTTAAAATATTTATTGTTTTATCTGGAAAACTTTGTTTTAGATATTTATAAAAGAAATTATAAATATTTTATTTTTTTTGTCCAATAATTTCTAAATTAATTATGAAAAAATTAAACATAATAAATATTGTAAAAATAAAAAAAGGAGGATTTTTATGAAAAAATTTATTAGTTTAATTGTACTTTTAATAGTTATTGCTTTATGCTTGCCAGTTTATGCAGATACTCTTCAAAAATGTTACTATAAATATAGATAAATCTACAGTGCACCCAAATGAAACAGTTAAAGTAGACGTAAATTTTGGACAAGAAATGGGTTCATATACTGTAGATGTTGCTTATGATAATAATCTTTTTGAATATGTATCAGCAGAAGGAGGAACAGCAAATGATAATGGAACTAGAATAAGAGTATATTTCTTTGATGAAACAGGAGGAACTAGCCCTAGAAATAATATGTCTGTAGTATTTAAAGCAAAAAGATGTTACAACATCAAATCCTACAGATTTTAGTATAACAACAGAAGGATTGGCAAACCCAGATGCATCTATTACCTATGATGACATTACTGTTCCTATTGATAAAAGCGTAATTGTAGAACCACAATATGTAGATTACAATATTGACCTAAAGTACACAGGAGATGTGATTGTAAATGAGGAAAAAAAGAAATAGAAACTTACGATAGCTTCTAAAATGGGAAAAAATTATGAACATACAAGAATATTAGCAAGCTACAACTCCAGATGGGGCAACTGCAAGAGTTACTTGGGACAGATGCACAACAATTAGAACATGATATTATTCAAAGTGGATGGGGAGATGCAGATGGAGAATCAATTGGTGGAAAAGATGTATTAAAAATTAGATTTAAGAGGTGTTTTTGATAAAATTGGAGATTACACAATAAAATTAAAAATTAATTGATAGAGATAATTCAGATGCAGAAATTGTAAAACTTTTAATATTAATGTAAAAAAAAGCTCAAACTACAACACCACAGACAATAACCAAGAAAACAATGAAATAGGTAATGGGGAAATGATAATAATATTACAAATGAAAATAATAATGAAGTAACAGAAAGTACAAAACGATATGAATATTACAAATAATGAAAAGCCAAGCACATTACCTAAAACAGGTAGTACAGTTTATTTAACAGGTGCTTCAATTATATTAGCTTTAGCAATATCATATTTTACGTTAAAAAAAAGATAAGCAAAAATAATGTAAATTAAAGGGATGTATTTTATTATGAGTAGAAGAGAAAGAAGACTAGATAAAACAAAATACAAAACTTAAAATAAAAAGTATAATAAAGAGCATTTATTATACTTTTTATTTTAAGTGCTATTTTTTATATGATATGGGTGGTATAAGGAAAGTAAAATAAAGATAGTAAAAAAATATTGATACAAAATTAACAAAATAGAAGCAGAAGAAAATGTAATAAAATAATTACTGAAGAAAAATGAGGAAAATAAAAAAATTATGAAAAGGATATGAAAAAAAAACATAAAAAAATCAATTTAGAAGAGCCAGTTCCTAAAAAATACTTAGGATATAAAGTAGATGCCAAATTAGAAATACCAAAGATTAATATAAACTCAAATGTTTTAAAGGAATATACCAAAGAAGGATTAGAAGTGTGTATATCTAAATTTTGGGGAGCTAATCCAAATGAAATAGGAAACTACTGTATAGCAGGTCATAATTATGGAAGAAAGAATATGTTTGTTACTTAGGTGTTTTAGAAGTAGGAGACAAAATTTATTTATCTGATAATAAATATGGAAAATTTAGTTATACTATTTATGATAAATACAGAATAGAAGCTGATGATACAAGTTCTATATCACAAGATACAGACAGGAGAGAAATAACACTAATAACTTGTACAAGCTATTCAAACAAAAGGTTAATTATAAAAGCTAGAGCAGATTAATTAAATATATTAATAAACAATTAATTATTTAAGATAAATAAAGAAGGTGAATATGAAAAATATTAAAATTAAAACCAACATATTTTATTTGAAAATAAAATAATCATAAAAAAATATCTACATTTGCATATATTACATTAATTATAATTGCAACTTTAGTTGTTATATTTGTAATATCAACTTATATTGATGCAGCAGAAAAAAGGAAGGAATAGAAAATTTTCCAGACAGCTATAAGCCATATTTACTAGAATTGAAAAAAAAAATATCCTAACTGGCATTTTGTTGCATTATATACAAATTTAGATTGGAAATATGTAATAGATAATGAAAACATATTTGGTAAAAATTTAGTTCCTAAGTCTTATTCAGATAGATGGAAAAATACAAAACCAGGACAACATAATGTAGAAGTAGATAGTGGATGGGTAAGATTCATCGAGAAGAGCTGTAGAATATGCAATGGACCCTAGAAATTTTTAAATAATGTTAGGATATTTCAATTTGAGGGGCTTTTCTTATGATGAAAAAACAAATAATAAAGAAGGTATAGAAAAGATACTTTATGGTACAGAATTTTATGACAAAATAGTTCAATATGTTACTAGTAATTGGAAATACAGTTACTATGAATAGTAAATATTCAGACTTAATTTTAAAAGCAGGTAAAACATCTGCAGTTAGTTCATATCATTTGGCATCAAGAATAAAACAAGAAGGACCATTTTTTATCTCATGCATCAATTTCAGGAACTGTAAAGTGGATATAAAGGATTATATAATTTCTATAATATAGGTGCAACAAGTTCATCTGAACCAATGGGGCAATAAAAAATGGTTTACAATATGCTAAAGATGGAAAGGGCAAGTGAACAAACTAAAACAAAATATTTAATTCCGTGGAATAACAAAGAAAAAGCAATAACAGGTGGTGGGATTTTATTGGCTCAAGTTATATAAATATTGGGCAAGATACAATATATTTGCAAAAGTTTCATGTAACAAGTAACAATGGAGGAGAATTATTTTGGCACCAAGTATATGACAAATGTTTAGCTTCCATATAGTGAGTCAAAATTAATTTATAATGGGTATGCTAATATGAATATGTTAAATAATAGCATGACATTTATAATTCAGTATATAACAATATGCCAGAAACACCAGTAGAAAACCCTAATATATTAGAAAGTGATTTTGTAGAGGACAATTCAAAAGTATATGCAGATGTACAAACAACTTTAAACATAAGAGAAGGACCATCTTCTTCATATGAAATTCTTACTTCAGTTGACAGAAATATACAAATGACAAGAATTGCAAAAAGGAAAACAAAAAGGTGAATTATGGGACAAAGTAAAACTTCCAAATGGAATAGTAGGTTATGTTTTTCAAAGTTATTTAAAAAGTACCAGAAAAGCAAATAGAAAAAATAAATGTAAAAATAGATAAAACAACAATAAACAAAGGAGAAACAATAAAATTAAAATGTAGAAATATTGCCAGAAGATGCAAAGAATCATGAAGTAATATATAGTTCAAATAATAATAATATTGCCCAGGTAGACGGAAGCGGAAATATAACAGGAATAAAATCTGGAAAAGCAACAATAACTGTAAAAAGCAAAAGAAAATAATGTTTCTAGTAGTGTTAATATAACGGTTTATACCCAGTTAGTGATGTGATTTTGCAAGAAGATGAAATATATTTACATAGAGGAAAGAAACGTTGATATAAAGAAAACGAAACTATAGGAATAGGAAGCTTAAAGATTAGATTTTAGGAAAAATGAAAAAAGTAAAAATGGAATATAAAATAGTTAAAAATATATATGGAGATTTAAATGGAGATGGAAAGATAAATTCAATAGATTTATTAGGTATTACAAAGGCTTATATTAGAAATAGAACAATTACAAGGACCATTTTACTAGCAGGAAATATAAATAAAAACGGAAAAAATCCATCGTCTATAGATTCATTACTAATACAAAAGACATATTTTAGAACTAAAGTTAATTGAACAATAATGAAAAATAATTAAATGAAATCTAAACTTTAAGGAGAAATTAAATAAAGATTTAATTAAAAATTAGAATAAAGATTAACTTTAAATCTTAGATAAGACAGTAATTTTTCAAAGGAGGCAAATGAACAAAAAGTAATTTATGTGCTTAGTATTACTATAATTATTATAACTAGTATAATTGCTATTATCATATTTAATGGATTTATAAATATGAGTGATATTAAAAATACTAATGCCAAATTAAATAGTAATGAAGCCATAGAACTAAAATTAAACAAAGCAGATAGTGATAATGAAGAATTATATGTTAGAATTAATAATCTTTCTATTTCTGCAATGACTTTAGAAATATTTTTTAGTAAAGATAGTTTAGAATATGTAAATAATATGGAGAATTCTAATTATAGCAATGGAAGGCTACTATATACTTGGGTTTCAGAAACAGGAAAAAATGAAAAAATTAGTGATATTGGACCTTTTAAATTTAAAAAAAAAGAAAAATGATAGTGATAGTAAAATAGTTGTAACTGGTGAATTTTATAATGAAAATGGAGAAAAATAGATGTTAATAGCGGAAGTATTACTGTTTCGAAAGTAAAAAATAATACTAGTGATGTTAATGAAAATGATAAAGGTAATGTAGACAATACAGAACAAAATAATAATATAAATATATCAAAAGACAATACAAATTTATCTGTGTTAAGGTTAAATTATGAAGGAATTAGTCCAGACTTTTCAAAAGATATAAAAGAATATTATATAGTAGTAGATGAAAAAGTAAAAAAATTTGATATGACAGTTATAGCTGAAAATTCAAATTCTACAATTACAATTACAGGTAATGATAATTTAAAAACAGGTTTAAATACAATTAATATTAGTGTTAAATCAGAAGATAAAACAAAAGAAACAAATTATAAAATATATGTTACTAAAACATCAAATATAGAAAACGCAAATGCTAATTTAGAAAAATTTAGCAGTAGAACATGGATCATTAATTCCAGAATTTAATACAAATGTTACAAATTATAAAGTAGAAGTAAGTAATAATATAGAAAATGTAAATGTTTTAGCTGTACCTGAGAAAATAAATGCTAATGTTAAAATTAGAAAAAAGTAATAAATTAGAAATAGGAGATAATGTAGTAGAAATCATCGTAACTGCTGAAGATAATATTACAAAGAAAAAAGTATATAGTTACAGTCCATAGAAGAAATAATGAAGAAGAAGAGAAAACAGAAGAGCATAGGGAAGTTCAAAGCAGAAAACTATCGACAATTTTACAACAAAACAATAACATAAATGATAATTCTGAAGAAATTAGAGAAGAAACCAATAATAAAACTCAATAAATGAAGAAAAAAAAAATAAAAATGAAAATATATATGTTTATATTTCAGCAGGAATAGTAATTGCAATAATAATTATATTTATATTATATAAAAAAAAAAAAATAAGTAAGAACAAAAATTGAATAATAAATATTTAAAGTTAAATATTTAATTAATAAAAAGTAAATCAAAGAAAAATAATAAACAATAATAGAAAATATTTTTAGTAAAAAATGAGAAAAAATAAATTTAAGATTAAAAATATTATAGGTCAATTGAAAAGTTAAAAATACCAAAAAAGAATCAATCTTATTAGTGAGATTGATTTTTTTAGTATTTCATGGTAAATTAGTAGATAGATGAATTTTTAATAAATAATTATTTTAAATAATGAATATTAAAAAATATTTTTATCTAATAATAAAAATTTATATAAAGGAATTTTGTCATGGAAAGTATACCAGTTGAAAAAAAATAAAGAATACATAGTAGATATAATTGATAATGGATTTGAAGGAGAGGGAATTGCAAAGATAGATGGATATACTATCTTTATTGATGGCGTAATAAAAGGAGAAAAGTGTAGAATACTAATTGTTAAAGTTACTAAGTCACATGGCTATGGAAAATTAATTGAGGTTATAGAAAAAGTCTAAATATAGAGTAGAAGCAGATTGCACTACATATAAAAGGTGTGGAGGATGTAACCTAAGACATATAGAATATAATAAAACATTAGAGATGAAAAAAAGAGACGTAGTACAAAATTTAGTGAATAAAATATTGGAAAATAAGATAACAGTAAGAAATACAATTGGAATGGAAAAGCCATACTATTATAGAAATAAAGCACAATATCCATTTTGAATTAATAAAACGGAGATAAAAACTTTGGTATATATGCTAAAAGAACCCATGAAATTATTGATATAGATGACTGTAAGATACAAAAATCCATTTCTAAGAAGATTGCAACAGAAGTACTTGAGTTTGTAAAAGAAAATAACGTAAATGTGTATAATGAAGAAACAGGAAAGGGACTTTTAAGACATTTAATAGTAAAAGTTGGTATAAAAACTAATGAAGTTATGTGTGTTATAGTATTAAATGAAGAAAAGTTTGAAAAAAAGAACAAGAGCTTGTTAAGCTGTTAATTGAAAAAATTTAATAAAGATGACAAAAATGAATTCAAAATACAAACAATTGTAAAAAATATTAATACTAAAAATACAAATGTGATTTTTAGGAGATAAAAATATTGTATTATATGGAGATGGATATATTAAAGATAAATTGGGAAATTATGTATTTAAAATATCTCCTATGTCATTTTATCAAACAAATCCTATACAAACAGAGGTATTATATAATAAAGGCAATTGAAGCGGCAAAACTTAAAAAAGTGATGTTGTGTTAGACCTTTATTGTGGAATTGGAACAATTGGTATATATGCATCATCTTTTGTAAGTAAAGTTTATGGTATAGAAATTGTAGAGCAAGCTATAGAAGATGCAAAAAGAAAATGCTATGATAAATAATATAGAAAATATTAAATTTAAATGTGGTGCAGTAGAGAATATATTAGAGGATTTAATAAAAGAGGAAAATATAGCGCCAAACATTGTATTTGTAGATCCACCAAGGAGAGGGGCTAGATAAAAACACTATAGATAATATTTTAAAATTAAGACCTGAAAAAGTGATATATATTAGTTGTAATCCAGCAACTATGGTAAGAGATATAAATATGATGGAAGGAGAATATCAAATAAAAGAAATTCAGCCAGTAGATATGTTTCCTTATACATCGCATGTTGAGTGTTGCTCGGTGCTATATCAAAAAAATTCGATACAATAGTTAAATTTACTGCATTTGAGAATTTTGTAGTTTTTTGAGAAAAAGGCAAAAATAAGGTTAAAAAGAGTAGAAAATAATAAAATTAAAGTAACGATAGAAGTTGATATGGTGTGCGGAGTAGTATAAATTAATATTGACAATGTCAACGATTTGTCAACGAAAAATAAGAATGTTTGGAGATAAAACTTAATTGGAAGTGTTTGGAAAAGCACTTTCTTTTTTGAGTTTTGTGATAACATATAAAAAATAAATAGTAAAGGAAAAATAGTATGAAGATAGAATTAGTAGATATTGATAATGCTTTGAAATATTATCAAATAAACGATATAAATTATAAAAATAAATGTTATAAATGTATAGAAGATATAAAATACAATAGAAGATTTTAATATTAAAACAGAAGAAATTTATAATATTTTATATAATGATAAAACATTTAAAATAGATACACTTTGGAAAAGGCAGAATATGGTGGTGAATTTTTTGGAGAACAATATAATCCTTTTGTAACAAGCGTCTTAGTATTATTAGGCTATAAATTACATGAAAAAAATATGATAAATAAAAATTATAGCAATATACAGGAAGAATTATATAAGAAAAGAGTTACAGAGGCATTAGTTAATGATATTTATGTTAGAGAATTAGAAAGTATTAGAATTTCACAAATGATATGGGCAGCATATTTTATTAATACAAAGTTAATTGAAGTTGGAAGATTACAATATGAAAAAATGTGAAAATCATATAAAAATACACATACCTTCTGGAGATAAATTGGAAATAGAAAAAGTATTTAATTCGATTAAAGAGTCTAAATTAGAAATTGAAAAATACTTTGATTTGAAAGATCCAGAATATCACTGTGATTCTTGGTTATTAAGTAATCAAATAAATGATATTATTGATTCTAATTCTAATATTGCTAAATTTTATAATTTATTTGAAGTGCAAGATGGACCAGATGCCCAAAAAAGACATATTAAATTTTGTTTTTAATATGCAAGAGTGTGATGATTATAATAATTTATTAGAAGATACATCTTTACAAAGATTATTAAAAAAACAATTACTTGAAAATAAAAAGTATAAAAATAGGATGGGGAAAATTAAAAAAGAGTTGCTTTAAATTCTCCACATACTGTGGGGAAAAATTGAGTTGGTCGCATTACAAAAAAGATAAAGAAGAAGAGGAAATAGAATATGAGAATAGGAATTGATATAGATAATTGCATATCTAATTTTGATGATACATTATTAAAAGAATATTTAAAACATGATAAAAGAGTTAAGAAATACTGAATTATAAATAAAAAATCCAGAATATTTACGAAAAGGAATGTTTGACTGGACAGAAGATGAAGAAGAAAGAAGTTTTTATCATGCAAATATTGAAGATTTTGCAATAAAACTAAGACCAATAGAAGATTCAGTATACTATATAAGGAAATTAAAAGAAGATGGACACGAAAATATATTATAACTGGAAGAAATAATGGAGAATATATAAATCTAAGGAATTAACAACACAATGGTTAGATAAATATAATATTGTCTATGATAAACTAATATTTACAAATGCTTATGACAAACATGCAAAAACAGAAGTATGTTTAGAAAATAATATAGATTTAATGATTGAAGATAGTACAAGAATAAGCTTAGATTTAATAAACAATGGTATTAAAGTTTATACAATGAATACAAAGATATAATCAAAAAGAACAAACATTAGATAGAGTTTCAAAGTGGAAAGAAATATATGAAAAAAATATCTAAATTAAATAAAAAAAGATAAACAAAAAAAGTAAATGTTATTTTAGATACAGATATATATAATGAATGTGATGACCAATTTGCAGTGGCTTATTTATTAAAATCACAAGACAAATTTAATATTGAAGCTATTACAGTAGCACCATATCATCATGATAATAATATATCAATAGAAGAAGGAATAGATAAGAGTTATGATGAAATCATAAAAATATGTAATTGGTTACATTTTGACTGGACTAACAAATTATTTAAAGGTTCAACAGACTATTTAGAAAATGACTATAATGAAGAAAATGGTGCAGTAAACAAAATTATTGAGATTGTAAATAAAAATGCTAAAACTTATATTTTAGCAATAGGAGCAATAACAAATGTAGCATTAGCAATAAAGAAAGAGCCTAAAATAATTAATAAAATTGAAGTTATTTGGCTTGGAGGACATAGCTTTTAAGTAAAGACAACAAAGAGTTCAATTTTAAACAAGATGTTCAAGCAGTAAGAAATGTTTTTGAATCAAAAAGTAAAATTAACTATTATACCTTGTAAAAATGTGGCTTCAAATTTAAGAACATCAATATATGAACTAGAACATTTTTTAAAAGGAAAAAGTGAATTATGTGATTACTTATGCCAAAGATTTTATAACGATGGTGTACATGGCATCCAAGAAAGAAGAGTAATTTGGGATATTAGCGTTATAGCCTATATGATTAATAAAGAATGGTTTGATACAGAAGAAGTTAGTTGCCCAAATATTAATAATGATACATCTTATGAACTAACAACAAAAAATCATAAAATAACAGTAGTTAATTACTTGAATGTTGATAAAATATACAGAGATTTATTTGAAAAATTAGGGGTTTAAAATGAATTTGAAATATGTTGATTATTTTTTAGTAAATAACAAAAAAAGATTTGTAAAGAACATTTATTATAACTCATTTGATAAAGAAGAAAGATTTCCATTTTGGCTTTTAAAAAAAGATGTGCTAGAGAAGATAATGTGGAATTTAATGTAATATACAATAAAATATAGAAATGTGATATTAAGTATTGAAAAAGCAAGCGAAGAATGCAATGATAACAAATTAAAAAGAAAAGAATTTTATTTAAGGAATGGATTTATTAGTAGTAATAAATATATTATTGATAATGGGGTTAAATATGAAATATTAATTACAAATAAAAAATATAATATTACAAAAGAAACTTTAGAAAAAAGATATATCGAATGACTAAGTCAAAACTTATTAAATATTTAATAAGCAAAATGTTTAATGTTTATAATATTAAATTTATAAAATGAAAGAAGGTAATATAATGGAACTAACTAGTATCAAAGCATTAGAATTGATAGAAAATGAAAGAAATAAAAAAGCCAAATAATGAGCATTGGATTAATCATTCTATTTGTGTCGGAAATGTAGCAAGTGTAATTGCAAATGCTCTAAATTTAGATGTAGACTATGCTAAAACATTAGGTTATATACATGATATAGGAAAGAAATTTGACTATATAGAAGATGGAGTTTTTCCACATGCCATAAAAGGATATGAATATATAAAATCACTAGGATATGATGAAGAATATGCAGGAATTTGTATTAAACATTCATTTTAAATAATGATATTGATTGTATATCGAATGATAGAGACGAAACAGATAGAAATAACCCAAAATATGAATTTGTAAAAGACTATATAAAAGAAGAATATACAATTTATGAAAAAATAATCAATTTATGTGATTTAATGTGTACTACTAAAGTTTTGACAGTTGATAAAAGAATGATGGATTTATTATTAAGACATGGAATTTATGCTAAAACTTATTATCATATTGAAGAAACAGTTAAATTAAAAGAATTTTTGATAATTTGTTAGATTATAACTTATATGATTTATTTCCAGAAATAAAAAGATAATTTATAGTAAACTGGACAAATAATAATGAAATCCTCTATGCAATTCTAATGTGCTTATAAAACCAAGTCAAGGTTAAAATGAATGTGCTGTCGCACAACCTTGACTTAATTTTAAAATCACATTCTTTTTTTAACTAAGGGGATTTAAGGATAAGTATATCTAATTAAGTAAACATAAGTATTGTTGAAACAGAAAATACCTCATTAAAATGAGGGCAGGAAAGCATGTTTAACACAATGCTTTACACACATTGAAGGGCAAGCCTTCAAGAGTTAATAAGAAAACAAAAATTTTAAGCAAATATGATGTAGAAATTCACTTGGTGAACTGGCTCAACCCCGCTATTCTTCGTTAAAATTAAAAAATAGTGAACTGAAAATTTGAAAAAGTTCACTCATTTTAGACAAAAAAAGTTCACCGAGTGTACTGTATTTTTATAAAGTAAGTTCACTAAGTGAATGTGAAAAAAGTAAAAAGTTTTCAAGTACACCAAGTGAACTAAATCTAAGTTGTGTTAGTACACTGAGTGAACTTGAATTTTTAGATTATATTATTTTTTTAGTTCACTTAGTGTACTTATTAGAAAATTATATTAAAAATAGAAAATAAGGAAAAAAACGGGAATTGACTATATAAAAACACAATAATATAATGATAGCATGAAAAAAAAGCGAGAGAAATTAGAATTAAAAATTAATTTTCCTTAGTTTTTTTCTTTTTCAAATTTAAAGAAAAGGCTAAATTGTAGCATGGAATTATCACTCTTAGATAATTTATTTAGAGAAAAAAAGAATAAATGCAATAATGATTCGACAGGACACGATTGGTGGCATATTCAAAGAGTATATAACAATGCGATGCTAATCAATAAAAAAGAGAATGCAGATGAATTTATAATAACATTAATTGTTTTAATGCACGATTTATATGACCACAAGTTTTACAATGGAAAAATCGAAGAAGGATTAGAAGAAACATTAAAAGAATTACAAGTATACAATTATATTCCTAAAAATGATATTGAAAACATAATATATAGTTGTGCTAATTTGGGATTTAGCGCTAATATCGCGGAACAAAAAGAACTTTCAATAGAAGGTGCAATATTATAGAGATAGAATTAAAGATATAATAAGATAATAAAAGTCCTCTTGATAGAGGACTTTGAGCGTCTATATAGATTATATATATACTTGCCGCTTTCGTTCGTAAATATGAGAATTGTTTATATAAGCGAAGGTATCAAATAAAATCATAACTAATATATTCTATCCTGAACAAATTATTAATATTTAGTATTTTGGTTGATTTTTCCAATTTGATGTGCTATAATTATAAGATGCTGTAAAAATATTGGCGTTAAAGTTTTTATTTTTTTATAAAAAAATTGTAAAAAATAAAAGAAAACAAATGACCAAAAATGCAAGGAATATAAGAAATAAATTTAAAAGTATGTTCATATAATACAAATATAAAAAAACATATACTAACATACCTTGTATTTTTTTGTAGAAAAGGAGAGAATATATGATAAATAAAATGAACAGAAGCATGGTGGCAAAGTTACCAGAAGAAAAGAAAATGGAAAGTTTATTAAATGAAGCTAGAAATAGTGAAGAATTAAAAAACTATGCTGAAAACTTAAGAAAAAAAGAGTTAAGCAAAATAAATATTGCTTTTTTATTCTTACCGTGTAAAGAAAGTACATTCTGCAGTGCGTTCATTTCGTATTGCGAATTATCAAAAATTAGAAGATATACATGACCTTTTTGGGGTTCTAGTAGTTGTAGAAGATAAAAAGATATTGCAAAAGTTGCTGACATTATAAAAAAAGATTTAAAAGATTATGAGGAATATAATTTATTAACAGAAAAGAGATTGGATAGAGCAAAAGAACAAAGAAAAAGAATAATAATCAACAAAACTTAAATATAAGTATGTATGATAAAATATTAGCAGACTTAAAGAAAATAATAGCAAATACAGAAACTTTAGAAAGAGTATTACCACCTCTTTCAGATATTATAGTAGCAAAAATTCCAATGGGAGATAAACAAATACCAGTAGAGTTTAGAATACAAGATAAAAATGGATTTCAAATAATAGAATCATATTATTTTACTTTATATAAAAATGATGAATTAGATCCAAAAATGAAAGGTCCATTGTTGTTTTTAGTATTACAATTGTTAAATAGAAAAAATCAATTAGATACAAACAAAAAAATCTAAGTATGTTAGAAAGAGAAGAACTAATAAATCAAATAGGTGATTTATATCAATATAACTTCAATCTTTTATGTACAAACAGAGGTTATTTCAGATGTATGGAGAGAGTATGTAAAAATTTCGTTAAATATGCACTTCAATTACCAGTATATGATTTTCACTTTTTTGGAGTGAAAGAAAAAAACTGATGGAGATATAATGGAATTAATAGACAAAGATTTAGATATATTATTTGAAGAATATAAAAGCTTCGATATAAGAGATATCGATACAGAAAAATATGTAGAAGATGCCATAAAGATGTTACAAATAGAGGCATTAGTTTAAAAAATGCTTGGTGTGTAATGGAAATTGGGACAAGATTTTAATTTCTCATTTTTGAAAATTAAGATTTTGTCCAAATTTTTATAATTTACTTTAAATACTTGAAAAATAGCATAATTATTGATATATTAATAAAAAAGTTAAGGAATGTTTTATAGATGGATGTAAAGAAATTTTTTATCAGAATTTTATAAAGGAACAAAAAACAAACATTAGGTACAGTTATTTATTTTATGAAAAAATATAACAATCCAGAAAAAAGTTTAAAAATAATACATATAGCAGGTACTAATGGTAAGGGTAGCTGTGTTGAGATGATTTCTAATGTACTAACTTGTGCAAAATATAAAAGTAGGTAAGTTTATATCTCCACATTTGGTGGAATATAATGAAAAATATATGCGTGAACAATAAGGAAATAACAGATGCAGAGCTAGAAAAACTAATTACAGAGTTAATGCCAGAAGTTGTAAAATACAACAAAGAGCATAACAACGATGTAACATTATTCGAATTAGAAATAATAATGGCTTTAATTTATTTTTATAGAAAAAATTGCGATTTTGTAGTTTTGGAAACCGGACTAGGTGGATTATATGATTCTACTAATATAGTAAAACCCTATTGTATCAGTTATAACTAGTATAGGTTATGATCATATGCATATTTTTAGGAAATACTTTACCGGAAATAAGCTGCTCAAAAAGCAGGAATAATAAAAGAAAACTCTAATACTATATTTATTTCTCAAGATGATGAAGTAAATAAAGTAATAGAAAATACATGTAAAGCTAAAAAATAATACATTACACTTAATAAAAGAACAAGATATTAGCAACTATTCATATGATGAGAATTACCAAAAGTTCGATTATAGAAATTATAAAAATATACTAGTAAATTTAAAAGGAACAAAAAGCAAATTTATAATGCAAGTATTTGCTTAGAATGTATGCAAATATTAAAAGATAAAGGATACACGATTAGCGAAAATAGTATAAGAAGAGGGCTAAAGTACAGCTATACATAAAGCAAGGTTTGAAAAGTTAAATGAAAATCCAACTATTATATATGATGGTGCACATAATAAGCCAGCAATGCAAAATTTAATAAATTCAGTTAATATGTATTATAAAAATAATAAAAGGTATTTATTGTATCTATATTAAAAACTAAAGATTATAAAAGGAATGTTAGGAGAACTGCTACAAGATAAAAAGCAACTTATATTTTTACTAGTGGAAATAGCAAAGAAAGATATGTACAAGGAGAAGTGCTAGCAAATACTGCTAAAGAAATTATGAAAGAAGCTAATATACAAGTTAAAAATTTAAAAGATTCAATATATTATTCAGTAAAAATTATAAAAGACTCTACAATATTTATAGTTGGAAGCTTTTATGTATATGGAGATGTAATAAATATATTAAAGGAGATAAAAAAATGAAAGTACTAATTGCAACTAAAATCAAGGAAAAATAGAAGGAGCCAAAGAGCATTAGAAAAATATTTTGATAATATAACAGTAGAAGGTATACCAGCAGACTCAGAAGTTGGAGAACAACCTGTAAATAATGAAATATATGAAGGCGCAAAAATAGAGTAAAAAACTTAAAAAAATATTGCAAAAGAAAATAATATTAAAGCAGATTTATTTTTATCAATAGAAAGCGGAATAAATAATTTATTAGGAAGATGGATGATTACCAATATAGCAGTGATAGAAGATAATGAAAATTTTGAAAGCTATGGTTACAAGCCCTTCTTTTCCAGTGCCAGAAAGATTAGTTAATGATATTATAAGTACAGACTTAAAGCAAAGTAATAGATAAAATATTTGAAAAAGATGAGGAAAGACATAATAAAGGTGGTGGCATACAACTTTTAACTAAAAAAAATATAGTTACGAGAATAGATTTAACAGAATTAGCTTTTTACTATATGGCATTAACTAAGTATATAAATAAAGAAAAGTGGAACTAACGAGAAAATTAAAATAAATTGCAGATAAATTAAATAAGTAAAAAATTATAAATATAAAAATGTAGTATAAAAAGAAAGGATGTATGTAACATGAAAAAAACTAAATGTAATATTAGTGTATAATCAAGCAGGAGATAAAGTTTTAATGTGTAAAAGAGCAAAATAGCCATATAAGGGAAAATTCAACTTAGTTGGTGGACACGTTGAACAAAATGAAGATGAGTTGCATGCAGCATATAGAGAGTTACAAGAAGAAACAGGAATAACAAATAACGATATTACATTAACACATATTATGGATTTTGAATATAAAATGTCTGATATGGAATTAGAAGTATATACAGGTAAACTTAATAAAGAGGTTGAGCTAGTTGAAGAAGTAAAATAAACTATGTTGGATGGATAAAACGAAAATTTTTTTGACATTGAAAAATTTGCTGGAGAAGGAAACATTGGTCATATGCTAAAACAGGCAGAAATTTTATAAAGATAAATTATTTTAAATTATCAGAAAATTATATTATAGAGATGAATAAATTAATTACAATAAATTAGATGGATTTAAAGAATGAAACATAAAACTCAGGTATATTTTCGCCAGAAAATGACCATATATGTACAAGAACGGAACATGTTACTCATGTTGAATCAATCAGTTATACCATTGCCAAATATTTAGGACTAAACACAGAACTTACAAAGGCCATTGCGACTGCACACGATATTGGGCATAGTCCATTTGGGCATCAAGGGAAAGAATACTGTCACAATATCACAAAGAGACTTGGCAAAGAAGTTTTGGCATGAGAAAAATGGTGTAGACTGCGTAGATAAAATAGAATTTTAGAAGATACTCATGGAGATTTTCAAAACCTTAATTTGACATATGCAACAAGAGATGGAATTATTTCTCATTGCGGAGAAATCGACGAAAATTATTTAAGACCCAGAGAAGAATTCATCGATTTGAATGAATACAAAGAGCCAAACCAATATGCTCCTTACACATGGGAAGGCTGTGTTGTAAAGATTGCAGATAAGATTTCTTATTTAGGAAGAGATATTGAAGATGCTATAACACTTGGAATTTTAGACGATCATCTGGAAGAATTACATCAAATCTTGGAAGAAGGCTCCATGACAAGTAATAAACAATACATTTATAACACATTAAAAAATACTTATGATGGAGAAAATACGCTAGATAAAATTCATAAAATGAAAAATTTTTTATCCGGATATTTTAAATAATTTTGAAGAGTGGCTATCTAGATATTGGACTTTTGAGAGAAAACAAGGTGCCAATAATGAAGTGTTATTTGATATAACAAATGAAAATGACTATAGTAAAGCTATAATTTACTATATTTCAGGAATGACAGATAAATTTGCAGTTGAAAATGTATAATAAAATAATTGGATTTTAAATAATTAAATAAAATTATGTAGGAGAAGTAATTCTAATGATAAGATTATTCTATATAACAAAAAAGATTAAAAATAACAAAATAACAACAAATAATAATGAAATATTAAAAAATATACTGAGATTGCTAAAAAGTCGAAAGAAGAACTTTTTAAAAGAATATGATACTAAATATGAAAAAGGATTAACATCAAAAGAAGCAGTAGTCGGAAAGGCTTAAAGAGAGAAGAATGGACAAAATTTTTAAAGTTAAAGAGAAGAAGAAAATTGGTTCTATTTCTTTATGATGACATAGGTACTTTATAATCTTTTAGGAAAGATTTGTTAAATTTATTACACAAATTATTTACATATAGATTTTAACCAGAAGTTAAAAGTTAAAATGTTTAGCACACGTAACTGAACGAAGTACAATTGA
>VOFC01003736.1_pt1 | contig 30425 bp, 56 predicted proteins | sample 5384161 | NCBI WGS metagenome assembly VOFC01 (sample SAMN12384722, study PRJNA508395) | human gut metagenome | isolation source: healthy gut B | host: Homo sapiens
AGAAAAGATTTGTGAACATCGACGCCACAACAGGTTTGAAAAGTGACTCATAAGCAAAGGCTCCTTTTCGTTAAAAGATAAGAAGCCATTGACTGAACTGCCACACAATTAAACCAAGGCGTTTAAACAATTCTTAGTGTACGGATTCAAGATGCCACTCATTTGTGCTTGAAAAGGCAGAACTTACACTGACGAGAACTACTCATCACTTTTCGTAGAAAATTCACATCCGGAGACCCACATCGAGACATGTGTATCGCATGCGCCGGGAGTTCGTGGATTTTGCCAATGTATTTAACTAACTTTCCATTTACAATATAATTACATTCGCGCATTTCACATCATTGGCGAGGTCGTACACTTTGCCGGTGGTGAGACCCAGAACTTTGGGGCGCAGCACCGCATTGGGAACGTTCTCCACAACACGGGCGGTCTCTCCGTTGCTCAATGCCACATCTGTGCCTACCGGATAGAGAATAACGCTCTCCAGGAAGCACCGCATAACTGTAATATCCAGCTCTTCCGTCATGGACATGATCATTTCCACGGCATCTCTGGAGAAAACGGCTTCTTTATACGGCCGCTCCGTCACCAATGCATCATAAATATCCGACACAGAGATCAGTCTGGCAAACAGGTCGATCTTGTCCCCTGTGATCCCCATAGGATATCCTTTTCCGTTCATTTTCTCATGATGCTGTAACACACCCAGCTTGATCTCCATGGACAGATCTTCCTTAGACTGCAGAATACGATATCCGTACACGGAATGCTGCTTCATAATGGCAAACTCTTCATCCGTCAGCCGCGCCGCCTTATTCAGGATCTCATTGGGTACTTTTGATTTTCCGATATCATGCAAAAGTCCTGCGATTCCGATCTCGTAGACCTGCTTGTCATCCAGTCCGTATTTCTGCGCCACGATCATGGACATCGTTGCCACATCCACACTATGTTTGAAAGTGTACTCATCACTGATCTTCAATGCACCGATATCCACTGCTACTGCATCATTTATCCTCAATAGCCCGCAGCAGGTCATCCGTAATACTCCGGGAAGCATTGGTAAAATCCGGTGACTGCGTATCCTGATACAAATACTGCACTCCCTGTGCCACGCGGCTTCGCACGCTCTCTGAGATCTGTACCTTGGCAGGATCCTTCACCTTCACCTGTTCATATTTTTTCTGTAATGGTTCCGGCAGTTCCTGCGGCTTGTCCGCATCCGCCGGCTTCACATCCTCTGTACCCTCACAGGTATAGATTCCTGTAACCCCCATTTTCTTCAGCGCATCGATATGGAAATCCTCCAGTCGGGTACGTCTGGCGATCAGTACACGGCCTGCACGGTCTATGATTGCCTGATCGATCATCATCCCCGGCCGCACAATGCGCAGTGGAACATATTTTCTCCTGATCATCGGTCCCTTCCCCTTTCCGAATGATTTTTTTTGGTCCATGTTTTATTGTAACATATCTTCATGAATTCTTAAAGATATCTGTCAAAAGCTTAAAACTGCTTAAAAGACTTTTTATGGGACAATCCTTTATACTCTTCTATAGAAAAGACGGTTATTTTGTCAAAAAGGTTCTAACGGGAGGGATTTCTATGAATACAAATGCAGCTTATCAGGTTCCGGTGCAACAACGCCGCCGCAGAATTTCCAGGCAGGAGATGCTCCGCAGGAAGCGGGCGATCCGCAGAAGAAAACGCATAGTCATGCTTCCTCCGTCTCATTTCCATCGTGTTTTTGCTCCTGACCGCAGTCTCTTTCTGGCAGGATTACGGCCATGAGATTCTTCCTGCCGTCAATCATCTGTATTATCAGCTGACTGCCAGTATGATCTGCCGGTGTCCAAATATGATTTTGCTGCACTGCGGGAAGAAAAATGAAACCACCTTGCCGAAAATCTCTCGTCCGTCGATGCAGATGCCGAAAACATCACAGAAGCCCTGTCAGAGCTTGTGAAAAACAATGCAGAAGCTGCAGATTTCGTAGCTGACTACCTAATCGGCAAAATTATCTGGGTCAGTCCATCGATCTTGCCCGATGTTCTCATTGGACAGGTGCCTCTGCTCCTGCAATGGGACAAGCGCTGGGGCTACGAGTCCTACGGTGATAGCATCATCGGTCTCGCCGGCTGTGGTCCCACCTGTCTGTCCATGGTCTATGTCTATTTCACCCACGATTTGAACGGCACCCCGAGAGAGATTGCCTCCTACTGTGAAAAAACGGTTATTATACGGAAAATGGCACCAGCTGGTCCCTGTGGACCGATGGCCTGTCGGCTTTGGGTCTGTCAGGCGAAGAATTATCCTTAAGTGAAAACAGCATGAAAACAGCCCTGGATCAGGGCAAACTTATCGTGTGCAGCATGCGGCCGGGGGATTTCACCACCTCCGGCCACTATATCCTGCTCTATGATTATGATGACACGGGCTTTTGCGTCAAGATCCCAACCGGGTAAGCAAGTTCCCGCACCTGGGACTATGACACGCTGTCTCCGCAGATCAAGAATCTGTGGGCCATCAGCCCCACTGGTTTCTAACAATGTCTGCCAGAATCTTTGCTGTGCCGTCGATGCCGAACCGGCTGCTGTCGATCATGAGATCCTTATGGTCGAAAACGCTCTGCCAGCCGGGAATGTAGGCTTTGTGGTAGCGGTTTACTGGCAGCGTCCACATCCGCATCATCTTCTTTGCCGTCTGGGGATCCATCTGCAGGTTCTCCACACGCAGTTTTTCAGCGCGCTTCCTCCGGTGCATAGACGATACACATTCAGATGATTCGGGATATCCTCCAGAATATAGTCCGCACAGCGTCCCACAATGATGCAGGATCCCTTGGCTGCGAAATCCCGGATGATATTTTTCTGAGTATAGAAAGATTTCATCCTTCAGGCTGGACATTCCCATTCCCAGAGGATACTGTCTCCGGAAAAAGGTGGACTTCATGCTCTCTTCTTCATCGCTGATGACAGATACCGGAAGGCCCATGCGCTTCGCCGTAGCCTCCACAATATCTCTGTCCAGGAATTCTATTCCCAGATTTCGGACATTCCCTGGCGATGGAACGTCCCATACTTCCGAATTGTCTTGAAATCGTGATCACATACTGTTCCATGGATATATATATTTTTCTTTTCTCGTTTCACAATCTGCAGGTCACATGTACCGGTCTCTTCCGCCGTTTCTGCATGGTACGTACCACGCAGGACAGTGTGTAGTTGATGATAAAATAGATCAATGCAGCTATTCCAAACAGCACAAATACATCGGATACATTCACATTACCAGTACCATTGTAACGGCTGGCTGCGGAAAGCAGCTGCTTCGTCCGGGCCATCAGTTCGATGGGTTGCCACGTTTGCCAGGTAGGACGATCCTTGATGGTCGTGATCACCTGGCTGAGGAGGGTAGGGATGACGTTCCGGTAAGCCTGCGGGCAGAATAATATAGATCATGACCTGTACCACATTGAAGCCCTGCGCGTGGCCGGCTTCAAACTGTCCATGTGCGATGGAATTCAGTCCTCCACGGATGATCTCCGCAATAACGGAAGATGTAAACAGGATCAGAGCAACTGCTGCCTTGAACAGCAGCTTCGTCTCTACCGTGGTCAATCCGAACAGCTTCCGGTTGAACAACTCCGGACAGGGGCAGAACACCAGGCAGATGAAGATCCACAGCAGCAATGGTGTATTCCGGAACACTTCTATGTATACTGTGGCGATAATACCAAATATTTTCGTAGTTTTGCTTGTGCAGTAATTCCTGCACAGGGCCAGTACCGAACCGATGACGATTCCTAACACGACGGCGATCAGCGCAATGATCAGAGTGAATACCGTACCTTTGAGAATGTAGGAGGTGTTTTTGATCAGGTTCACGATCTGGTTTACCATAGGCGGTAAAATGATCTTGATGCTTTGCGGCAGGATATATAATACATCCGCTCCACATAGGTGAATCCCTGGGACACAGCCGCCTCGAACTGTCCCTTAGGGACGGCCTCGATGCCCGCACGTACCACCTCAGCCATATAGGCTCCGGTGTATACGCCCAGTGCAACAATACCCGTCGGCAGGATTCCGATGCTGTGACCGGAAAATGCCAGTGCATAGTAGAAAAAACACAGCTGGAGCAGGATCGGCGTATTCTGCATGATCTCCACATAGACTCTGCTGATGATCTGCAATACCTTTTTTCCGCTGGTAGCCATCAGGCCAAAGATCACACCCAGTGCCAGCGATAACAGGATCGCAAAAAAATGCTGTCTCCACAGTATTCAGAAGTCCTAACAGGAATGTGCTCCTGTACGCCCAGACCTTGCCCCAGGCTCTTGCTGAAATAATACCAGACATAGTGTTTCCTCCCAGTTACTTTTTTCTTTTTTACTCTAATCCGTTCTCTGTGATCAGACTGTCAATGGTACCGTCTGCCAGCCAGCCCTGTACCAGTTCATCCACGTATGCAGAGAAGCCGGAACCCTTGGTGGTAGCCACGCCATATTCCTGAGGGGAGAACTTGTCGTCGATGTAGGAACGTCCGTCAGTCTTGTAAATAGCCAGAATGGACTTATCTACACAGAAGGCATCTACTTCACCGGCACTCAGTGCGGTGGAGATTGCAGGGTAGTCATCATACTGCTGGAAAGAGACGCCTGTGGTCCACAGTGCGGGATCGAAGGTATCTGCATCAAATCCGCTGCCATCGATCAGACCGGCTTCGATCATAGCCTTGGTCAGTGCCTTTGCAGAAGTGGAACCGGAGGATACACCGACCTTCTTGTCTACCAGGTCTGCCAGGGAGCTAATGCCGCTCTTATCCTCTACCAGTACGGTTACATAGTCTGTAAAATAAGGAGTAGAGAAATCCCAGCTCTGCTTTCTCTCATCGGTGATGGTGAAAGTAGCCAGTACACAGTCAATATCGCCGGAATCCAGAAGCTCGGTTCTTGTAGCTGCAGTTACTGCGGTGAATTCTACATCCACACCCAGGCTTTCTGCGATCTTCTCCGCCAGGCTGATCTCCAGTCCGGAATATTCACCGGTCAGTGTATCCTGGAAGCCAAAGCCGACTACTGCATTTTTAACGCCGACTCTCAATACACCACGGTCTACGATTGCCTGTACGTCTGCTGCCAGCTCGCCGTCTGCTGCAGGAGCTTCCGTTCCTGTTTCTGTGGTTGCTGCTGCGGTACTGCTGTTCCGCTGCAGGTGCTGTTGCCTCGGAAGCGGTGGTGTCGGTGCTTCCGCATCCGGTGAACAGGGTTGCAGTCATTGCCATGACTGCTGCCAAGTGCAGTCCATTTTCTTAGATTTTTCATAACGTTTTCCTCCTTTAATTCCCTTCACATATATATCTAAACACGAAGCCTTCTGACTGACATGCTGAAAATGCGGCTTCATGGATAGACATAATAATACATCTGCCGTTATGTAATGCTGCGGTTCACAGGCTAACGGATGATCTTGCCCAGGAACTGTTTTACACGTTCGTTGGAAGGATTGTCGAAGAAGTGATCCGGAGTACCTCCTCTATGATCTGTCCGTCTGCCATGAATACGACGCGATCCGCTACCTGTCTGGCAAATCCCATCTCGTGGGTAACCACCACCATGGTGATGTTTTCTTTTGCCAGCTTGATCATAACGTCCAGTACTTCCTGGATTGTCTCCGGATCCAGTGCGGAAGTCGGCTCATCGAAAAGAATGATCTTCGTCTGTGCACACAGGGCTCTCGCTATGGCTATCCTCTGCTGCTGTCCTCCGGAAAGTGTTGTGGGATACACATGAGCCTTATCCCTAAGTCCTACCACATCCAGATAATGATAAGCCAGATCCTCGGCTTCCTTTTTGCTCTTGTGATGAAGCTTCATGGGAGCTATGGTCAGGTTCTTCAAGCACCGTCATGTGCGGATACAGGTTGAACTGCTGGAATACCATGGAGATGGACTCCCGGATGATCTTGGTCTTGTTCGCATGGGTCAGCTTCTGTCCATCGATATATACTTGACCACTGGTAGGCTCCTCCAGGAAATTCATGCATCGCACGGTGGTGGATTTACCGGAACCGGAGGGTCCGATGATAACCAGCTTCTCGCCTTCTTTTACTTCCAGATTTACATTTTTCAGTACCTGGAGATCTCCGAAATTCTTACATACATTTTCCAGTCTGATCATTTTGCTCCTCCATTCTACGTTCCGGGCAGGAATTTATGTAACAGAAAAAGGCGCTTTTACCGATTCGGTAAAAACGCCTTTGTTTTTATGGGTTACATAATATACAGTTTTGTGCGCTTTGTCAAGACTTTTATTTCATTAATTCTTTCAGGACCTCTTTTGCCTTCTCCAGCTGATTATCCACCGGGGTATCACTGTTGTAGTAAGCATCCGCGTCAAACTCGCATTCCACATCCGGCTCTATACCGGTGCCGTGGATATTGCGGCCATTCGGAGTATAGTAAGCGCTGATGGTGATCTTAATGGCGGATCCGTCGGTGAAGGGCATGATCTGCTGTACGATTCCCTTACCAAAGGTAGTGGTACCTACCAGGGTTCCAACGCCGTAGTCCTGGATTGCTCCGGCCAGAATCTCGGAGGCGCTGGCACTGTTCATATCCACCAGTACCACCAGAGGTACTTCCAGAGGAGTCTTACCGTCACAGGTATACTCTGTGCGCTTGCCTGCCTTGTCCTCGGTATATACGATCATGCCTTCCGGGAGCAGCTTTCTGGCAATTTTAACCACTGCATCCAGACTTCCACCGGGATTGCCCCGCAGATCCAGGATCAGGCCTTCCATGCCGGACCCTTCACGGTTGCCAGTGCATCGGTAAACTGGTCTATGGTCACATCGTCGAATTCCACGATCTGGATATATGCCATATTGTCATCCAACATTTCGTATTTTACGGTGGGACTCTCTACCTTGGCTCTCTACGGTGACGTGCAGATAATCCCCGGCGCCCTGTCTGACAATGGTCAGATCCACTGTGGTCCCGGCTTCTCCGCGGATCATATTCACCGCTTCCGTCAACGTCTTACCTGCAGTGGAGACACCGTCCACTTCATAGATAATATCGTTGGCACGCAGATCCACATCAGCTGCCGGTGCTCCTTCGATCACGCCGCTGATCTTGGGCAGATTGGTCTCGGAATCCATGCTGACATAGGCACCGATGCCAAAGTAAATGCCCTGTGTCTGTTCCGTCAGTTCATTCAGCTCCTCTGCGGTATAGTACTCGGAATACGGGTCATCCAGAGAGTCCATCAGGCCACGGAACATACCGTCTTCCAGCTGTTCATTGGTGACCTCACTCAGATAAAAGTTCTCCTTTCACAGTGTCTTCCAGCAATTGCAGCTTTTTAATGGTCTGTGCATTGACCGCGGAATCCTCGTCATAGGATACCTGCGCCGACACATCGTCCTTCACGGTAACGATACGATGGATCTGGAAAGCGATAAAGATGCCCCCCACCACGGAGAGAAGAGTCGCAGCGAATCCTACGATAATGCCGCTTGAGGAACAAACCCTTTCCGGCATTCCTTTGGGACTCCGTCACCGTTTCCAATTCCTTATTTTCTTCCATATATCGTATCTCCTTTATTTTCCAAGCTTTCGTTGCAACACGGCGCGTAATCGCCAGAGCACTTTGTCTGCAAGCAGTCACGTGCCCTGCGATTGCAGAACTATTGCGACAGGTAGTTCCAGGGGGATGTGTAAGCTCCATCCTTACGCACGCTGAAGTGCAGATGGTTGCCGGTGGAACGTCCGGTGGAGCCCACTGCGGCTATCGTCTCCCTCTGACCACAATATCACCCTTGGATACATATAATGCCGAGGCATGCATATAGATCGTATACAGTCCACCACCATGGTCGAGCATCACGTAGTTGCCCATAGTATTGCTGTAAGTGGCTGCCACCACCTGGCCGTCGTAGGCTGCATAGATAGCCGTGCCCTTGGGCGCCGCGAAATCCACGCCGTTGTGGAACTGTTCGATTCCCAGGGTCGGATGGATACGGTTGCCGTAATCATCCGAAATTCTGGTATAGGATGCCAGCGGGAATTTGAAGGTACCACCATCATAAGTCAGCACCGTACCGCTGGCCTCCAGGATCTTTTTTTTCTCTGCGGCAATAGCAGCCTCCAGGGCTGCAATCTCCGCATCCTGATCCGCAATGGACTGCTTGTATTCCTTGATGGCCTGTTCCTTGTTGGTAATATCGGATTCGTAAGCGGTGATATCCCGGTTCTTCTGGTCGATCAGAGCCTCCATATTGGCCTGCTCCTGTTCCACGCCGGCCTTGGCCTCATCCAGAATGGCTTTCTCCGCTTCCAGTTCTTCCTTACACAGTGCAATGTATTTACGGTTCTCCATGAAGTCTTTCCATTGCTGTCGGTCATAAGCCATGACCAGATCCATGAAATCCGCCCGGTTCAGGAAATCGCTGAAGCTCTCTGCTTTCAACATCATATCCAGGATATAGGAATCTCCTTTTTCATACATAATTCTTATGCGGCGGATCATGGCATCTTTCTGATTTTCTTTCTCCTCCAGTGCCGCATCCAGTTCCGCCTGGGTCTTTGCAATTTCTTCTTCTTTTGCTGTGATCTTATTTTTCAGATCCGCAATATTCTGTTCGATCTGGCTCAGATTCTGATCCAGCTGGGTTACATAATTTTTCAGATTGGTCTTCTGTGTCTCCAGGCCTTTCTTGATCTGCTCCAAATTGCTCAGATTGCTTTTCATCTGTTCACGTTCTTTTTCCGCCTGTTTGATCTGATCCTGTTTGTCCCGGATACTGTCAGAGGTAATGGATGACATATTGGTCGCATTTACCCGCAATCCCTGCATGCCGAAGGAAACCGTCAGGATCAGGCACAGTGCCAGGCACAGGAAGCCTTTTTTCTTTTTATTCAATTTGATTTAGTCTCCATTCTTAAAATGTCATGATGCAGTGCAGAGCCACACTCCGCACACATCATGACAAATAGGATCCGGGTATCTGCTGGAATTCATTATACGTGCAGATGCTTTCTTACAGTAGGATACTTCCCAGGAAACCGATGCCCACACCGACACCCAGAGATACCGGGATCAGGAAATGGAATATCTCGTCCACAGACAGGAAATTCAGGAAGCCGCTGAGTACCATAAAACGGTTGATATAAGTTCAACGCATAATTGTAAAGGGAATAGATCAGTCCCAGCGGTACTGGCCGCACCGATCAGACCGATCAGCATACCTTCCAGTAGCACAAAGGGCGCACGCACAAAAAAAGTCCGTGGCACCGATATATTTCATGATATTGATCTCCGCAGAACGGACAGAAATACCGATCGCTACGGTATTGCTGATCAGGAAGATGCTGACTGCCAGCAGGATCACGATGATTCCCATGGACACGTAGGCGATCAGCAGATTCAGTCCGCTCAGGGTATTGGCCGTCATCTCGGAATAATTGACCTTACGCACCTCCGGAATGGACTGCAGCCAGGTCACCAGTGCATCCTGCATGGACACATCGCTCAGGAAAATCTCATAGTATCCTCTCCCGCCAGCGGATTCTCGGGGAAACCTTCCGCATAATCCTCGCCGAAATAGTCCGGTCCGAAGGTAGCCCATGCCTCGTCTGCAGACTGGAACTGTACCTCGGATACCTCTGCACGCTTGGCAATCTCCTGTCCGATCTCTTCCAGGCGCTGTTCGGACGGGATCTGTCCGTCTACATGACTCTCACAGTTATCCATATCACTATGGAAAAATACCGTCACAGACACGCCTTCCTCCGCTGTCTTCAGGATGTTCTGAAAGTTGGCCACGATGCAATAGAACAGTCCAAACAGAAACAGACATGCCGATATCGTGGCAATGGATGCCAGAGAATACCATTTATTCCGGAAAATATTGACAAATCCCTGCTTGATCGTATAAAAAAGTGTACTAATCTTCATCGATATACCCACCCTTCTCTTCGTCGCTGATGATCACGCCTTTTTTCATGGTGATCACTCGTTTCTGCATGGCATTGACGATTTCGCGGTTATGGGTTACCACGACTACCGTGGTGCCGCTTTCATTGATCTCCTCTAACAGCTTCATGATCTCCCAGGAATTATTGGGATCCAGATTACCGGTGGGCTCATCTGCCAGCAGTACGGACGGATTGTTCACCAGCGCTCTGGCCAGTGCAACACGCTGCTGCTCACCGCCGGAGAGCTGTTTGGTCTTGGCTTTATATTTGCCTGCCAGTCCCTACCGTAGCCAGGATCGCAGGGACATTTCTGCGGATCTCGCTGACGGAGTCTCCACGATGCGCTGTGCAAATGCTACATTTTCATAGACATTGCGGTCATTCAGCAGTCGGAAATCCTGGAATACGACACCCAGGTTACGACGAAAACGGGGGATCTGCCTGTGCTTTAATTTCGCCAGATCATTTCCCATAACATAAACACTGCCGCTGGTCGCTGTAAGCTCCCGCAGCAGTAATTTGATCAATGTCGATTTACCGGATCCGCTGTCACCTACGATAAATACAAATTCCCCTCTTCCGATGCTTAACGACACACCATTGAGTGCCGGAGAGCCGGTGGAATAGGACTTGCTTACATTGTCCAGGAAGATGATTCCGTTTTCCTCAATGATCCGCTCTCTTTTCAGCCTTTGTGTTTCTTTTTATTTGCCATTTGCTATCTTGCCTTTCTACTGTCTTGTCGGACAGTTATTATTTCACCATATTGATTTCTTGCCTCATTCGCAAAATCGCATCTACGATGCTCTTCTTTTTTCTTTTTTCATTGTTTGCTTATTTGATGGCATTTTCCGCCAAAGAAATCAATACTCATAAGTTTCCATGTACTTCATGTATTTTACGACCATCAGTGCGATCTTGAAGGTGATGGCATCTTCAAATACCCGCAGATCCAGCCCGGTGTACTCTTCTGTAACTTATCCAGACGATATACCAGCGTATTTCTGTGAATAAACAGCTGTCTGGAGGTCTCTGACACATTCAGGCTGTTCTCGAAGAATTTGTAAATGGTGGTCAGGGTCTCCTCATCAAAATCATCCGGGCTCTTGCCTCCGAAGATCTCACGAATGAACATCTTGCACAGAGGAATGGGCAGCTGATAGATCAGACGACCGATTCCCAGCTCACTGTACGCGATAATATCTCTTTCATCGAAGAAGATTTTGCCTACATCCAGTGCCATCTTGGCTTCCTTGTAGGAACGGCTGACTTCCTTTGATCTCATGTACAATGGTACCGTATGCAATACGGATCTCACGGATACCTTCCTTCAGGAGAGCCGCTTCCAGTGCTCTTGCCGATTTTTCAATTTCTTTGCCGGTATCGGTCTCTGCGAATTCCTTCACCACGATCACGTTGCTCTCGTCTACCGCCGTGATGAAATCCTTGCTGTTGCTGCCAAAATGAGTTCTGGCCAGTTCCAGGACATTATTATCCTTGCCTCCCGCAGATTCCACGATCATGACCACTCTGGGCACGTCTGTCTGAATATGCACTTCTTGGAACGGCTGTAAATATCCACCAGCAGCAGATTATCCAGCAGCAGATTCTTGATGAAATTGTCCTTATCAAATCTCTCCTTATAGGCCACCAGCAGATTCTGGATCTGAAAAGCAACCATTTTGCCGATCATATAGACATCCTCACCGGTACCTCCGGCTACGAGAATATACTCCAGCTGCTGTTCGTCATAGATCTTGAAATACTGGTATCCCTGGATCTCCTGAGAGTCAGCCGGTGATGCTGCGAATTCCACCGCGGGCTTGGAACAGTTGCCCCCATATCCATGGTGGCTGCTACTTCCTTGCCATCCATATCCATGACACACAATTCCACTCTGGCGATTCCTTTCAATCCTTCAATGGTGTTCTGTAAAATCTGATTTGATATCATCTTCTGCTCCTTCAGTCCCCAAACATACTTCTCTTTTGCTATAACCCCGAAAAATGATATGAGAGTCCATATCATATATAAATTTACAGAAAAACTGGTAAAATTGCAATAGTTTTTTATGCATTTTTTAGTAAAAATGCCTTTTTACTTTTAAATGAGCGAAAAAAAAGAGTTCGGAAAACTAATATTCCGAACCCTTTTCGTCTTGACGTTTATTATGTATTATTTCTGCGCTAAATCCGCAGATCGATATTCGCACCAAGTTCCGGTGTTACGCTGCGTTCCATCGCTGCGGAATCGATCATCTGTACAATTCCCTGCCCCAGTGCTTCGTTCGTATCCATTGCCTTGCTAAGTACAGCCGTTCCGACTTTCGTCTGCAGATTATTTGAAGCCATTGACATTGATTATCTCTCAGATTTACGTTCTTACTATAGCACACTTTTTTGTTTTTTCCACACTATCCACGCACCCTGCGAATATTTTTCTCCGTGATCTGGATCTTGCCTTCTTTTAACAGATGTCCTACCGCGCGCTTGAACTCGTTCTTGCTCATGCCGGTCTCATGGGCAATGACCTCCGGCGCCGCCTTATCATTAAACGGCAGAGAACCTTCATAGCTGTCCAGCAGTCTCTCGATCTTCTCCGCATCCTTCTGAATCTGCAGATAGGCTTTTTCCCGGACACTCAGTGTCAGCTTACCGTCTTCCAACACTTTTACCACTCTGGCAGTGACCTGATCGCCAATCCTGAGCTCGGTATCTCCGAACAGCTCTTTTTTCGGGATCAGTCCGGAAAAGCAGTTATCCACTGCCACAAACGCACCGAAATTTCTTGCTGATCTCATAGATCCGGCCGGTTACCTTATCGTCTTTTTTGTACGGGCTGTCCGTGCGCAGATGTTCATAGACATTCATGGTCGCACACAGTCTGCCGCTCTTGTCGATATAGAGGGCTGCCAACACCTGTTCTCCGGTCTTTACCTTGCGGGTCTGCTGCTTAAAGGGCAGGAGCAGATCCTTCTCCAGTCCCCAGTCCAGGAAAGCACCTACTTTCCCTACCTGTACTACAGTGAGCAGAGCCACCTGTCCCATACACAGCTTCGGGGTTCTCGTCGTAGAGATCAGACGGTCACTGGAATCCCGGTACAGGAATACTTCCAGTTCATCTCCGACCTTTGCTCCTTCCGGCACCTGCTTCGCCGGCAGCAGCACTTTGTCTTCCGGTGCTTCCTTCGTTGCCAGATACACTCCGAATTCTACTTTTTTCACTATTACCAGCGTCTGTTTTTCGCCTAATTTCAGTTCCACGTTTTCTCCTGTTCTGACAGCTTATAGGATTACTGTCCCCTGAAATTCCACTATTGATACATAAGGTTTCCATAGCGGCTTCGTCCTGCAGGCAGATGACGTAGTCATTCTCTGTAGACACTACATACGGATGCAGTACATCATCCAGGAATGCCTGTTTCTTGTATTCCGCCCGCATCTGACGGATCACAAAATCATCCGGCAGATACTCCATGGCAATATTTACATACTGCCCATTGTTTACATGATGGTTGGTGTCCAGGTGGTGTTTTTTCACCACGATGGGTTCCAACAGTTCTCCACCTTCCGGCACGGCAATTTTGCGGGGGGCATACTCCATGTCCAGCTTTTCGTCTATTTCGTAGCCCTTATGCATGGCTTCGTTCACCATTACCGGTTTGCCGGTGCCGACATCCAGCAGACTCCATAAGGAGTTGGCTTTCGCCAGATATTCTCCCTGTTCATCCAGCATGGCAAAATTACGGTATCCCAAAAATACTTTTAGCTCATAGGGCAGCGTCACGATCTTTACTTTTTCCCCTAATTTCGGATAACGGTTCACCACGATCTGCCAGGAGGAAAGGACCCAGACCTGACCAATCTCCTTCATATAACCGATTCCCAGCCCCACATCCTCCGAATGGAAGGTGGAACAATCCTGAAAATAATTCAGTAATGCGTCCAGCGTAAGATACCCTTCACTGTCTGTCTCGCTGTAACGTATTCTACTGTCAAATGCGTACATAACTTCCGATCTCCTTTGCGGCGATGTTCTGCCACAGCCGTTCTTTTTACAGATTTCCCGTAATTGCTGTAACAATCTCCGGGAACATCTGGATAATGATCATGGCGATCCAGAAAAATACAGTAGCATATCATTCCCGGATTGCCGATCACGGTCTTGAATCTCCGTCCCTTTGCAATCTGTCCCGGCTCTAATTTCAGCTTCTTTTACGATATACAATGAACAATACGATTCCCGTGACCAATACTGCCAGAATAAACAATACATAGATCATATAGCCGATCCAGCCCGGCAGGTACTTCATCATGTAGTCCATGACAGCCTGTGAATCTGCCCCGTTCATAATGACTTCCTGGTATTCCTCCAGATGGAATTGCTTTCAATAGCAGTACACTGACTACCGCACCCATAAAATTAATGCACATATGCAAGCCGATGGTGACCTTCAGGTTACCGGTCTTCACATACAGGAATGCCAAAAACATTCCCAGTAAAAATGCATAGGCGAACTGGTTCAGGTTGCCATGGAACAGTCCGAACATCAGGCCGGACAGGACAATAGCCACTCCCTGACCGTATTTTACGGTGCGATCCACGATCAGCTTGCTGAAAATATATTCTTCCAGGATCGGTGCGCAGATCACCATATAGAGAAAGGTAACGATCATATTGGATCCGGTGGCATAGGTCATCAGTGCATTGTCCACTGCGGAGCCTTTTAATGCCCCTACGACAGTGGTGATCAGCGTTCCCACCAGATTACCACAATACATCAGTGCAAAACACATGATCAGTGCCAGAACAAACTGTCCCGGTGTAATGCTTTTCTTCGCGGGTGCTTCCCCGGGCATCCGCTTTACCACAGCGATCAGAACCGGCATACCCACAAGATACAGTGGTAATACTGCCAGGATCAGGCTTATGGTGGTGTCCTGCAGCCATTCCGGCTTCACCGCACCTACGATGGTCATTACTCCCATCTGCACTGCGTAGATGATCAATGTTCCGATCAGGAATCGGAAACCCTGGAAAAACTTTTTCTTCATCTTTTTTCTTCCATTTAAATGCTCCCTCATGTACTATAAACTTTTTCAGAATCACATTTTCTAAATCCGCAGTCTGAATATACAGCATAGCATAAATCCTTTGAGTATGAAACTATTTTTTCCATGGCTTAAGACAGTTCCATAGGAAAAGGCTGCGCATCTTCAATATGCACAGCCTCTGTAATCTTCCTCTATGACGATCCTGTTATTCTCCCAGACCGTTCTCTACGGCTTCTACCAGGGTCTTCAGGGCTTCTGCCTCATCCTCGCCTTCGCATACGAATTCAATCTCATCCCCACATTTTACGCAAGCACCCAATACGCTGAGTACACTCTTGGCATTTGCAGTATTCTCACGGAATTTGAAAGTGATCAATGACTTGAACTGCATCGCCTCCTTGCACAGAATTCCGGCGGGACGCAAGTGCAGGCCCGTAGGATTCTTGATTACGACTTTCTGACTTACCATATAATAAACCCTCCAATATCTATATATTATTCTGCATTATTTTCTCTAAGTGTTTATGATTTTACTTTTCATTTACATTCCTATCATAGCATGAATGTAATTCATTCACAAGAACTTTTCCAGACATCTTTCGTATTCTGTCTGTTTAGAACATGATATCCTGGATCAGGCTAGCAAGTCTCTGTGCTTCCTCCTGGATCACCTGCTGATCTTTTCCTTCGATCATAACTCTTACCAGAGGCTCTGTTCCGGAAGGACGGATCAGGACACGGCCTTCTCCGGCAAATTTCTCCTCCAATTTCCCAATGGCATCTGCGATCTCGGGATATTCCATGTATTTCTCTTTTTTATGGTTGGCTACCTTGGCATTTACCAGTGCCTGGGGCAGTACTTCCATGACCTGTGCCAGCTCGGACAGCGGCTTTCCGGTCTCCACCATTACCTGTAACAGATGCAGTGCGCTGAGCAGTCCGTCTCCGGTGGTATTCTCATCCAGGAAAATGATGTGTCCGGACTGTTCTCCGCCGAGACTTGCACCAATCTCCTTCATGCGCTCCAGTACATAGCGGTCGCCTACCTTGGTCTTCTCCATGGTGATGCCGTTCTTCTCAGCCATCAGGAAGAATCCCAGATTACTCATTACGGTTGCTACGATGGTGTCCTTTTTCAGGGTCCCTTGCTCTTCATGTAGTTGCCGACGATTGCCATGATCTGGTCACCGTCTACGATCTTACCATTCTCATCTACAGCCAGCAGTCTGTCTGCGTCTCCATCGAATGCCAGACCGACATTTGCCTTTTCATAGACCACTCTCGCCTGCAGCTCTTCCATATGGGTAGATCCGCAGTTGGCATTGATATTGGTACCGTCCGGATTGTTATGAATGGCTACCACGCTGCCGCCCAGTTCCTTCAGGCATTCCACGGATGTATAGAAAGATGCACCCTCCGCACAGTCCACTACGATCTTCAGTCCGGTCAGATCCACATTGACCGCTCTCATGGCATGATTGATGTACTCTTCTCTGGCATCCGTGCGGTACTTGATCTTGACGACTCCGGGACCGATCGGGAACTTGATACTGGGCATATTGTTCCGGATCAGAGCCTCGATCTCATCCTCCATAGCATCGGGAAGCTTATAGCCGTTGCCGTCAAAAGAACTTGATCCCGTTGAACTCTACCGGATTGTGAGAGGCAGAGATCACAACGCCGGCATCTACTTTGTATTTCTTCGTCAGATAAGCCACTGCGGGAGTCGGGATCACTCCTACGTAGATGCAGTTGGCTCCTACGGAACAGGCTCCGGCCATCAACGCATTTGCCAGCATATCTCCGGAAATTCTAGTATCGCAGCCTACCATGATCGTGGGTTTGTGCTCATTTTCCTTCGTAAGTACATAGGCACCTGCCTGCCCCAGTTGCATGGCAAGCAACGGAGTCAGTTCCTCGTTGGCAATTCCTCGTACACCATCTGTTCCAAACATTCTAGCCATGATAAAAAACCTCTCATTCTATCTTTTAATTATTTGTATCCTGATTCTTCAGTCGGATGTGGATATTGACATCATTTTCTACCATGATATCCTCCGACAGGTTAAACGTCACAGGGATCGTGTAATTTCCCGGTGTCAGTTCTTCTACATTGTTGTCATCCATCCATTTCTCCAGATCCAGTACTCCCGTCACCGTATCATCCCGCAGAATACTGATATCTCTGTCCAGGCCGGATACCGTGATATCATAAGTCTCCGCCTCTGTAGTGATCTCTGCCTCCATTCCCTCCGGCACACCGCTGATCGTAATGTTCTCTGCCGGTACGGACAGGTCCTTGGTCGCGATCGGTTCAATGTATACCGTAGCCGTGATCTTGCCGTCAAAGCTCTTATCCGCCAGTCTGACGTTAGCGGGCAGGTACTCCTTCAGATTAATGATATCCACCAGATCGCTGGACTGTCCGGTAATATTCATACGATCCTCCGGTACGGTAATGGCAGAAATTACTCCCAACAGTGCTGATGCCGTTCCGGCGATCTTCACTGTAGACCTGCTACTCTCTACTTCACCGGTAGCCATATAACCGTCCTCGGGTACACCCATATATTCAATTTCTACCGGTACTTCCTTCGTTGCCAGTACTTCCACCGTCATATGTGCGGAATTTACGTTTTTCTTGACAGTTTCCAGAGATAGTTCATTGTCGTCCGCATCATACAGCTTAATGTCCACATTAGCCGACAGACTGCTGGTGGAATCTGCTACATTGATGTCCACTCCGGCATGATCGATCTGTGAGATCGCTGATTTAGGTCCGGTTACTTCGATGTTGGTCTGATCCAACGTTACATTGCCGATCATATAACCGGATGCCACCTCTCCCAGCGTGGTGCTCTCCAGTTTGATCCATTTGCTGGTCTTGTCTTCCACGTTCAGCCGCACGGAATCGTGATTGCCCTTGATCTCCACGGAATCATTGCTGATATTCTCACAATAATAAGTGATTGCTATCGTATTGATATCTGTCAGTTTGCTCATATCCGCTTCCGCCACGATATCGTTCCGGCGCAGTTCGGATTTTACAATACTCTGGGGGCCTGTTACCGTTACTCTTACCAGATTGCTGTTGTCCAGGACCTCATATACTTTTCCTTCTTGCTCCAGGAGTTCTGTATTGATCAGACTGACCTGGATATTGTTGAAGGTCACTGTATCCTTCGGGTCATAGATCTGCGCCACCAGGAACCACAGTACAAAGGCGAGTAACAGAGAAGCAAGCTTCAGTCCCAGATTACGTGTCAATAATTTTTTCATTTCTTGTCACGGCTCCTTCCCTTCCAGATTCGCAGATTCTTGTGTTCCTCTACGGGGTTGTTCAGGATCTTATGCATTCTGTCGCGAAGAGTCTCCGCATCCAGATTCCGCTCCAGCTTTCCTTCATAAGCAACGCTGATCTTGCCGGTCTCCTCGGACACAATGATCGTCAGGGAATCCGTCATCTCTGAGATACCCACACCGGCACGATGTCTGGTTCCCAGTTCCTTGCTCAGTCCCAGATTGTCAGACAACGGCAGATAGCAGGTGGCGGATACTACCCGGTTCCCCTGTATGATCACCGCTCCGTCATGCAGCGGGGTGTATTATGCTCAAATATATTGATCAGCAGCTGGCTGGTCACGATACCATCCACATCGATTCCCGGTTCTCTCATAATCCCGCAGGGAAACCTTCTGTTCGATAACGATCAGGGCACCGGTCTTGACCTTGCCCATCTCACACAGGCTTTGGTGATCTCATTAATGGTCTTCTCGGAAAATCCCTCGTCCACACGATGATTGTTGTCAAAAGGTAATACAGAACTGATAATATTCTTCTTGCCCAGTTCCTCCAATGCCTTTCTCAATTCCGGCTGTAGCACCACTATGAGGGCTGTCACCGCAAACCCCAGCACATTCTGCGCCATCCACAGTATCGTTGTCATACGGAAAAAATAAGCCAACAGCAAAAAAGTGAGGATGACAACCAGACCCTTGAGCAATACCCATGCCCGGGTCGTCTTCATCCACACTAACGCATAATACAGTAGTACCGCAATGATCAGGATTTCCGCCACATCGCCGAAATCCATGGTCGTACGGTAACTGCTGAAGTTTTTCGCATATTCTGCCAGCTTATCCCATAATTGCATTTTCCATTAATCCCTTCAGAACAATTCTTCATAATCATCGGAGTCATCCTGAGGATTACGTGTGATTGCCGCCTATGGTGACACCTTCTGCCACCGGACATCTCGTGTCCGCGGTAACCGCCCTGCTGTCCGTAAGGAACTCCGTTTCTGGCGGGGGTACGTTCTGTCACAACACTTCGGCCTGTTCCTTCTGAGGGCCTGCCGGTATGTGCCGTACTTCTGTAGGTCTGGCCTGCAGATCTCGTACCCTGTCCGGAGGTTCTGGTCTGCTGACCTGCCGGACGTCGCTGTGTATTGATTTTCTTCACTGTATTGGTGGGCGCCGCAACTGTCATTTTGGGCACTGCCTTTACATAGTAATAATACTCGTCATCTTCAAACTGCACTTTCTCCGTTCTGCTATAGTCCAGACAGAATCGGAAAAATTCTATGATCTTGCAGGCGATCAGCGTAACAACGGCACCTAACAGTGCGCTGACGATGGAGAGGTTGGTATCATACATAAGATCTCCCACCAGCAGGATCATTACTTCTATCATGACTCCGGCGATCATTGCGATGGTCCAGGAGTGATCCACACTCATTCTCCGGATCAGATACACCACGATCACGGTAATGGCAAATGCTGCGATCGTCACCAGCATTGCCTTGTTCCCCAGCATTCCGTCAATCAGCAGGCGCAGTTTGGCAGTGGCTTCCTCTGCTCCCATGGAATTGATAGTAGGAGCATTGCTGATCACCGTCTGGATCAGATAATACACTACAACACCGCATCCTACGGATACACAGGAAGCAGGGGTTCCGATCAGTCCCATGGCAACCGGCATCACATAGGGCAGCTTCAGCATACACAAAGCACCGGGGTCAGTACCACTACCAGTGCTTCCTTCGCGGTAAATCTGAGAAACAGCAGATACAGCAACAGGAAAACAACCAGCCCAACCGCCGCGGTTTCAATAGAGAGTGCATACATATGAAGCACTGCAAACATCATTGCAAAAAAGCCATAAATCCGGTGGGCAGGAAAGAACACAGCAACGATACGATCAGCACGATCGCCATGTTGTCTATCTTTGTCATATATCCCATTTTGCCGTTTATGATGCTCAGCACGATAAAGCTGAGTAAGGAACTTGATCACCGGCAGAATAAAAGCTTCATTCCGGCTGTAGATCTTTTGAGATTCTCTCTTAATTCCAGTAAAGCAGTCATATTTCCTCCAGGTCAATCTGTAGGCCGTTTACTCATTGTAAATAGAATTCAGCTTCTTCAGATTGTTATAATAGCATTTCAGGCTTTTTCGCCCTGGCATAACGCAAAGAGCAGATCAGGTAGGAGGCAATTCCGTATACCACTACCGTGATTCCATAATACATCAGAACATTTTTGGCAAAACTGATCAGATCCATCTTGTAAATGTCCTGCATAAATTCTCAAAATCATAGAACACAAACAACGCAAAGCAGACTCCATACGCGATCGTCGCGCACAGAATGGACTTCAATACCTGTATGGCAATGTAGTCACTGCGGAAATACCGGCCGATCGCCATATTCTTTTTGCCTTCGTTTTCTTCATAAGATGCCATCTGCGTCATCAGTATGACCTTTTCTTCGTTCAGCATAACTCCTCCGCTTACAAATGCTTACAGATAACGCATTCGTTCTCCGTCCCTAGATGATTCTGGTGTTCTGCGGGGCGCAGGCTTTTGGGCAGCACACTCTGGAGATCCATGGCCATATCATACTTACATTTTTCGCAAAATCTTCCGCTGCGGATCGGTGCTCCGCATTTCTCACACTGCAGCAGATTACGGATCCTTCTGTCAGCTCCAGTCTCTCTTCTCTCAGCCACTGCTGGATCTGTGAGGGTTCCACATCGCAGTTCTCTGCCACATCCTGTATTCCCACTCCGGGATTCGCGCGGATATATTCTTTTACTTCCTGGAACTTTGCTTCCATTTTTTCTCGGCAATGAGGGCACAGAAACGGTCCTGCCACATAGTTAAAAATATGTCCGCACATTCTGCAATTTCTTATATTCATATATCTCACACCTTCCTGATCATAATCCAGCCCCACAGGCCAGCGTAACGCAATACACTTCGGATACGCCATGGGATTTCAGCAAAGCTGCGATCTCATCCAGCGTGGTACCTGTCGTATAAATATCATCCACCAGAATAATCCGGTCATATAATTTTACATCATTTCTGCCTATATTAAAAGCCTTTTTCAAATTATTTTGCCGTTCTGCGGGATTTAAATGCTTCATCGGTGCTGTATTTCTCACCCGTTTTACCAGTTTCTCATCCACCGGCAGTTCCAGGCTTCTGCCCAAAGCCCTTGCCAGACATGCTGCCTGGTTATATCCTCTTTTCCGACAGTTTCCCACGGTACAGCGGCACCGGAACTATAACGTCCGGACGATACCCTGCCGGATAAAATCTCCCAATATTTTCCCATTTCTTCTCCGAAAAAAATTCGCCGTATTCCTGCCGTCCACTTATACTTAAAACGATAGATTGACGGAGCGGCCGCCGCATATTCATACAGTGTTCTGGGCGATCAAACATATGCTGTTTCTGGGCGGCAGTCGCTGCAGAATTCTCCGTCTCCCGCCATTTTTTTCCGCATTTCATACACCACGGAGCCGTCACCGGCTTTAATTTAGGCAGACATTCCAGGCAGATCTTCTCTCCGAAAGGTTTTACCATCCCGTCACACACCGGGCATCTCGGGGAACAGCAGCTGTAATGTTTCCATGGTTTTTCTATCTTCATGTTTCAGGCTCCCGTTTTGTTTTCCGTCTACGGTGTATCATTTTCCGGCAGGCAGCAGATCTCCCGGATCCGCTGCTCCAATCCCGTATATCTGCGATTCTCGCTGACATTCTCGATCATGTTCCGCACGGTCTCACTGCTTCCCAGAATGGTGACACAGTTTCTGGCACTGGGTAATTCCGGTGTACAGAAGGTTGCGGTTGAACAGCATTCTGGGGCCGCCCAACAGTGGCAGGATCACCGCAGGATATTCGCTTCCCTGGGACTTATGGATCGTAATGGCATAAGAGAGTTCCAGTTCCTCCAATGCCGAGAAAGGATAGTTGACCCGTCTTCCGTCATCGAATTCCACCAGCAGTGTGGACATGGTATCATTGATTTCCTTAACCCTTCCCATATCTCCGTTGAATACGCCCATTCCCTTGTCGATGGGAATATTGTATCTCCCGACGATCTCCCATTCGATCTGGTAATTGTTTTTGATCTGCATGACCTTATCGCCTTCCCGGAAAACGGTATTGCCATAGGCATGCTCCTTTTTATGAGGATCCGCTGGATTCAGATAACGCTGTAAGATCTCATTCAACGTCTCACAGCCCAGACTTCCCTTTCTCATAGGGGTCAGTACCTGAATGTCAAACGGAGGTGCATTGACATATCTGGGCAGCTTATCCTGGATCAGCTGAATCATATGCTTATATATGACATTTACGTCATTTCTCTCCAGTAGGAAGAAATCCTTTGACTTATTGTCTAGAGTGATCTGCTCTCCTCTATTAATCCGATGGGCATTGACAACAATGTCACTTTGTCCGGCCTGCCGGAAGATCTTCTCCAGTGTCACCGTGGAGAACGCCTTGCTGTTCATGAGGTCCCGCAATACCTGTCCCGGGCCCACACTGGGCAGCTGATCCACGTCTCCCACAAGGATGAGTCTCGTTCCCCGGAAGGATTGCTTTCAGAAGCGCCTGAAACAGTTGAATATCCACCATGGACATTTCATCAATGATCACCACATCCGCCTCTAAGGGGTTCTCCTGGTTCCGCTCGAAATTTGCCTTTCTGGTGTCGTCTTCCGACAGGGCGCTGTTCAGTTCCAACAGCCGATGTATCGTCTTAGCCTCGAATCCGGTTGCTTCCGTCATCCTCTTGGCTGCTCTGCCCGTGGGTGCTGCCAGAAAAATGTCCATGCCCTCCGATTCAAGAATCGGATGATCATATTGATGGTGGTGGTTTTTCCGGTGCCCGGACCTCCGGACAGGAATAAAAAGGCCATTTTTGATACTTTCCTCCACCGCTTTCAGCTGCAGTTCATCCAGTTCCATGGACAGATTTTCCGCCATGCGCTCCAGACGTTTGCGGATCGCTGCATCCTGGGAGGGAAGATTTTCTGCCTCCACCATGGGATATTCAGATTCCGCAGCATATTGGCACAATTCAACTCCGCATAATAATAAGGTGCCGCAAACACCGCTTCTCCTTTCGCCACCAGCTTTCGGTCCACGATCAGATTATCCACCTGAGGACGGATATTTTCCTCTGATACCCCCAATAGTTCGGAAGCTCTGCGCAGCAGAAGATCCAACGGCAGATAACAATGACCTTCTCCCACCGCCTGCAGCAGGGTATACAGAATGCCACTGCGGATGCGGTAATCCGAGTCGGTATGAATGCCGATCTTCCCCGCGATCTCATCCGCGATCCGGAATCCGACGCCACTCACATCCTCCGCCAGACGATAGGGATTTTCCCGCATGACGCTATACATCTCCGTACCATAAGTATTATATATTTTTACCGCCAGTATTACTGATTCCGTATTGCTGCAAATATACCAGTGCTTCCCGGAGATCCTTTTTTTCTTCCATCTGGATAGCGATCTCCTGTGCCTTGCGTTCGCTGATCCCTTTACCTCAGCCAGGCGCTCCGGCTCCTCTTCTATGATCCGGAACGTGTCATCGCCGAATTTTTTACGATTCTGGCTGCCAGTGCCCTCACCGACTCCGCGGATTGCACCGGATCCCAGATATCTTTCCATTCCTACACGATCCGTCGGTGTCACCGTCTCGTAGGTCTGTATCTTGAACTGTCGGCCGTATACGGGATGTTCTATGTATTCTCCTCTGCGGAAATATTTTCTCCCTGGGTCAGTCCTTTGCACATACCGACACAGGTCATCTCTTCCCCTTCTGTCGACAGGATCATTACCGTATATCCGTTTTCACTGTTTTGAAACACAATATGGTCTACATATCCTGTAATGGTTTCCATTTTTATTCCTCATACTATCTGTCTGTTGATTTGTGGGTTTCAAGGCTGTTCTCTCCGAATTGGGAAAGGTCACCGCGGTGGCGGCGTAAGATAAAAAAATCAGGGCTGCCAGAAATGGCAGCCCGAAGTCGCTACTCAAGATTGTAATTGCGCTTCATTTGCTCATAAAGCATCTGTGCCAGTCCCAGACTGTTCTGCTCTGTAGAGTCCGATGCGATCTGCTGTACCATTTCATCCTTATAGTAATCCATAAGCTGGGAGTTGGAAGAAGAAGTCTCATCGCTCTCAGGGATGGTCTTCATCATTTCCTTGAACATCTGCTCCACGAAATAGGCCTCGAACTGTTTGCAGGCATCCATCAGTTCATCGTCGGTCGCTTTGGTGTAATCCGCACCGTTTAGCTTATCCTGCAATTTGGAAGCCGTCTGGTTCGCCGCGTTGGTGTATGCGGTGCTGTCCAGAGCGGTGCGTATATGTCCATCAACGGTAATGCAGGGCATTCCCTATCAAGTTTGCTAATATCCATAATTTAGCCTTTCTAGTTTCCTTCGATGCGGGCATTCGCCCTATCAAACCGTAATCTGACGTTTTGCCTGCAAAGGCGAATCTCGAAAACAGCTTCGCGTTTCCTTCGATGTCATTCTTTCGCTTTATTATTTCTAGATTCCACGGTAATGAGCAATGCATCTCGTAAACGCTTCGCGTTTCCTTCGATGTCGGGCATTCGCCCTATCAAACCGCAATCTGACGCTTTTGCCTGCCAGCAGGCAAATTGTCATCTTACGGTTTGACATTTCTCATTACCTACGCAGGTTGTTGGCCTGCTGTAGCATCTCATCGGATGCTGTGATGGCTTTGGAGTTGAGTTCGTAGGCACGCTGTGCCACGATCATGTTGACCATCTCGTCTACGACCTGTACATTGGAGCTTTCCAGATATCCCTGGATGATACTGCTTCGTTCCACATTATTATTGGTAGCTTCGTTGATTGCCTGTCCGCTGGCTGCGGTCTGCTGATACAGGCTGTCTGCCAGTCTTTCCAGTCCGTTCGGATTATTGAACTGGAAAACACCTATTGTGATGCCGATAGGTTGGGGATTGTTCTTTGCATCGGGATAACACAGACTTGCCGTCCTTGCTCACCGTAACATTGCTCATCACATAGTTATTACTAAGGACAATGGGACGTCCCTGTGTATCCAGTACCGGAAGTCCATCAGAAGTAGCCAGCATATTACCGCCGTTGGACGCCCAGTGTAAACTTCAGATTACCATTTCTCGTATAATAGGTATTGCCGTCCGCACCGCGAACTGCGAAAAATCCCTTTACCGTCAATTGCAAATGCGGTGTCGCTGTCGGATGCCGTCAGGCTTCCTTCCTTAAACACGGAACTGATGGAAGCATTCCGTACGCCCAGTCCCACCTGTGCACTGCTCGGTTTCGCATCCCCATTAGCGGAAGTTGTCTTCGTCTGGATGTTCTGGTATAACAGGCTCTTGAATTCATTCACCTGTGTTTTGTAACCTGTGGTGTTTACGTTTGCCAGATTGTTGGCAATCGTATCCACATTTGTCTGCTGTGCGATCATGCCGGTCGCTGCTGTCCATAAGCTTCTGACCATATGTAGTCTCCTCTCACAATGTCCCTTATGTCATCCATGACCTGATTTTTATCCTGAAAATATTCTATAATCAGCTTTTTATCATTGAGGCTGTCCCAGCCGAATTCTACCCTCTATTACATATCAGTTTACCAATCTGGTTCGCTGCTACATCCAGAGTGCCATCAATGGTCTGGACCACCTTCTGGTTGGATTCATATGCTCTGGTAATGGAGATCAGATTTACCATCTCGGATACAATCTGTACATTTGCCATCTCCAGATAGCCTGACTTCACCTGTGCATCTGCCGTAGTCGTTTTGGCCCCTTCAATGGGCTGATAATAGGTCTCTCCATATTTTTCCAGGTAATCATAATCTTCAAAGTCCGTCACCTGAATTCTGGCAACTGCCTGATCGTTCTGATAAATCGTACCGTCATCGGTGATCTTGGAATCTAGCAGTGTGTTCAGGCGGATCCTCCTGTTCTGGGTATCCAGAACATAGTCACCCTCTTCCGTTACCAGATATCCATCCTTATTCAGTGTAAACTGTCCTGCACGGGTGTATTTGGTGTCGGTCTCTCCTGCCTTATTGGTAAATTCAATGGCAAAAAAGCCATCTCCGGCTAATGCCAGATCATAGGTATTATCCGTAATGCGGAAAGATCCCTGCGTATAATCGGTATAATTCTCTCCGATCTTCACTCCGGGATTTTTGATACCGATCTTCTGGACATTTCTCATGCCTACCGACTGGTCCTTGATCTTGACCGTCAGCACATCATTAAAGGACTGGCTGGTGGATCCTTCCTTTTTATATCCGACGGTAGATGCATTGGCCAGATTGTTGGTCATGATATCCATTCGGTTCTGTTCGTTTACCATACCGTGTAAGCGGTGTACAAGCCTTTAACCATTCATATCCTCCATTTAGGCTGCGATCCTTCGACAAATGTACGGCATCCTGCCTTTTTATCCTTTTTATCAGTTACTCTCTGTAGCCTGCCAGGAATTCTACGTATTTACCGGTTCCAATGGCCACTGCTGTCATGGGATCCTCAGCTGTCATGGTGTTGATACCTGTCTTGGCAGAGATCAGATCTTCCAGACCGCGCAGCAAGCTTCCACCTCCGGTCAGTACGATTCCTCTGTCTGCAATATCCGCTGCCAGCTCAGGGGGAGTCTTCTCCAGTACGCTGTGAATGGTCTCCACGATCTGTGCGGTAGTCTCGCGCAGAGCCTCCTCGGTCTCCTCGGAAGATACCTTAACAGTCTTCGGCAGACCGGTTACGAGGTTACGTCCTCTGACATCCATATAATCCACTTCCGCTCTCTTGTAGCAGGAACCGATCTTGATCTTCAGATCCTCTGCGGTTCTCTCACCGATGAGCAGATTATGTTTCTTACGCATATAACAAATGCAGTCCTGTGGTAGGCTCATCCAGGATATAGATGGTCTTTCCGGTGCTTCCTGCGGCTCAAGCTCGCCAGCTTGATACGCTGCGCCTCACCGCCGGATAGGGTGGGTGGAAGGCTGTCCAAGACGGATATAGGAAAGTCCCACATCATACAGGGTCTCGATCTTTCTGCGGATAAACGGTACATTTTCGAAGAAAGGCAATGCTTCTTCCACCGTCATATCCAACACATCAAAAATACTCTTGCCTTTGTATTTTACATCCAGAGTCTCACTATTATAACGTTTGCCCCTTGCATACCTCACACGGCACATAAACATCGGCCAGAAAATGCATCTCGATCTTGATGATTCCGTCACCACTGCACGCTTCACAGCGTCCGCCCTTTACATTGAAGCTGAATCGTCCCTTGCTGTAACCCTTGGCCTTTGCGTCCGCCGTAGAAGCAAACAGATCGCGGATCAGATCAAAATACTCCCGTATAAGTAGCCGGGTTGGATCTGGGGGTACGGCCGATAGGCGACTGGTTAATGTCGATGACTTTGTCCAGCTGCTCCACGCCTTCGATTCCCTTATGTTTGCCCGGAATGGTTCTGGCACGGTTCAGTTTTTTCGCCAGACGTTTATACAAGGATCTCATTGGTCAGTGAGCTTTTTCCGGAACCGGAGACACCGGTGACACAGGTCATCACGCCAAGAGGAAACTTCTACATCTACGTTTTTCAGGTTGTTTTCCTTTGCCCCTTTGATTGTCATCCATCCGGTGGGGTTTTCTGGTTCCTCCGGTACCGGAATCTTGTATTCTGCCGCTTAAATACTGCTCCTGTGATGGATTTTCGGATTCTGCATGATCTCCTGTGCCGTTCCGGCAACCAGCTGTCCACCATGTTCTCCTGCTCCCGGACCGATATCCACAATATAATCCGCTGCCAGCATGGTATCCTCGTCATGCTCTACCACGATCACTGTATTGCCCAGATCTTTTAAATTTTTTAAAGTATTCAAGCAGCTTGTCATTGTCTCTCTGGTGAAGTCCGATACTTGGCTCATCGAGAATATAAGCAACCCCTACAAGCCCAGAACCAATCTGAGTTGCCAGTCGGATTCGCTGGGCCTCACCACCGGATAAGCTTCCGGTGGCACGGGACAGGGACAGATAATCCAGTCCCACATCCATCAAAAAGCCTGGACACGCGCCCGGATTTCTCTTTAAGACCTGGTCACCAATCAGATGCTGTTGTTCCGTCAGTTCCATTTCTTTAAATAGGCATCCAGATTACGGATGGACATTGCTGTTATCTCATATATATTTTTCCGGAAACCGTTACTGCCAGGATTCCTTTTTCAGACGCTGTCCCTTTACAGGCATTTACACGGTGTGATCCGCATAAATGTCTCATATTCTGCTTCATGGTATCAGAGAACCGGTCTCACGGTAACGGCGCTCCACATTGCGGATCAGTCCTTCAAATGCAACATCATAGACACCCCCTTCTCCGCGCTGGCCCTTTATAATACCTTTTCACCTTCTTTTCCATTGGTTCCATGAATCAAAATATTCTGGATCTTCCTCCGGATATTCCTCAAATGGTGTATCCAGTGAAAAGCCATATTCTTCCGCCAGTGCTTTCCAAAAATCGCATAGGTAAAACTGCCTTCTTATCCGTACAAGACTGCCAGCCCATGACTGTAATTGCGCCCTCTGATTGATGCTCAGACCTCTTGTCCGGGATCATCAGATCCTCGTCGAATTCCATCTTATATCCCAGGCCGAAGCATACCGGGCAGGCACCGAAAGGATTATTGAAGGAAAAGCTTCTCGGTTCGATCTCATCAATGACACTGATACCACAGTCCGGGACAGGAAAAGCTCTGGAAAACTGTCGCATGGTTCTCCATCCGATGATATCCACCATCAGCAGTCCGTTTGACAGGTTCAACACATTTTCAATGGAATCCGTCAGACGGCGCTTTTCCATCCCTTTTTACCACCAGACGGTCTACCACAATCTCGATATTATGTTTCTTTTTTATCCAGTTTGATCTCTTCCGTCACACGGACATATCCGCTTCGATCTTTCTCCATTTCAAATACTTCTGGATGCTCCTTTTCGCCCCGGACTACCGGTGCCACCAGCTGTATTTTGTTCCGTTCCGGCAATGACATGATCTGATCCACCATCTGATCTACGCGTTCCGTCATTGAAAGTCATGACCATTTTCCGAAGCCAGAAGTACAGGCTTCTCCCGCCTACCACGCTCCTCCTGCATCCTTCCGATGGCTCTTCGGATCTCTGCCTTGTTGCGTTCCTCTATGGGTCGATCCTGAATTCTCCGTACATTGCCACATCGTCCGGATTGTAACCGCCTGTCGTGGTCTCTCGTTCAGTCCTTTTGATGTAGAAATAATGATGCCAGGTGGCTGCAATATTTTATCTCTGTATCAGCCCCTGTCCGATACCATTTATCTTTTGCCGCATTGCTCTCCGAATAATATGGCAAGCAGAAGCACCGCATCCGCCAGCAGCCATTTCCATCTTCGCCCTTTCTCCCGAAAATAAGGCAGACCATACTTCCGCAATCAATATAGTAATCAACAGAACATATACCGATTTGGTTTCATCGTAGCCTGCCCAGCATTATACTCGCAAAGTAAGTATCAGGCAGATTCCCCTTTCGCTGCCATTTCCTCATAAGTACGGTAATATACATAAAACAACAGATGCTCAGTACCGGGAATTATGCTGTATACATCCGTGTAAGGTACAATTTTCCACGGTAAGTCCGATGCAGACAATATATATTGCAGCGCTGGAGCCAGGTCGTTTTATTGCTTTTTATCTCTAAGTTCTGCCGCCGCCTCGAAGTTCAGGTCTGCCGCTGCCTTCTGCATCTTCTTCTGATCTCGCCGATGAGCTTCTCCAGTTCCTTCTTCGTCATGGATTCGGGATCCTTTCTCAAAGCGTACCTCCTCCTTGGCGATCACCTTGGAGATGCTGATGAGATCCCGCACCGCCTTTTTGATCGTCTGCGGGGTAATGCCATGTTCTTCGTTATACTTCATCTGAATCTCGCGACGTCTGTTGGTCTCGTCCAGCGCTTCCCGCATGGAATCCGTGATCGTGTCGGCATACATGATGACATGGCCTTCCGCATTACG
>VOFC01005686.1_pt1 | contig 30423 bp, 44 predicted proteins | sample 5384161 | NCBI WGS metagenome assembly VOFC01 (sample SAMN12384722, study PRJNA508395) | human gut metagenome | isolation source: healthy gut B | host: Homo sapiens
AAGCAGAAATCGGGCGGCGACCTGCTCGACTTCAGCCGGGTACGTCCCACGGTGTCCTATGCGGTCGGTGCGGGTGTCGTGGTTCTGCGCCACCTGTTGATCGACGTGCGTTACAACGGGCAGTTCCGCAGCAGCACGACGTGCTGCTTCCCGACGGAATGCAGCTCGAGGTCCGTTCGTACAACGTCGCCCTGAGTGTCGGATATCTTTTTAGGCGTATGACGGAGGCTGTAGGACGTGAAATACTCATCGAAGGGGTCGATCCCCGGGAGCTGTACGGTCCTCAGGAGGCCTACCTGGACCAGATCAAGTCGCTCTTTCCGACGCTGAAGATCGTGGCGCGCGGGCAGTCGCTCAAGGTGCTCGGCTCCGAGGCCGAGACGCGGCGTTTCGCCTCGCGGCTCGAAGGGCTCGTGGCCTATTATCTGAAATACGGACACATCTCGTCGCAGGTTGTCGACCAGTGTTTCTCGGGCGGGATGCCGCCCGAGGAGGGCCCCGTGGACAAGGATGTGATCGTCTACGGCAACAACGGCAATATCGTCCGGGCGCGTACGGTCAACCAGCAGCGCCTGGTCCGGCTCTACGACAGTTGCGACCTGCTCGTTTTGCCGTGGGCCCGGCCGGTTCGGGCAAGACCTATACGGCCATTGCCCTGGCGGTGCGTGCCCTGAAGGAGCGCGAGGTGCGGCGGATCATCCTCTCGCGTCCGGCCGTCGAGGCAGGCGAGAAACTCGGATTCCTCCCCGGGGACATGAAGGACAAGATGGACCCCTACCTCCAGCCGCTGTACGACGCGCTGAACGACATGATTCCGCCGGTGAAGCTGCAGAAGTATCTCGAGGAGGGTACCGTGCAGATCGCGCCGCTGGCCTACATGCGGGGCCGGACGCTGGACAACGCCTTCGTCATCCTGGACGAGGCGCAGAATACGACCCTCTCGCAGATCAAGATGTTCCTCACGCGCATGGGGCGCAACGCGCGTTTCATCGTCACGGGCGACGTAACGCAGATCGACCTGCCGCGGCGCAGCGACAGCGGTCTGGTGCGCACGATGGAGATCCTGCGGGGCGTGGAGGACATCGGCATCGTGGAGTTCGACAAACGCGACATCGTCCGCCACCCGCTTGTAAAATATATCGTCGAGGCCTTCGACCGTGCCGGGGTCGGGCATCGGCTGAATCCGAAGCAACCAAAACCAAAAACGAAGCATAGTTATGAACAGGAATCTTGCAGCGCTCAAACCGGCGCTTGTCTGGAAACATTTCGCGGAGATCGTCCGCATTCCGCGCCCTGTCGCATCACGAGGAGGCCATCCGCCGCTATGTGCTGGATTTTGCCCGCAGCCGGGGTCTGAGGCCTTCGAGGACGAGGCCCACAACGTCCATGTCCGCAAACCCGCCTCGAAGGGCATGGAGAACCGTGCGGGGGTGATCCTGCAGGCGCATCTCGACATGGTGCCGCAGAAGAACAACGACAAGCAGTTCGATTTCTGACCGATCCGATCGACGCCTACATCGACGGCGAGTGGGTTACGGCCGACGGCACGACGCTGGGGGCTGACAACGGTATCGGTGCGGCGGCGATTCTGGCCGTGTTGGAGGACGATACGCTCGTTCACGGTCCGATCGAGGCGCTCTTTACGGCCACCGAGGAGACCGGCATGGACGGCGCCTTCGGCCTGAAGCCCGGGGTGCTGCAGGGTGACATCCTGCTGAATCTCGATTCCGAAACCGAAGGCGAAACTCTACGTGGGTTGCGCCGGAGGCCTCGATGCCAACACGACGTTCCGTTACGAGGCGGTACCAACCCCTGCCGAGGGCTATGCGGCCGCAAAACTCGTCGTGAAGGGGCTCAAGGGCGGCCATTCGGGCATCCAGATCGTCTGCCAGCGGGCCAATGCCAACAAGCTGCTGTTCCGCTTCCTCAATGCCGCGCCCCTGCGAGGTGCTGCTCGCATCGGTCGACGGCGGCAACCTGCGCAATGCCATTCCGCGTGAGGCGGAGGCCGTGGTGCTGGTTCCTGAGGCGCAGTATGACGCCTTTGCCGAGGCGATTGCCGCCTACGAGAAGACCGTCTGCGGAGAGTTCGACGGCATCGAGGACTCGATCTCGATTAGGTTGCCCGCTGCGAGCGTCCCGAGCGGATGCTGCCGCAGGAGACGGCCGTGCGGCTGATCCGTGCCGTTGCGGGATGCCCGGACGGCGTGGTGCGCATGTCGCCTGTCTCGATGCCGGGACTGGTGCAGACCTCGAGCAACCTGGCGCGTGTCGTCTCCGACGGCGAGACCGTCAAGCTGCAGCCTGCTGCGCAGCTCGGTGCGCTCGGAGAAGTTCGCCCTGGGCGAGGCCATCACGGCCGTGTTCGCCCTTGCGGGTGCCGAAACCGAGCTCACGGGCGCCTACGACGGCTGGAATCCCGACATGAAGTCGCCGATCCTGAAGGCCATGACCGCCTCCTACGAGGCACTCTTCGGTCGCAAGCCCGCCATCACGGCGATCCATGCCGGTCTGGAGTGCGGCATCATCGGCGGCAACTACCCGGGCCTGGACATGATTTCGTTCGGCCCGACGATCTGCTACCCGCACTCGCCGGACGAGAAGGTGGAGATCGCCTCGGTCGGGAAGTTCTACGACTTCCTGGTCGACACGCTGCGCAATGTCCCTGAAAAGGTAGCGCGGCGCCGGGCGACGTGAAGTGGTTCGTCATCGTCAATCCCGTGGCCGGCGGCGGCCGCGGGCTGGACCACTTTCCGCAGATCTCGAAGCACCTGCGCGATGCACATATCCGCTGCGAACCGGTCTTCACGGAGCACAAGTTCCATGCTACGGAGCTGACCGTAACGGCCGTCCGCGAAGGCTACCGCCATATCATCGTCGTCGGGGGCGACGGCACGCTGCACGAGGTGGTGAACGGCCTGTTCATCCAGCAGGAGGTGCGCCCCCGACGAGGTGCTGCTGGCCGTCGTTGCCGTAGGTACGGGCAACGACTGGGTGCGTACGTTCGGCATCTCGAACCGCTACCAGAATGCCGGGGCGGCCATCCGCGAAGGCTACTCCTTCCTGCAGGATGTCGGGGTGGTCTCCTACGAGGAAGCGCACTACCGCCAGAGCCGCTACATGGCCAACGTTGCGGGCGCGGGTTTCGACGCCAACATCGTCCAGCGCCTCTCGCACATGAAGAAGAAGGGCCACAAGAGCCGGTGGCGCTATACCTGGTGCCTGATCCGAATTTCTTCCGCTACAAGTCCACGGGCGTCAAGGTCTGGGTCGACGACCGGCTGGTCTACAACAACCTGCTGCTGTCGGCCGCCATCGGCATCTGCAAGTTCAACGGCGGGGGCATCCAGCAGCTGCCGGCGGCCGTGGCCGACGACGGCATGCTCGACCTGTCGCTGATCCGTCCCGTGCACTTCTGGCACCTGCTGTTCCGCTTCCACTACCTGTTCAACGGCGGCATCTACCGCATCCGCCACATCCTCCAGGAGCGCGGAAGCCGCATCCGCATCGAATCCTCGCCCGAGGTGGGTGTCGAGGTGGACGGCGAGTCGCTGGGCCATACGCCGCTGGAGTTCACGATCCTGCACCGGGCGATCCGCATCGTCGTGGCGAAGGATTTCTACGAACGCCATGCCGCGGTGAAGGAGCCCGCCGCCAGGACCGCATAGGAAGGAGCTCAAAGAGAAGGGAGCGGACCGAAAAGGCGGCCGCTCCCCTTTTAGCATGCCGGAAGATCCCGGATCTATTGCGCCGGGACGGTCTCGACAACGTCGATCTCCGTTATGACCCAGTCAAAGAGGTCGTTGGCGCACTGGCTTTCCAGCTGCCGCAGTTGCGAGAGATCGGTCGTGTCGGCCAGTATGGCGTTGAAGAACTGGTCCATCGTCGAGTAGGTGGCATTGACCTTGCCGGCCAGGCAGGTGTAGAAGGTCTTCTGCTGGCTGCGGTCCAGCCCCGAGGGGAGCACACCCTGCTTGACGAGGTAGTTGTAGGGGAAGATGTGGCGCATGTTGTGGGCATCGGCGTTGAGCTCCTCGACGATCGTCGTTACGACGACCATGTCCACCGTGTCGTTCACGCCCGGCATCTGGATGAAGGCCGCATAGACGGGATAGGCGTTTTCGAGGGTCCCGGCCACCTCGTCCGAGAAGAGGAGGAATTCCGCGTCGGTCAGATCGTCCAGATAGACCATCTGGCGGTAGCTGTCGAGGGCTTCGCGCATGGCCTTGCGCTCCTCGCGGTTCCACTCCTGGCGCTGCGAGCAGCCGATGAATCCTGCGGCGAAGAGTGCCAGCAGGGGAGGTACTGAGTAGTAATTTTTCATGGTTCGAAATGATAATTGGTTTCTGTACGGAAAAGCAATCCGTGTGCCAAAAATTCGTATCTTTGTACGGATATGGATGCGCCGGACGACACATCGAAAACGGATTCGACATGGATGTATTGACCTTTCGCGACTATTGCCTTTCGCTGCCTTTTTACCGAGGAGAGCACGCCGTTCGACGAGACGACGCTCGTCTACAAGGTCGGCGGGCGGATGTATGCCTTTGCCGACATGGTCGATTTTCACCGGGTGGCCCTCAAATGCGATCCCGACGAGGCCCTGCAGCCCGGGAACGCTATCCCCGGGAGATCACCCCGGCCTACCATGCGAAACAAACGGCTGTGGAACGATGTCCGTACGACGGGAGATCTTCCCGATGCCTTTATCCGCGAGCAGATCCGCAACTCCTACCTGCTGGTCCTGCGGCAGAACGTAACGCCCCGGGCGCTCCGCGACGAGCTGCTCGCCTATGTCGAAGCACATGGAATTCCCGAAAAATAATAACAAAGCCTTATGAAAATGCGATTTGCCTGTTTTGTGATGCTGGCCGCCGGACTGGTTGCGTGCGGACAGCAGACGACCCCGTCGGTCGAACTTTTCAATGGACATGACCTCACGGGCTGGGTGGCCGTTACGGCCGATTCGACGGCCGTGAGCCCCTTCAGCGTAGCGGAGGGCTGTATCCGTGTTGCAGGCCAGCCCCTTCGGCTACCTGCGTACGGCGGAGGCCTACGGCGACTACCGCCTGCATGTCGAGTGGCGGTGGATCGGCCAGCCCTCGAACAGCGGCCTGTTCCAGCGGATCCAGGAGGGTGACGGCATCTGGCCCACGCTGATCGAGTGTCAGCTTGAGGCGGGAAATGCCGGCGATCTGCTCTCCCTGAACGGAGCCCCGATCGACGGCGCGGAGCCCATGAGCCCTTCGGTACTGATCCTCAAAAACCGGGGCGAGCTCGGAACGCCCGGCCGGCGAGTGGAACGAGGCCGATATCGAGTGCCGGGGCGACCGCATCACGGTCCGCATCAACGGGGTGCTGCAGAACGAGTGTACGGGTGCGGATACGTGCGGCTATCTGGCCCTGCAGAGCGAGGGCGGTCCGCTGGAGTTCCGCAACGTCCGGCTGACGCCGCTCGACGAGTAGTGTACCCTTCCCTGCAATTGAAAAATCCCTCCGCTGCAGTAAGCTGTGGAGGGATTTTTTCATTCCGGCTCCTATCGGATGCGTTCGTAGCGGGGGGCCGGTCGAGCGGCACGTCGATTGCGATGCGGCAGGGCTTTTTGGAACCCTGAACACCTCGCCGCGGTCATCCCGCCAGGTGCCCGGCGGCAGCAGCACCTCGCGCCGGGTGCCGGGCGACACCATCGGTGCCACCAGATAGCGGTCGCCGAGCATGAACTGATCCCTGCATTCGAGGAAGCCCATGTGCGGGAAGGCATACTCCATGGCGCGGACGATCGGTTCGCCGGTCTCGGCCGCATGGCGGGCCTGCGAGAGAATGTAAGGGGCCGAACTCGCTGTGCAGCTGCGCGTAGCGGGCGCAGATGGCCGTATTCTCGGGCGAAAGGATGCGCCAGGGGCCACCGAGAACTGCATCATCGGCATCAGGGCATGGACCTGCGCCGAGCGGACGATGAGCTCCTCGTCGAAGTGCTCGACCCCGAAGAAGGAGGTGTACTGTCCGCCGCCGATCATGTCAGGGGCAGGTGAAGGCGTGGCCCAGCAGGCCGGCTGCGGTCATGTCGGGAATGAGCAGCTGCAGCGCCTTCCACGAGTAGTCCTTGTCGCCGAGCCGCTGCACGACGGGCTGTCCGCCGAGCTTCCAGCAGGCGCGCAGCTCGTTGTAGTCGAACGAGGCGCCCAGCTCGGCCCAGCGCTGCATGTAGGTGTTGGCATCGGCCTCGGGGTCATGGTAGGCATACTCCTCGGCCTGCATGTAGGCGACATCGCCGCCGTCGAACTTGAATCCGTCGGTGCCGTAGCGGCGGCGGTTCTCTTCGAGCTGCTCGCGCAGATAGGCCACCGCTTCGGGATTCGTCAGGTCGTAGCAGGCGCTGAAGCCGTTCCACCAGCGGATGACGGCCGTCTTGCCTGCGCGGTTCTTGAGCAGATACCCCTTGCGCTCCAGCGTCCGGAACTCGGGCGAGTCGGGCGAGACGTAGGGGGGGCGATCCAGAGCATGACGCGGAATCCCATCCCGTGCAGCGAGTCGATCATCCCCCGCGGATCGGGAAAGCGCGAAGCCTTGAAGTCGAAATTGCCGTAGTCGTTCTGCCAGTTGTCGTCGATCATGAAGATGCCGCGGGGAAATCCGTGTTCGACGACCTTGCGGGCATATTGCATGATGTCGTGCCGGTTCTGGTCATAGGTGAGCTCGATCCAGGTGTTGTACTGGGGCAGCGAGAAGAAGAGCTCCTGGGGAATCCGTCCCGAAGGCGGGAAGTGGGCCGCGGAGGCCTCCGCATAGGCGTCGCGCAGATTCTCGCCGGCCCGTACAACCTCGACCGCTCCGTAGTCGGAATCCACGACAAGATTCCCCTCCTCGATGCGGAAGCGGAACGGCCGTTCGGACCAGACGTAGCGGCCCTCGGAGAGAGCAGCAGCGGCACCGACTGGTTGTTGTAGTTGCTCTTCGAGAGATCCCGCGCCGCGAGCTCCTCGCCGAAGGGCATGCGGTTGCCCAGGGCGACGAATCCGCCCCACCAGCGCTCGCCGGGCAGGGATTCGACGATTCTGACATGGGGATCGCGGGCAAGTGCCAGCAGCGAGCTGCCTGTGAGCAGTAGGGAGAGCAGGAGTTTTTTCATGCGGCTAAATTTGTACAAAAATAAGCAAAATCCCCGGAAGAAGCGGTACGAATGCGGATCTTTTATCCTTTCGGCCGGCTCTTTTCGAATGCCAGCCGTTCGCCGCTGTCGTAGCGGATCTTCCCGCAGAAGCTGCAGCCCTCCTTTTCCAGCAGCCGGAGCATGATGCGATTGTCGAAGTTGGTATCGACCCGGAACGCCTCCACATCGCGGGCGAGGGGCCAGCCGTTCCACCCGCCGCAGAAATTCCGTCGCCACGCCCTGCCGTTTTGCCTCGTCAGCCACGGCCAGGCGGTGCAGCACGACATACCGTCCGTCGGTCAGCCATGCTCCTTCGATGGCCCCGTAGGCAGGCTCTCCGTCAAAGACCACGGCGCCGTAGGCTGCGATGCCCCGTGTTCCGGCCGATTCCGGCCGACAGAGCACCTGCCCGTAGCCCCGTTCGATATCGCGCCGGATATCCTGCTCTGCCGGATAACCGTTTTGCCACTGTTGGCTGCCAGCTGCCCGCATCTGGGCCTGGGCCTGTCCGATGATTTTGAGAATCCGGGGAATCTCCCGCATTTCGGCCCGACGAAAAATCCACTCCCCTGTTCATGACTGCCAAGCTGCGTTGTCGTAATTTCCGGGACCGTACGGGCCGGCTGCCGTGCGGCGGCAGGGACATGCCGTGCTGCGGCCGCCTGTGCGGCTTTCCGATCCCTTTCGATCCCTTCCCTGCGGGCGGTTACTCCATGTATCCGGTAACGACGAGCGGGGCGTCGCCCACCCGGGCCACCACCTCGCGCGCTTCAGCCCTGCGTATCGGTGTAGCGGAAGGTGTAGGTGCGGTTCTTCTCGAGCAGGAAGTGCAGCGCGTCGTTCATGTCCTGAAGCGGCCCGGCCGTGCGTCCTCCGCCCATCTGCTCCGTGCCGCAGAAGACATCGACGTTGGCGGCCACGCGGTCTCCCGAGGCCGTCGCGTGGCGGGCGTCGCGGAACATGCGGAAGGTTACCTGAACGTGCGTTCCCTCCTCGGCGGCCCTGTCCGCAAACGAGGCGTAGACGTCGCGGTAGCGCTGCGTAACGTCCGTGGCGTGAATCTCGTGTGAGGTTTCGTTCCAGACCATCGGGAACCAGTCGCCGGTCGGTGCGAACGATACGGTATAGACCGCATGCTGCCGGTCTCGGGCACGGCCTGCCCGGCGTCGGCGAGGAACCAGGCGCGGTCGAGCGCCTCAGGCTGGTAGTATTCGGTGAAGTGCCATTCGCCGTCGAACCACACCTCCGTCCAACTGTGGTTGCCGCGTTCGTCATGCCAGGCCGCCGTGCCGGCGAAGCGTGCCGGAATGCCCACCGCACGCAGGGCATCGACCAGCAGAATCGACAGTCCCGTGCAGGAGGCCATGCCCTGGCGCATCGACTCCGCGGGGCTCTGGTTGGTCTTCTCGCGCAGGGTGTTGTACTCCACGCCGACCACCTCGACGAAGGATGCGGTTCACCGTGTCGATCGCCGCCCGCATGTCGCTGCATCCGGCCACGCGCGGTGCAAACCGTTCGTAAATCCCGCCGCCAGGCGTCGCGCACCTCGTCCACCGAGGCGTAGGGCAGCACCTCGTTGCGGAAAATCTCCCTCGGGCAGCGCCTTCGTCCACGGGAACTCCTGCCGGGCCGCGGCAGGCGTAGGCGACATTCTCGCGCAGCAGGTCGAGGCCGCATCGTGTCGCGGTCGCCCGGCGTCATGCGGTTCAGCAGCCACGCCGTGGCTGCCCGCTCGTCGCGGGGCGTTTGGCGAAAGCAGCTCCCGCAGCGCCTCCTGGCGGGAGGAACTCTCAAGGCGTGGTTGCGAGCTGCTGTCGCTCTTCGGCCGGAATGCCGGCATCATACCGGTTGCAGGCCACCAGTGCGGCCGTGCAGCTCAGCAGAAGGATCATCCATCTTTTTCATGGTCGTCGTAGTTTTTCAGGAAGTCGTTTCATGATTTCGCGGACCTTCTCTCGTCGGTGCCGACCGAACGGCGTATTCGGGAATTCCAGCCACGCCGCCCATCGATACCGCGGGTTGCGGTAAAGCATGCGGCTCTCTATCGTGCCGCGGGCGCTGAAGTGCACGGCATCGACGCCTGCGTGGACGAACTCCCGCACGTTTGCGGCCGTGATGCCGCTCCCGGCCATGATCAATACGGCCGGCAGCGAGGGGCGACCAGCCGGCGGATCGTGTCGATGCCTTCGGGTGCCGTGTTGCGGCCTCCCGAGGTGAGGACCCGGCGGCATCCGCAGCGGATGAGCGCCTCGAGCGCCTCTTCGGGGTCGCGCACCATGTCGAAGGCGCGGTGGAAGGTTACCTCCATCCCTGCGGTTGCGGCGACGAAGGCTGCGGTGCGCTCTTCGTCGATCCTCCCGTCGGGGGTGAGCATCCCCGCAACGACGCAGTCGGCGCCGCTCTCGCGGGCGAAGGCCACTTCGTCGAGCATCTGTCGGAATTCATCGTCCGTATAGAGGAAATCGCCGCCGCGGGGCGTATCATGACCGCTCAACCGCAGATTCGGAATGCGGCGGGCTTCGCGGATCGCCGCGGCCGAGGGGGTCGTGCCGCCTTCGTAGGGCGAGGCGCACAGTTCGGCGCGCCAGAGGCCCTGCCGCGCCGCGATGCGGCACGCCTCGGGCGAGAAGGCGCAGAGTTCGGTTTCGATCATTTTCATACGGTTTGAGGCCCCGGGGTCGCCGGAGCCTCTGCGAAGATAGCGATTTTTGCCCAAACGGCCAAAGGCCGCGGGCCTTATCGCAGCAGCACGGTTACCGACATCGGTCCGTGGGCGCCGAAGACGAGCGCCTGCTCGATGTCGGCCGTTTTCGAGGGGCCCGACATGAAACATCCGTATCGAAGTCATCCACCTCGGGGCGTGCGACGGCCTGGTGCATCGTATCGACGATCGCATCGTGCGGGATGACGATGAGCAGCGCCGTGGCGCCGAAGTAGAGCGCCTTGTGGCGAATCGTCTGCGGAATCCATACGGCGCCGTTCTCCGCCACGCCGAACGAGGCCGGCGACGACGCCCAGGTCGATATCGACCAGCTGGGCGCGGGTCCTCGACGCGGTCGGGATCGACCGTCGCGCAGGTCAGCCCCGGGAGGTTCGAGGCGATCGTCCGTGCCTCGGGATAGCAGCGGCGCACCGCCTCGTCGAGCGTCTCGCCGGGCTGCAGCATGGCCATGCGGCCGCCGGCCGCTTCGAGCCTCTGCGCGAAGATCTCCGCGGGACGGTCGAAATGCTGGGGCGTGAATCCGAACTCCGGTAGGGACTTTCGGGCATTCCGTCCGCGGCCAGTTTCCTGAGTATTTCGTCTTTACTGTTCATCTTTTTTTCGTCTTTTCTGAATGCGCCCCGTTTCCATTGGGCATTGAACGTCTCGCGGGCGAAGCGGGGCATGGCGCGTCCCGGGGCGCTCCAGGGGTTGAGGCTGTTTTCCACCATGCCGCGCGGCAGTTTCTCCGCGGCCCGTGCGCAGGCGATGGCGCCGTAGAAACGTCCGGGTCCGGCCATGACAAAGTCCATGCCCTTCACGGCGGCCTTCTTCGTCGGATCGGCCAGATGCAGCGCGTCGAGCTGCTGCCGCCACAGGTAGATCTGCTCCCCGAGGTCGATCTTTGCGGGGCAGACTCCCGAGCAGGAAGCAGAGCGTGCAGGCCGAGATGTTGCCGTGGTGGAGCTTCGGGCTGCGCAGCATCGAGAGGTTGATGCCCAGCGGCCCGGGGATGAAGTAGGAGTAGGAGTATCCACCCGAACGCCGGTAGACGGGGACAGGTGTTCATGCAGGCGCCGCAGCGGGAGGCATTTGAGCATGTTGCGGTGCCGTGCGTCGGCGAGCCATTCCGAGCGCCCGTTGTCCACCAGGATGACATGGATCCGCTTGCCGGGTGCGGGCCTCCGGTAGAGCGACGTGTAGGTCGTAACGGGCTGCCCGGTGCCCGAGCGGGCCAGCAGCCGCGTGAAGACGCCCAGGGCGCGCATGTCGGGGATGACCTTTTTCGATGCCCATGATGGCGATGTGCAGGTCGGTGAACGAGGTGCCCATGTCGGCGTTGCCTTCGTTCGTGCAGACGGCCAGCGCGCCGGTCGAGGCGATGGCGAAATTGACTCCCGTCATCGAGACGTCGGCGTTGAGGAACTTTTCGCGCAGGTTCTTGCGGGCGGCATGGGTCAGGTAGGTGGGGTCGCTGTTGCCCTCTTCGGTGCCCATCTCCCGGTGGAAGAGCTCCCCGACCTCTTCGCGGCGTACGCCGATGGCCGGCAAGGACGATGTGGCTGGGCGGCAGGTGCAGCAGCTGCATGATCCGCTCCCCGAGGTCGCTCTCCACGGCATCCACGCCCCGCTCATGGAGGTAGGGGGCGTCAGTCCGCACTCCTCCGAGCATCGACTTGCTCTTGATGAGGCGTCTGCCGCCGTGCTCGCGGATGAGCTGCCAGACGGTCTCGTTCATCTCGGCGGCATCGCGGGCCCAGTGGACCACCATGCCGTTGGCCGTGGCGTTGCGCTCGAACTCCTGCAGGTAGTCGGCCAGATGGCTCAAGGTGTGTTGCGTTTGATCTGCGACGAGAGGTTCCGGAGCTCCTCCCATTCGGGAACACTCTCCATCATGCGGTCGCGCTTCTCGCGCACGGCATAGAGCGCTTGGTCGTGCCAGGCCATGCGCCCGGCGTCGGCCACGAATTTTCTGGCTGCAACGGAATGGGTACTCATAACGTGGAGTTGAGGATTTCGACGATGTGAAGGGTCTTTATCGGGAGCTTCTCGCGGTCGATGATGCCCTGCATGTGCATCAGACACGAGGCGTCGGCACCGGTGATGTATTCGGCGCCGGTTGCCATGTGCCGCGCGACCTTGGCACGTCCCATGGCCACCGACACGGCCCCCTCCTCGGCCGAGAACATGCCGCCGAAGCCGCAGCATTCGTCCCGGCGTTCGGGTTCCGCAACCTCGATGCCCTCGACCATCGCAAGCAGGTCGCGCAGCTTCGAGTGGTAGGGAACGTGCAGTTCGCTGGGCGACGAAAGACCCATGCGGCGCACGCCGTGGCAGGAGTTGTGCAGGCTTACGCGGTGCGGAAAGCGGGCATCGAGCCGCGCGGGCTTCACCACGTCGTGGAGGAATTCGCAGATCTCCCAGATGCGGGCATCCACGCAGGCGTGCTCGCGGTAGTCCTTCAGCAGATGCGGGTATCCTTCGCGCACGAAGACCACGCAACTGGCCGAGGGCCCACGACATAATCGTATCTGTCGAAGAGGGCGTTCATGCGTTCGGCCAGTGCGCGGGCATCCTTTTCATAACCGGCATTGGCCATCGGCTGTCCGCAGCAGGTCTGGTCGAGCGGGTAGTCCACTTCGCAGCCCCGCGCCGCAGCAGTTCGTACGAAGCCCTGCCCACATCGGGGTAGAGGGGCGTTGATATAACAGGGAATGAACAGTCCGACTTTCATTCTTCGGGATTTTTGTGTGCGTGAAATCGCCGTCAAAGATAGCGGTTTTTTCGTGAATGCATCTTCTCGGGCGCCTGCCGGCAAAAAAAAACGACGGCGGCGGGGACAAAAAAAAGCGTCCCCGCTTTTGCGGAGACGCTCCTGCGTGATGGCCGATGGTCGGACGTCGATTATTTGATCTCGATCTGACGGGCGACGGGCGTTACGTGAACCTCCTTCTTCTTCGGAATCTCCACCGTCAGCACGCCGTTCTCGACCTTGGCGGCGATCTTCTCCTTCTCGACATTGTCGGGCAGGATCAGGCTCTGCTGGAACTGGCTGTACGAGAACTCGCGACGCAGGTAGGTGCCTTTGTGCTTCTTGTCCTCCCTCCTTGTTCTCGGACTTCTTCTCCATGGAGATCTGCAGTTCGTTGTCCTCGTTGATATGGACCTTGAAATCCTCCTTGGTCATACCAGGGGCAGCCACCTCGACCTTGAAGTCGTCCTCCGTTTCGAGAATGTTTACGGCCGGAGCCGTTACATTCGACTTGTCTACCCATTCGCTACCGAAAAAGTCATTGAAAATACTCGGTAACCAATTCTGATTTCTTCTGACCGGCATCATAGTTTTGTCCTCCTATAATTTTTAGTTTAACATGCTTGCTTTTTTGTCCCGCCCCTTTCGGGCGGTTTCGATCCCATACCGGTCAAATCCCGTGCCAGGAGCAAGTGCAGCAAAAATTGTCATGAATTGTCATTTTTTCAGAAAATTTGTCGTGTCGGAATGTCGCATGGCGACAAATTCGTATATTTGCAGGTAACGTTAAACCTTCTATCCTTAATTCACATATGAAGAGAAGAATGCTGGCCTGCGCCGCTGCTGTTGCCGCGTGCGGAGGCACTCAGAGGTGAAAAAAGGGGGCCGAAACCGTCGAGCCCCGTACCGAGGTAACCTATGGAGAACAGATTGCACTGCTTCCCGTGGCGGAGCAGGGGCGGTCTGACGATCAACGAGGCCCTGCGCAACCGCCGTTCCTGGCGGGAGTACAACGCCGGAACGCTGTCGCTTGAGGAGCTTTCGGGGGGTGCTGTGGGCCGCCGCGGGTGAGAACCGTCCGTCGGAGGGACGCCTGACGGCTCCGTCGGCACTGGCGCTCTATCCCGTCCGGGTCTATGCCATCCTTGCCGAAGGGGCCTATCTCTACGATGCGAAGGCGCACACCCTGACGCGCGTGGCGGAGGGCGACCTGCGCAAGCTCTCCGGGGCCCAGGAGTTCGTCTTCTCGGCGCCACTGAACCTGGTCTACGTTGCCGATCTTTCTGTCTACGACGGTCGTGAGATCCCGGCCGAGCGGGCTCGTTATCTTTGCGGACAGGATGCCGCGGGTTATGCCGAGAACGTGAACCTCTATACCGCGGGCCACGGACTGCGTTCGATCACGCGGGCAGCGCTCCCGAGGCGGAGCTGCTCGCAGCCCCTCGGGTGGATGCCGACCGCTGTTTCCTGGCTCTGGTGCAGACCGTCGGCCGCTGACGCTGCCCGGAGGCCCGTCTTGAGACGTCCCGGGGCAGAAAAGCCCCGGGACGTCTCGCGGAAAGCATCCGAAAGCCTGTGTCGGTACCGTTTGAATGGCGGGTTTTCCGGCTTTTCCGGCAAACCGGACGGGCGGGACTAAAAATCGGGTGAAAATTCTGCGGAATAATCTTCGGAGGATCTTTTTGTTGTATGATAGTTTCCGAATATTGTTCAAAACGTTTTCGCGTACGCACTGTCTCGATCACGGCGGTTCTCCTCGGAAATCGCTCTGCCGCCCTGCTGAATTTGTACGGTATCCGTCATGAAAACGCGCTGCGGAGAGCCTGGATTGAGTCGTTGTGTCGGGTCTGACCGTCGGTGCCTCGATGAGTGGCATCGAAACGATTTTGAATTATATTGTCTTGAAAATAAAATATTTATTGGTGTTATCTAATGGCTCTTCCCGTTTCGGGGAGACGGGATTCCGACCGGTGGACGGCCGGTTGGAACGTTCGGACCGATAAAGTGCGGCGGGTTGCTTTCTTGCAATGGCCCGTGTCCGTTTCATCCCCGAAAAGAGCTTGGGTCTTGCCGGAAGAGTCTCTCGAATCTCCTCTTTGCGGGCTGCGAATAAAATAATAATTTTGTGGGAGTCATGGAGCCTTTTTGCCATATGGATTGTGTCGGCCGGCCTGTGTCTGATGATGGGGCTGCTCATCGCAGACCGGCTGCGTCGGATTCGTGCTGTTTTCGGGTGTCGTGCTTTTCATGTGCACGGGTATCCTGTCGCCCCGGGAGGCGCTGGCCGGATTTGCCAATGAAGGGGTGATAACCGTGGGCCTGCTGTTTCTGGTCAGCGAAGGCATACGCCGGTGCGATGCGTTGGGGCATCTGGTCAAATGGCTGCTGCCGGCCGATCCCCGGATGACCGTTCGCAAGGGCTATCTGCGCATTCTGCCGACGATCGCCTCCGTGTCGGCCTTTCTGAACAACACCCCTGTTGTCGTGGTCTTTATCCCGATCATCAAGCAGTGGGCCCGCCGTACGGGACTGGCTGTTCGCAAGTTCCTCATACCGCTCTCCCTATGCGGCGATCCTGGGCGGCATGTGCGTTGATCGGAACGTCGACCAACCTTGTGGTTCACGGCATGATGCTCGACGAGGGTTTCGAGGGTTTCACGATGTTCGAACTGGGCAAGGTCGGCGTCTGCATCGCCGCGGTCGGTCTGCTTTACCTGATTTTCTTCGGCAACAAGCGGCTTCCGGACGATACGGCGTTGGAGGAGCAGTCCGACCTTGAGGAGCAGCGTCGTGAGGTCGAGGCGGTATTGGGCCCTCGTTTCCGGGGATAAACCGCAACTTTTCCGAGTTTGATTTCCGTCATCGCTACGGAGCCGAAATCCGGGCTGTCCGCCGGGGCGGGTGGAACTCAAGGCTCTGGACGAGGTTGTCTTCAGGGCGGGTGATACGCTGGTGCTGGAGACCGACGGCCGGTTCATTGAACGCTGGGGCGACTCACGGGCCTTTCTGATGTTGAGCAACGGCTCGGGCATCGTCCCGTGTCTCCGCGCTGGAAGAAGTGGCTTGCGCTGTTCCTGCTAGTGATAATGATCGGCGGCGCCCGTTTGGCAGCATGCCCTTCATGGCGGAGCTGGTGCCCGACATGCAGTTCGACATGTTCTTCTGGGTCTGCATCGTAGCGGTGCTGATGGCCTGTTTCGGCATCTTCCCGGCCAAGAAATACACGAAATTCATCTCCTGGGACATCCTTGTAACGATCGCTTCGGCGCTGGCCATCAGCCGGGCCATGATCAACTCGGGACTGGCCGACTGGATCGCAACCCGTCTGACGGGATTGTCAGCCGTAGCCTCGCCGTTGGCCGTGCTGGCCGTGCTCTACGTGACGACCAATCTCATTACGGAGTTCATCACCAACAATGCGGCGGCAGCCTTTGCCTTCCCGTGGCCATGTCGGCTGCCGCGCATCTCGGGGTTGATCCGATGCCCTTTTTCGTGGCGATCTGCATCGCGGCCTCGTGCAGCTTCTCTTCGCCGATCGGTTACCAGACCAACATGATCGTGCAGGGAATCGGCAATTACCGTTTCCGGGATTTTATCTGCATCGGATTGCCGCTCAACCTCATCGCCTTTTTGGTCTCGATGTTGCTCATACCACGGTTCTGGCCATTCGAGGCCGTAGCCGCATAAAGCATAAATCAGCTTCATGGAAAACATTCATCCGATTTTCGACCGTATGGAGTCCCGCGCGGACAAGGAGCGCCTGCTCGGGCATCGCGGAGCCGTTGTCTGGTTTACGGGACTCTCGGGCTCCGGGAAAGCACCTTGGCCATAGCCCTCGAACGCCGGCTCTCCGCGCGGGGTATTCTCTGCCGGATTCTGGACGGCGATAACGTACGCTGCGGCATCAACGCCGGCCTGGGTTTCTCGGAGGAGGATCGCCGCGAAAACATACGTCGCGTGGCCGAGGTGTGCCGGCTCTTCGTCGATACCGGTGTCGTCGTGCTGGCCTGCTTTGTCAGCCCGACGCGCGAGCTGCGGCAGCTGGCCGCCGGAATTGTCGGTCCGGAGGATTTTGCGAGGTTTACGTTGCGACGCCTCTTGCGGAGTGCGAACGCCGCGACGTGAAGGGGGCTTTACGCCAGGGCGCGGCACGGTGAGATCCGCGACTTTACGGGAATTTCGGCTCCCTTCGAGGAGCCCGAGTCGCCGGCCCTGCGGCTCGATACTTCAGGCCGGACGGTTGATGAATGTGTCGTCCGTATCCTGCGGGTCCTGCTGCCCGCACTTGATATGAAACAGGAAGCAGAACAACAGCAATAAGATGAAGGAATATCAGTTGAGCCATTTTGAAGGCTCTCGAAACCGAGGCTATCCACATCATCCGGGAGGTTGCGGCCGAATTTCGCAATCCGGTGATGCTTTACTCCATCGGCAAGGATTCGTCGGTGATGGTCCGTTTGGCCGAGAAGGCCTTCTATCCGGGAAAGGTCCCTTTCCCGCTCATGCCACATCGACTCGAAGTGGAAGTTCCGCGAGATGATCGAGTTCCGCGATGCATATGCCGCGAAATACCACTGGAATCTGATCGTGGAGTACAACAAGGAGGCATATGAGGACGGGGGTCGGACCCTTTACGCACGGCAGCCGGGTCCACACCGACCTGATGAAGACCCAGGCCCTGTTGATGGCGTTGAAAAAGCACGGGTTCGATGCGGCGTTCGGCGGAGCCCGGCGCGATGAGGAAAAAAAGCCGGGCCAAAGAGCGGATCTTCTCGTTCCGCAACGAATTCCAGCAGTGGGATCCGAAGAATCAGCGTCCCGAACTGTGGGATATCTACAATACGCGAATCCACGAAGGGGAGAGTATCCGGGTCTTTCCGCTCTCGAACTGGACGGAACTCGATGTCTGGCAGTATATCCGCCATGAACGCATTCCGATCGTGCCGCTCTACTTTGCCAAGGAGCGCCCGGTGGTTGAGGTCAACGGCAATCTCATCATGGTCGATGATGACCGTATGCCCGAGAGCTGCGTCGCAAGGCACGGATGCGCAAGGTCCGCTTCCGCACATTGGGCTGTTACCCGCTGACGGGAGCCGTCGAGAGCGAGGCGGACACCATCGAGAAGATCATCGAGGAGATGATGACCACGACGCGTTCGGAGCGCACGACGCGCGTGATCGACTTTGACCAGGAGGGAAGCATGGAGCAGAAGAAACGGGAAGGTTATTTTTTAACGGAAAGAAGAGTATGGCTCGCAACATAGAGGAATTTTTGGCACAGGACGAACGCAAGGACCTGCTGCGTTTTTTGACCGCCGGATCGGTCGATGACGGAAGTCGACGCTTATCGGACGACTGCTTTACGACAGCAAGAAACTCTACGAGGATCAGCTCGATGCCCTCGAACGGGACAGCAAACGGTGCGGCAATGCGGGCGATCACATCGATTATGCGCTGCTGTGCGACGGTCTGAAGGCCGAACGTGAGCAGGGGATCACCATCGACGTGGCCTACCGTTACTTTGCAACCAACCGCCGCAAGTTCATCATTGCCGATACCCCGGGACACGAACAGTACACGCGCAACATGATTACCGGCGGCTCGACGGCCAATCTGGCGATCATTCTGGTCGATGCCCGTACGGGAGTCATCACGCAAACGCGCCGCCACAGCTATCTGGTGTCGCTTCTGGGTATCCGCCACATTGTGCTGGCCGTTAACAAGATGGACCTTGTCGATTACGACGAGTCGCGCTTTCTTGAAATTGTCGGCGCGTACAAGCGCTGGATCGCCTCGCAGCAACTCGACATTCCCGACCTGGGTGCATCCCGCTCTCGGCTCTCGAGGGCGACAATGTCGTCGAACGCAGTGCCCGCATGCCCTGGTATGAGGGCCCGTCGCTGCTGCATTTTCTCGAGCAGGTTCCGATCGAGCAGGACATCAATCTGCATGATTTCCGGTTCCCCGTACAATATGTGCTGCGGCCCGATGCCGATTTTTCGCGGTTACAGCGGGGAAAATCGCTTCGGTATCGTGCGTCAGGGGCGATCGGGTCGTAGCCCTTCCTTCGGGCCACACTTCGCGCATTGCACGCATCGTTACCCACGACGGAGATCTGGAGGAGGCCTTCGCTCCGCAATCCGTAACGTTCACGCTGGAAGACGAGATCGACCTTTCGCGGGGTGAGATGCTCGTTCATCCGGACAATCTGCCGCATGTGGGGCATCGCTTCCGGGCGATGATGGTCTGGATGGACGAACAGCCGCTGGACCGTTCGAAGGCCTTTTTATCTGAAGCAGACCACCCGTACGACCCGGGCGCACCTGACAGCCGTCCACCATCGGGTCGAGATCAATGCGGGAGAGCAGGTCGAGGCAGACGGAATGAAGCTCAACGAGATCGCTCTGGTGTCGCTTGTGGCCGACAGCCCGCTCATCTACGACAGCTACCGCGCCAACCGTCAAACGGGCGCCTTCATTCTCATCGATCCCGTCACGAATTTCACGTCGGCCGTCGGCATGATCACGGAGCCCGAGGCGGAACGGACGGCCGAGGCTTCTCAGGGAATCGTTATCGACCTGGCGGCCTGCGGCATCGCTCCGGAGCATGACGGGCAATTGCCGAGTTCTGCCGGGCTCTTCGCCGTGAAGCAGGCATCGACATCCGTTGTATCCGAAAATAGGGCCGTTATGGGACTTTTTCAGACCGAACTTTGCCGAGCTGCCGGTCAATACGCTTGTCGGTGCTGACCGGAGGACCTTCGAGGGCCGTTACGCAGGGAGCCGGATCGACGAGGCCTGCCGCCGCAAATACCTCCCTCACGAAGCAGATCCGGCGGCTGCTCGATCCGTTTACCGGATCAATGAACGGCGTTATCTTTCGCTGCCTGCACTGCCCCGATATGGAGGCTCCCGTCTTCATCATCGGACACTGGCGCAGCGGTACGGCCCACAACCTCCTTTCGTGCGACGACCGTTTCGGCTGCTGTTCGACCTATCAGACCGTTTTCCCCACCTGATGCTGTGGGGACGCCCCTTCTTCAAGCGGTGCATGTCGGCACTCATGCCCTCTTCGCGTCCGACCGACTCGCTGGCATTGGGTGTCGATCTTCCGCAGGAGGAGGAGTTTGCCCTGAGCAACATGACCCCTGTTCGCACTACCATTTCTGGATGTTCCCGAGCCGCATGGCTGCGTATCGCGACAAATACCTCACCTTCGACGCGGCGACAGGAAGCCGAGCGTGAGGAGTTTCTCCAGGCTTTGGACAAGGTGATCCGCATCGCCCTGTACGTTTCGGGAAAGAAGCGCTTTCTGAGAAAAAATCCGCCCCACACGGGACGGGTGCGCATGCTGCTCGAACGATATCCCGGAGCCCGGTTCATCTACCTGATCCGGAATCCCTATGTGGTCTTTGAGTCGACGCAGCATTTTTTTCGCTCGACGCTTGATGCGATTCGGATGCAGGAGATCACTCAGTCCGAGCTCACCGGGAGATTCTGCTGAACTACCGGGCGTTGTACGAGCATTACGAGGCCGACAAGAGACTGATTCCTGAAGGTCAGCTTGTCGAGGTGCGTTTCGAAGAGCTTGAGAACGCGCCGCTTCCGGTCGCCGAACGGATCTATGACCGGTTGTCGCTCGGGGATTTCGATCGGGTAAAACCCGCCATGGAGCGTTTTCTGGACAGCCAGCAGGGGATTCCGCAGGAAGAATTACGTTTTTCGATCTTCAGACGACCCTTACCGTCGAGCAATTCTGGGAGAGGCCGTCCGACAATGGAACTACCATCCTGACGGTCTTCGTGTGAAAAAACTCCGGATGCGGAGGACCGGTCCTCTGTCTGGGCGTAGCCGCCGCAATCACTCCGTAAGGGGCCGTTTTACGGTTTGGCAATGCCTCGCTGCTCCGGAGCATGCCTTCAGGCATGCTCCGCCTCGGGCGTTTCCGCGAAATAGCAAATAGCGCCAATCAGTCAGGTCTGCATTTCTAAAAGAACAAGGCCCGTCTGATTTTATTGGGGAAAGTAAACTTTTTCATATCTTTGCTTGGCCGGTTTGTCGGCATACATATTTTTTGATGAAAGTGTTTCGCTTTTTATCCTTGGATGGAAATCTGGTAAATTTCAACGAGTCAGGGGAAAGCAGTAACACTCATTTTCTTGTATTGGTATGTGTCGTATTCTCGCCCCATACAGTACAAGTGTGGGGTATTGTTTATTTGACTCAAGGCTTACCAGAGCCTCCATCCGGATAAACGAACGGCTCCACACTTTTTTATGCATCCGCTTTTTTTGGAGACCGGGAAGCAAATAAAATTCAACAGCCATGAAAAAACTGTTTCTATTGATGTTTGCTGGGATGGCAGGGATCTGGAGTGCATCGGCGCAGGACATTATTGTGAAAAAGAACGGTGAGGAACTCCAGGTGAAGGTCGAAGAGGTCGGTGAACAATCGGTCCGTTATCGGAAATTTTTCCAATCTTGGAGGTCCGATTTACTCCATTTCCCGCGATGAGATCTTCATTATTCGTTACGAGTCGGGCGATAGGGATGTGATAACACCGCTTGATGCTCCCGCTACCGAATCCGCCGATGCTCCGGTTCTCCCGACGCGCGTGGATGTCGCACGCGCCGAAGCCAGGGCAAAAGAGGCCGGGCGGAAAAAGATGACCGAGTTCGGACTGCAGGCGGAGGTCGGTTTGAGTTTCTGGTCGTTCAAATCCTATTTTGAAGATGGATTGTCCAAATACGGGGGATGTCGCGCGCTATACCAATAATCCCCCAGATGCGGTTCGCCGTTTCGGCCTTTGTCGAACATTTCTTCAAAAAAACGGGCGAGGGTCATGTCGGTGCCGGAATCGGTTACATGCACGATGCGAGCTGGACAAGCATTGCTGCGAAGGACGGCAACGGCAGTTTTGATTTTCGGATGAAGTATGATGCCCTGTTTGCTTCCGTTTATTATGGATGGCGGCCCGTCCGCAACGGATTCTATCTGCAGGGCGGATTCCGGTTTGCCTATGTGGTGAGTCTGCAGGGCAAGATCGGCGTTGAAGGGTCGTATTTTGAGTCGGCGTGGGGACAGATTATGGGGGACGACTTTGAACGGGATACCTGGATCAAGTCCGGAAGTGATATCACGCGGTCGTTTATCGTTTGCCCGTATCTGGATGCGGGCTATTCGTTCGGACATGTTGATCTTGGGCTGCAGTACCAGTTTGCGGTAGCGTCTCCCAACAAGGGAGGCGGAAACAAACCGTCGTCGTTGAGTTTCACGCTTAAATACCGCTTTTAGCCATGAAACATATTGGGACGATGCTCATTGCACTCTTGTGGTATTCGGGTGCATGTGCCCAGGATCTGATTCTGCTGCGCAATGCCGGGAGATTCGTGCCGAAGTCCGGGAGAGATACCGATACGCATGTTCTGTATCGGCCGTGGAACGGGCCGGAGGAGGTGCTCTCTTTGCCGCGGAACGAGATATTTTCGATAACATACCGAAACGGTGAGAAGGATCTGTTTATGGAGGATCCGGCCCCAACAGCCATTGAAGAGTATCCGTGGCCCGAAGTGTCGAAAACCTACCGTCGGGTGATCTGTTTGACGAGAACGGCGTCCGGGGACTGGTCATTTCGGTAACCGACGGAGGACGGCATGGATTGATCCTTTCGCTCGATCAGAAGGAATTGCCCTGGGTGGGTGAAGAAAACAGGCAGACGCTTGCCGGAACGGAGAAACTTGCATCGGGATGGAAAATCCGCTATGTCTATTATGGAGGCGTTGAACTGGGTGTAGCCGATCGTTCGGATGGCTGGCGGAACCGAGTTCGCTTGTTTGAAGTCTTGGCCTCGACGGGTTTTCGCTTTCCGATTTCCCGGCGTTCGAGTGGTGCGAGGCTCGGGGTTCGGGTTGGTATCTTCCGGCTTTGGACGAGTTGAAGGGATTGTGGACGCTGATCGGAGGTGCCGAAGAGGATGGAAAGTTCAGTTTGGGAGATTACGAAGCAGCGAGAAAACGCTTCAATGCCTATATGACACAATATGGTGGGGATCCGTATCCGCGTTTGCCTGCGTTCTCATTCTGGTCATCTACCGAAAAGGATGCCGGACGGGCCTATGGATGTGATGTGGGTTGCTCTCCGGATATTGTCTGGCGCGCCTATCGAAAGCCGTACGGAGAGATTCTGGACGAAGGAGGAGGCAAGGCTTCGGAGTGGAGCGTTCGTGCCGTTCACAAGTTCTGACCGGAAGCAAGATACCCGGAGGTCCCGGCATCTTTCCTTGTCCGGCTCTGATCAATGCGGAGATCCGTCTGTCGTTACGGCGGGAATCTTATCGAATCATCTTTCCTTAGGTCCGGGGCTGGTTCGCCGGCCTCGGGCGTTTCTGCGAAATAGCGCCACAGGGGGTGCTGCCATCAGCGCCTGCCGGATGCGGTCCGTGCGGAGCAGTTCGCGCACTTCGTCGCGCGAGAAGAGGTGCACGCGGATATCCTCCGTGGCATCGAGCTGCTGCTCTCGATCCGTTCGACGCCCGTGGCGAGGAAGCAGTGCGTGAGGTTGTTCTGCGTCGCGGGGTTGGCCGAGATGCTGGTCAGCAGGCGCCATTCTCCGCCGCCGTAGCCCGTCTCTTCCATCAGTTCGCGCTGCGCGGCTTCGAGCGGCGAGGCGTCCGACGGCTCCACCACGCCGGCCGGAATCTCGTACGAGGTTTCGCCGAGGCCGTGGCGGTACTGGTCGATCATGACGAACCTTCCTTCACGGTCGATGGCCGTGATATTGACCCATTCGGGGTATTCGAAGACGTAGTAGTCGGGAATCGTGCGCCCGTCGGGCAGCGCGAGGCTTTCGTGGCGTACGGTAAACCAGGGCTTGCGGGCGAGGTATTCGCTGTGCAGAACCCGCCATTTGCGGTTTTTGGGATTTTCCATCGTCGATATTGCAGCTTTGGGGGCAAAAGTAGCGAAATTTTCGTATCTTTGTTTTCCGAAAAACCAGCCTGCCTATGGAACCCCGAATGATACCTCCCGAGGAGCGTGCACGGATCATTGCGCTGATCCGGCGAGAAGTCGTACCCGCTATCGGCGGTACCGAGCCGATTGCCGTGGCCCTGTGTGTGGCGCGTGCCGCCGAGACGCTGGGCTGCCGTCCCGAGACGATTGCGGTGCGTTTGAGTGCCAATATCCTCAAGAATGCCATGGGGTCGGCATCCCCGGAACGGGGTATGATCGGATTGCCGATTGCCGTGGCACTCGGCGCGCTGATCGGCCGTTCGGAGTACCAGCTCGAAGTCCTGCGCGACGTAACGCCCGAGGCCGTGGAGGAGGGGCGCCGCTATATCGACGAAAAGCGCATTTCGATTGCGCTGAAGGAGGCGATCGAGGAGAAACTCTACATCGAGGTGGAGGCTGCGGCCGCAGGGCATCGTGCCGTGGCGGTCATTGCCGGCGGCCACACGCGCTTCGTTTACGTTGAGCGCGACGGCGAGGTGCTGCTCGACCGGCGCAGCCCTTCGTCCGACGAGAAGGAGGAGGGCGAGGTGCCTCTGACGCTGCGCCGTGTCTGGGATTTTGCCCTCACGGCACCGCTGGACGAAATCCGCTTCATCCTTGAGACAAGCCGGTTGAACAAGGCGGCCGCCGAGCAGGCCTTTGCCGGTGATTTTCGGCCATTGCGTGGGCCGCACGCTGCGCTGCGACCGTGAGCGGAAGATCATGGGCGACAGCATCTTTACGCGGGTGCTCTCCTATACCTCCGCGGCGTGCGACGCCCGCATGGCGGGAGCGATGATCCCCCGTGATGAGCAACTCGGGAAGCGGCAACCAGGGTATCGCCGCGACGCTGCCCGTTACGGTCTTCGCCGAGGAGACCCATGCCACGGAGGAGCAGACGATCCGCGCCCTGACGTTGAGCCACCTGACGGTCGTCTACATCAAGCAGAGCCTCGGGCGCCTGTCGGCCCTGTGCGGCTGCGTGGTGGCGGCCACGGGTTCGAGCTGCGGCGTTACCTACCTCATGGGCGGCGGCTATGCCGAGATTGCCGCAGCGGTGAAGAACATGATTGCCAACCTTACGGGCATGATCTGCGACGGAGCGAAGCCGAGTTGTGCGATGAAGCTCACGAGCGGCGTCTCGACGGCGATGCTCTCGGCGATGATGGCCATGGACGGCCATTGCGTAACGCCGGTCGAGGGGATCATCGAGGAGGATGTGGACAAGTGCATCCGCAACCTCACGGCCATCGGCCGCGACGGCATGAACGAAACCGACCGCCTCGTGCTGAATATCATGACCCACAAATCCTGATTATGAACCTCCGATCGTTGAATCTGTGGCTGCCGGCCCTTGCCGTGCTGGCGGCCGGAAGCGTTGCGGCGCAGACCGCGCCCGAAGAGATTGCCGCCAACCCCGAGCGCTCGGCCGGGGTCTACCACTCCTATGAATACCTTCCTTCGGAGGAGGTCCCCGTTCCGAAAGGCTACCATCCCTTCTATATCAGCCATTACGGACGTCATGGCAGCCGGTATCACTACGCCGAGGAGCTCTATACGGCGCCGCTCGTTCCGCTGCGGGCCGCTGCTGCGGCGGATGCCCTCACACCGCTGGGCCGCACGGTTCTGGCGAAGGGCGAGGCGCTTGCCGCCGATGCCGTGGGACGTTACGGCGATCTGACGCCGCGGGGCGTGGAGGAACATCGCGCCATTGCCGAGCGCATGTTCCGGTCGTGGCCCGAGGTCTTCTCCACGCGTCACGGTCGTGAATGCCTTGTCGAGAGCCGATCGACGCTTGTTCCCCGTTGTATCTTGAGCATGGCGGCCTTCAACGAGCGGCTGAAGGAGCTCAACCCCGGATCCGTACGACCCGTGAGTCGAGCGCCCGCTATATGGACTATCTGGCCAGCGTCCCTGCCATGGGCGAGCTGGGACCCCGCTCCCACGCCGTCGCGGACAGTGTCAAGCGGGCGTGGCTGCATCCCGAGCGGCTGGTAGCGAGTCTCTTTACGGAGGCGGCTCCCGAACTTGCGGATCCGCAAGGGTTCATGTACGATCTTTTCATGCTGACGTCGATCGCCCAGGATGTCTCGCGTCCCGACCTTGCCTCTACGACGCCTTCACCTCCGAAGAGCTCAATGCCCTGTGGGCCACGCTGAATGCCTATTGCTACTATACGATGGGGCCTTCGAGCCGCTTCGGCGATCCGATCGTCGCCTCGGCCCGCCCGCTGCTCCGCAACATCGTCGAGACGGCGCGCGAGGTGATCGACGGCGAGCGGAACCTCGCGGCTTCGCTCCGTTTCGGCCATGATGTCTACTTGATTCCGCTGGCCTCGCTGCTGCAGGCCTCCGTCTCCGCCGCCCGGATCTCGGATGCCGATTCGATCCGCAGCTGCTGGAGCATCGAAAAGGTCTCGCCGATGGCCGCCAATATCCAGTTTATCTTCTTCCGCCACGAGCGGACGGCAATGTCCGCGTTCGGGTGCTCTGCAACGAGCGTGATGCGCTACTGCCGATCGACGGCGGCCCCTACTATCCGTGGGGAGACGTTCGGAGCTATTGCGAAGGGCTTTGTGCGGAATAAACGGTTTTGCCCGAACAACAGCGGCGGAGGCATTTTCGAAAATGCCTCCGCCGTGTTTTTTTGCTCCTTCCCGAACGGCTCCTTTACTGCTGGAAGATCGTGCGGACGATGATTCCCGTTGCGCCCTGGTGCCGGGTCGTGTAGTCGCGGGCGATGCGGCTGGTCTTTGCCAGGAACTCCTCGTTGTCGCGCAGCGGGTAAAACCAGGCCTTGAGCTCGTCGTAGTTGCTGATCGAGCGGGCCGCTTCGAGTGTTACGAGATCACGGGCCTCCTTGAATTTCTGATAGTTGGGGCCGAATGCCACGGGCAGTCCGAACGTCGCAGCCTCAAGCGTGTTGTGGATGCCGACGCCGAATCCGCCGCCGATATAGCCCCACGTCGCATAGCCGTATACCGAAGCGAGGATGCCTACGGTGTCGAGGATGAGCAGCTGTTTCGATCCGAAGGGGTGTGCGGCGTGCACTGCGTATAGCGGAGGGCTCCGCCGCGGGTTTCGGTGATCAGCCGTTCGATGCGGCTCTCGTCCATTTCGTGCGGGGCGATGACGAACTTGATCTGCGGGTTGTCGTTCATCAGCCGGAATGAGCAGCTCCTCGTCGGGGCCCCAGGTGGAGCCGGCCACGAAGAGCCGTGCGTCGCCCTTGAACCGGTCGATCCGATCGATGCGTCTGGCCGCGCGGGCGATCTCCGCCACGCGGTCGAAGCGCGTGTCCCCGGCCACCAGCACGTTGTCGAAGCCCAGCGTCGCCAGCAGTTTTTTCGACTCCTCGTTCTGCACGAACATCACGTCGAACGCCTCGAGCGCCTGTCGCCACATGCCGCCGTAGGGGCGGAAAAAGACCGAGTTGCGGCGGAAGATGGCCGAGACGACGTAGGTGCGGACCTTCCGGCGCTTGAGTTCGGCGAGCAGGTTGAGCCAGAATTCGTATTTCACGAAGATGGCGATTTCGGGGGATGCGCGATGTCGAGGAACGTCCGGGCATTGCGCGGCGTATCGATGGGCAGGTAGAAGATATACTCCGCTCCGGGGGTAGTTCTTGCGGATCTCGTATCCCGAGGGGGAGAAGAAGGTGAGCAGGATCTTGAATTCGGGATGCAACCTGCGGATCTGCTCGATAATGGGACGTCCCTGCTCGAACTCTCCGAGCGATGCGACATGTATCCAGATAATCCGTGCTTCGGGATCGATGGCGCGGCGCATGCGTTCGGAAAAGCGCCTTGCGGCCGTCGGTCCACAGGCGGGCTTTCGGGTAGCGGGGGGGGCTACGAGACGCACGATCCATGCGTAGAGTGTCAGCCCGAAATTATAGAGCCACATCTGTGTTTGCTGGTATTGAAGTTTTCCGTATTCCCGGAGCTGCATGCCGGAGGCCGTTTCCGTGCCCCAGGAGCTTGTTTTTCAAGCTGCAAAAATAATCAATTTTGCCGTATTTGCAAAATTACCAGTGGGATTCCATGGCCTCTTCCACGAGCTCGACCCGGAATGTTCCGTCCTTGCGGCAAATAACGCTCGCCAGGTCGAACTGCACCTCTCCCGGCCAGTGCGTGAGGGCCAGGTAGTGGACGGCGGCACGTTTCAGGGCGAGGAACTTCCGCCGTGTGGCCGCGGCCGACGGCGGGGTGAGCGATGCCTCCCGGCGCGTCTTGACCTCCACGAAGTGCAGCACATCGCCTTTGCGTGCCACGATGTCGAGCTCATAGGGTCCCGAGCGCCAGTTCGTGTCGCAGATCCCGTATCCCGCTTCGCGCAGGAACTCCCGTGCGGCCGCCTCGCCGGCCCGTCCCGTTTCCGCCCGGTCCATCAGTGCAGGATGCGTTGTATCGAGTTGGCTCTCCGGATGGCTTCGGCAAGACCTTCGGCGTCGTCGCGTTCGATCATGCGGCGCAGCACCTGCAGCTGGTGGATGTGCTCGCGCAGCACGTCCAGGATGTTGTACTTGTTGCGCAGCAGGATGGGGACCCACGTCGCCGCGGCACTCTTCGCCAGGCGCACCGTACTCTCGAATCCGCCGCCCGCCAGGTCGAAGATGTGACGCTCCTCGCGCTCCTTTTCGAGGACGGTAAGAGCCAGCGCAAACGACGTAACGTGCGAAATGTGCGAGACATAGGCAGCGTGCAGGTCGTGCTCTTCGGGATCCATGTAGACGAGCGGGCACCCCAGCGTGCGGAAGATGCGCTCGACGAGCGCCACGGCATCTGGTCGCTGTGCTCCGTATCGCACAACACGGCGTTGCGGCCCGTGAGGCCCCGTTGGGCCGCCTTCGGACCGCTGCTCCGTGCCCCCACATTGGGTGTGCGGCCACGAAACGTCCGCGGTGCGCGTGCATGGCGATCGCCTCGCACAACTCGCCCTTGATCGAACCGGTATCCATGACGGTCTGGTGCTCTCCGACGCGGTTGAGCGCCTTGATGGCCAGCAGCGGCAGCGTGTCCACGGGGGTGGCCAGCACGATGAGGTCCGCCTCGGCAATCCCCTCCTCGAAGCCGACGATGCGGTCCGCGAGCCCGAGCGCCAGGGCCTCCTGTGCCGTCTCCGGGGCTGCGCTCGACGCCGAGAATCTCCTCCGCGAGGGCGTGGTCGCGCAGCGCAAGGGCAAACGAGCCTCCGATGAGGCCCAGTCCCACAATCATTGCCTTCATCGCCGCACCTTATAATAAGAACGAGAGGTCGTCGCCCGGCTGCACCTCGTAGGGCGTGATTCCCTTCTTGAAGATCCGCATCGGACGTTTGCCGAGCAGTTCGAGCCGTCCCCTCCACGTAGCGGAGCATGCATCCCTCGCGCAGGCCGACCACCCAGCGGCGCGGATTGGCCTCGATGAACTCGAGGATGCGCTGCTCGCGGGTCTCGCCGGCATGCCCCTCGGGGTTGGCATCGAGGTAGTGGGGGTTGATCTGGAACTTCACGGCGCCGATGGCGCGGAACGATTCGGGCTCGACGATCGGCATGTCGTTCGTCGTCGAGATCGTCGGGCAGCATACGTTGCTCCCGGCCGACCATCCCACGTAGGGCGTCCCGGACTTGACCTTCCGCAGAATGGCCTGCATGAGCCCCTGCTGCTGCATCTTGCGGGCCAGGGCGAAGGTGTTCCCGCCGCCCACGCAGATCGCCTCGGCACGGCGGATGAAGGCTGCGGGGTCCTTCTCCCGGTGTACGGAGCGGACCCGGATCCAAGCTCCGAAAAACGGGCCTGCACCTTCCGTTCGTAGTCGGCATAGGAGAACGTGACCGCGGCATAGGGTACGAAGGCGACCTCCCGGAACCGTCGAGAAAACGGCCGATTTCGGGCAGCGGATAACGCAGGTATTCTTCCCCGCATTGGTCGAATTCGAGATCAGAAGCAATTTCATAATGATTTGATTTTTAGTATTTTGCTCGCAATTTTGTGCTAAATGTCGAAAAAGTTGTGAATAAAAAATCGGGCCGTTTTGTCAAAAGTAATAAAAAAGTGTTACTTTTGCGCAAAATTACGCTGGAAATATAACTGAACTGTTTCAAATAATTGTTTAACTAAAAACTTAAAGATTATGTCAGAAGTTCAATCAAAAGTTGTCGAGATCATCGTTGACAAACTGGGTGTTAAGGAGTCGGAAGTAGTACCCGAAGCCAGCTTCACCAACCACCTGGGAGCGGATTCGCTCGACACCGTTGAGCTGATCATGGAGTTCGAGAAGGCTTTCGACATCCAAATCCCCGATGAGGACGCCGAGAAGATCACGACCGTAGGTGACGCGATCAAATACATCGAAGAGCACAAGAAATAATTTCTACAATATCAGTTTTTGTTTCACGGCAAGAAGCCTTAAATTTATGACAGGAAGAAGAGTAGTAGTTACGGGCATCGGTACGATCAACCCGCTCGGCAATAATATTGAAGAGTATTTTTCGAATTTGGAGAAGGGCGTAAGCGGTGCCGCACCCATTACTCATTTCAACGCTGAAAAATTTAAGACGCGCTTCGCTTGTGAAGTGAAGAATTACGACCCGTCCCAGCATTTCGACCGCAAGGAGGTTCGCAAGTACGACCTCTTCACGCAATATGCTCTGATCGCCGCTACGCAGGCCGTAGAGGATTCGGGCCTTGACCTGGAAGATCGACAAGGAGCAGGTCGGCGTAATCTGGAGCTCGGGTATCGGAGGACTCAAATCGTTCTTCGACGAGTGTCTGGGCTATGCCGCCGGGGATGGAACCCCGCGGTTTAGCCGCCCTTCATTCCCCGCATGATTGCCGACATTGCCGCCGGCTT
>VOFC01002956.1_pt1 | contig 30401 bp, 47 predicted proteins | sample 5384161 | NCBI WGS metagenome assembly VOFC01 (sample SAMN12384722, study PRJNA508395) | human gut metagenome | isolation source: healthy gut B | host: Homo sapiens
TTCTCATTCAGGACAACACGCTCTACATGATTCTGAGGGTCCATCAATTCCTCATAGTCAGTAGGGGTAAAGGGCTTCTTTTCTGAAACCATGTGGTAAATACAGACCATCATCATTCTTGCAATGGCAATGATTGCCTTTTTGTGTCCACGTCGCTTTTTGATTCGACCATATTTGATTGCAAAATAAGGCTGCTTTTTGCTCTTAATTGCAGCAAGGGCACATTGAACCATCATTGGTTTCAGGTAATCGCCTGCTTTGGCAATGCGGACAGACTTTTTCTTACCAGCGGATTCATTGTTGGCAGGAGAAAGTCCGCACCAGGAACACAGATGTTTTGCATCATCAAAAATATCCATATCAACGCCTGTTTCTGCAAGAACAATCGTGGAACTTAACTCTGTCATGCCGGGCATGGTACTGACAAACTCCACGAACTCGTAATAAGGCTTGATGCGGACATAGAGTTCCACTTCGGTCTGGGTAATCATATCATCGAGATATTCCAGATGCCCCCGGGCAAGCTCTAGTTTTTTAGCCTGATCTGTTTCAATAGTGTAGCCTTTGATGGCTTCGATGATTTCATCAGACTTGGATTTAGCCCCTTTCTTTATGAGTTTGCGGACAGCTTTTTCATCCATGGAATCGGCAGTATGCTCCAATAGATAAGAGATGATTTCAGTTGCTGTCTTGCCAAAAGGATCAGAAAGAACACTGGCAATGCCGACATTGGAAATGGTCATACAGTTCTGGATGCGATTCTTCTCGGAAGACTTCATGCAGACCAGCTTGAAACGGTATCTGGAAAGTTCCCTAAGCTGACGAAAATCTTTTGGAGGAATAAAGGAACATCTGACAAGATCAAATTTGTAGAGGTCGGCAATCCATTTAGAATCCTTTTTGTCCGTTTTCTTGCCTTTAATGGCTTTGACATACTTCGGATGTGTAAGGCAGACATCAATGTCATTTTCGAGATAATTAAAAATAGGAATCCAATACTTTCCGGTGGATTCCATACAAACATGATAGCAATTATTCTCGATAAGCCAGTTGTGAAACCTTTGAATATCTGAGTTGATGGTTGAAAAAGATTTTTGCAGATATTCGGATATGCCGTCCTTATTGGTAGTTACGATGGTTGCAACGATAACATTTTTGTGGACATCAAGTCCACAGCAGATGGAGTATTTTAACTTCATCATTAAGTATCACCACCTTAATAAAAAGGGAATAGCAACATTGACTGTCATCCTGCGACTGAATAAACATGGTTTATTACCAATGATAAGAGTCCGGGCTCAATGTCCCACTTGTTTGTGCTTGTAAGGATGACGGCACATATAACTATACGGGGTCGAAATAAATTCGCCACTTCTCCTTCCGTGCTCTGTAGTGTATTGCTATTCCTTGAAAGAATTATAAATCAAAGAGTGGAGGGGCACCGAGCCCTCCGGTGTCGGCAAGCTGTCCGATGTCCTGAAGGCTGTGGAGAACGTGGCAGGAGATCTGGATGGAGATCAACAGTGCGGTAGCAGTAGTAGATGCATCCAAGTGCAAGATGTATATGAAGAACTTCGGCGAATTCTTCAGCAACCAGATCGAGTACGCCGGAACCATTATCTTAAGCAGAACCGACAAAGTGGATCAGGCAAAAGCTGAATGCCTGCGTGGAGATGATCCGTGAGCATAACGACAAGGCTACCATTATCACCACTCCTCTTGCGCAGTTGGACGGCAAGGAAGTACTAGGGACCATCGAAGGTGCTGACAAGCTGGAAGATATGATGAAGGAAATGTTAGAGCACATCCATGACGATCACGATGAGGACGAGTGCGCGGTCACGATGTGACCACGAATCATCACCATCACGACCATGACGAGGATGACAACGACCATGAGTGCTGCTGTGGACATCACCACGATGACGACGATGATGAAGACGAGCATGAGCATCACCATCATCATGACCCATGACCATGGCATCATCATGAGCATGGAGAACTGCACCTGCGGCTGCCATGACCATGACCACGAGGGACCATGACCACCATCATCATCACCATCACGCAGACGAAGTTTTCACAAGCTGGGGTAAGGGAAACCGTCCGTAAATACAGCGCAGAGGACATCGAGAAGATCCTTACCGCTCTGGACAGAAGAAGATTCTTACGGAATGATCCTGCGTGCAAAGGGTATGGTAGAGCGAAGACGGAACATGGGTATATTACGATTATGTTCCAGAAGAGCATGACATCAGAAGCGGTAAGCCGGAAGTTACCGGTAAGATCTGTGTCATCGGTTCCAAACTGGACGAGGACAAGCTGGCAGAACTGTTCCGTAAATAAATTGCCGGAACATATTTTTTACAGCAGGAACAGTAGGATAAAAAGAGAAAGGTATGAATTATGACAAAACCGGTCTATATCATAAATGGTTTTCTGGAGAGCGGTAAGACAGAATTTATCACATTTACACTGGGACAGCCGTATTTCCAGATCAAAGGCAGGACCCTGCTCATCCTCTGCGAAGAGGGCGAGAATGAGTACGATCCCGCACTTCTTAAAAAAAGTCGTACGGACGTGGTGCTGATCGAAGAGGAAGAGGAGTTTACTCCGAATCATCTGATCGAGCTGGAGAAGCAGTACAAGCCCGCCCGTATCATCATCGAGTATAACGGTATGTGGAACTTCAAGAATATGACGCTTCCCTGGTACTGGAAAGTAGAGCAGCAGATCACGACCATTGACGGCTCCACCTTCCCCATGTACTACACAAATATGAAGTCTCTGCTGGCAGAGATGATCCGTAAGTCCGAGATGATCATTTTCAACCGTTGCGACGGCATCCAGGATCTGAATGTATACAAGCGTAACATCAAAGCGGTGAATCCTTCCGCAGATGTGATCTTCGAGGATTCCAACGGTGAGATCGATGAGATCTTCGAGGAGGATCTGCCCTACGATCTGAATCAGGATCCTATCGTACTGGACAACCAGGGCTACGGCATCTGGTATCTGGATTCCATGGATCACCTGGAGCGCTACGAAGGTAAAAATATCCAGTTTCCTGGCCATGGTACTGAAGCCCGAGGAATATCCCGACGGCTATTTCGTACCGGGACGCATGGCAATGACCTGCTGTGCGCGAGGATATGGCATTTTGGGCTATGCCTGTGAGTATGCGGGCACGAAAGACCTGAAGCAGAAGGAATGGGTCAAAGTGACAGCGAAGGTTGCCAGAGAATACTTTGCAGACTATAAGGGAGAGGGCCCTGTACTCCATGCCATCAGTGTGGAGAAGGCAAAGGCTCCCAAGATCCCGTGATCAGTTTCAACTAGAAAGGATCGGCTCTATGAAAAAGAATCCCATAAAGAGCGGCCTGCGGGAGACAATGGCAGGAAAAGTGACATTTCTTTTCCTGCTGTTTTTGTATACCGGGGTTATGTTATATCTGTTTTGGATGGAGTGCTATCAGGTGCCGGGCATTCCAGTCGGATATGCCGGACTATGTGAATAAGGTGGCAGGCATTGCGGGGAATTATGAGTTTCCCTATCCGATCCTGTTCTGGACAGCCAGACTTTCCGCCTGGCTGATCGGAGCGAAGCTGCCATGGCCATCACCACCGCGCTTTTCAATCTGGCAGCAGTGGTCATCACGAATATTATATGAACCGGGAGATCCGTAGAAACAGTCATTATGAAACTTTGTCACATAAAAAGCAGGTCATGACCGACATTGTGGTGACCCTGCTTGTCTTTTCGCTATTTCTGCTTTCGAATCTGTATTCGCCCAAAAATACAGCTTTTTTCGGCTTTGATTATGCGTACCGCTGTATGGGCATTTATACACCGAATCCTTTCTGGAATGCCACTTATCTGGCAACCAGACCTTTTGCGATTATCTGCTTTTTTGAGACGGTGAAGGTATTATCAGAATATGAGAGGGATTTTCAGTGGAAGAACTGCGTTCTCTTCGCGGTCAGCCTCCTGCTGACGACCATGACCAAACCGAGCTATACGATGGTAGTGGTGCCTCTGATCGGTCTGATCCTGCTGGTCCAGCTGATCGTAAGCAGAGGAAAAAGCTTTCGCAATGCGTTCTGTCTGTGTGTGACCATGATCCCCACGGGAATTGCCCTGCTGTACCAGTTTTCCGGAATTTTCACCGGGACGAATGCCATGGGGAGAGGAGACAGGCATCGCCATCGGCTTTGCCAAAGTATGGAGCAATTATTGCAAAAGCATTCCTTTAAGTATTATCATGGGAATGGCATTGCCCATCGGCGTACTTTTCCTGAATCTGGTATTTGATTTTAAAAATATAAAGTCCAACAGATATTACTGGTTTGCATGGCTGAATTATCTTATGGGTACAGTAATGTTCCTGATCTTCTATGAAAAAGGATTCCGCATGATGCATGCGAACTTTTCCTGGGGCTATATGCACGGCATGTTCTTTCGTATTCCTGATGACACTGATCGTTATGGTGAAAAATATCCGGGAATGGTGGAAGAGCTGGAAAGTGATTTTCGTGATCGGAGAGATCGCGGTATTCTTCTACCATCTGGTGTGTGGTGTGAATTTCCTGATGTATGCCGTCCTGGGCAACGATCTGGCGGGATTTTAGTACAAATGATTTGAAAAGGCAGACAAGATACCATCTTGCTGCGAGTTACATAGAATAATAAAAAAGAAAGGAGAGTGTTTCATGAGTATGAGCATTGTAGCCGGTCTTCTGATTCCGTTTCTGGGGACGACTGCAGGGGCAGCCTGCGTCTTTTTCCTGAAAAAAGCAGATTGGCGGCAATATACAGAGAATATTTACCGGATTCGCTGCCGGTGTCATGGTGGCAGCTTCGGTGTGGTCTTTACTGATACCTGCCATGGATATGTGCGAAGAGATGGGAAAGCTTGCATTTCTTCCCGCAATGGTTGGCTTCCTGATCGGTATTGTTTTTTTGTTGTTCATCGATAGTCTGGTGCCCCATCTGCATGTGGGCAGTGAGGCTCCGGAAGGACGTAAGAGCAGCCTGAACCGTACAGCCATGCTGATGTTAGCTGTGACCATCCACAATTTCCCCGAGGGTGCGGCTTGTGGTGCTATTTTTGCCGGCGTGCTGAGTGGTGACGGAACGGTTACCATGGCGGGCGCCCTGACGCTGGCTATCGGTATTGCCATTCAGAATTTCCCGGAGGGAGCTATTATCTCCCTGCCTCTTCGGAGTGAAGGGAACAAGCGAGGAAAGTCCTTCGCTTTAGGCGTATTGTCGGGAGCAGTGGAACCGGTGGGAGCAATCCTGGCCATTGCACTGGCAAGCATTGTGACACCGATCCTTCCGTATATGCTGGCTTTTGCTGCCGGAGCCATGATCTATGTGGTCGTGGAGGAACTGATTCCGGAAGCCAGTGAGGGAGAGCATTCGAATCTGGGAACCATTGCCTTTGCGATTGGTTTTGCATTGATGATGATGTTGGATGTGGCACTGGGATAATGTGTACAGTGTAATATTTGCAAAAGCAAAGTGAGAACAGCAGGAAGGATGTACGGGAATGTCCGTGGAAAATGAAAAAGAAATACAACAGCTGAAAAACCGGATCCGTGAACTGGCAGACAAATCCTACAACCAGAACCAGTACACATTTACCGGATTCTTAGGACTGGCGGAGCAGGATGCCCTGTGGCAGGTGGAACGGGAAGTGAAGTTCGCAGGGATCACCTTATACGGCGGCAGGGAAGAGGCAGAGCGGAAGCTCCTTCGCTTCGGCAGTGAGGCGGAGCTGGGCTATGAACAGCCTTTTCCATCTGCTGTATACGGATCCGGCCTCTGTCCGCAAAATTTGCAGACAAGCTGTCCCACAGGGATTATCTGGGGGCGCTGATGAACCTGGGCATTGAACGCAGCACCATCGGTGATATTCTGCCGGGGGAGGGCGAAGCTTTTTTGTTCTGTCTGGATACCATTGCGGAATTCATCTGTGATAATCTGGAGCAGATCCGTCATACCCATGTGAGGTGTGAGGTGGTGGATGCGGCGGCAGAAGTACCGCAGGAAGAACCGGTGCGACAGGTCATTCAGGTGGCAAGCCCACGTGTTGATGCTGTCATTGCCAAGGTATATAATAAATCCAGAAGCGACTGCCTGGAGTTGTTCCGGGCGGGAAAGGTATATGTAAACGGCAGGCTGTGTGAAAATAATTCCAAGCCCCTGGAGACGGGGGATGTGGTAAATGCCAGAGGCTACGGTAAATTCCGCATAGGTGGAGAACCCCATGCCACGAGGAAGGGGAAGCTTGCCATAGAGGCTGAGGTATATCCGTAGCGGTTCGGTCATGAGATGACAGTTGCCTTGCTCGAAGAAAAACGAAGACGTGAAGGAGGTTAAACAGTGTATCATTATACTGCGATTCAATGGTTATTTTTCTTTTATTTTTACTGCTTTTTTCGGTTGGTGTTTTGAATCCACCTATGTATCCCTGAAAAGCAGGAAGCTGGTCAACCGTGGTTTCATGCCGCGGACCGTTTCTGCCGCTGTACGGAAGTGGCGCCATCATGATGCTGGTGGTGTCCATGCCGTTTCAGGATAATCTGGTGATAGTCTACATCGCCGGATGTATCGGGGCCACGGTGCTGGAGTATGTCACAGGCGTGACTATGGAGGCATTATTCAAAGTCAGATACTGGGACTATTCTAAGAATAAATTCAATTTTCCAGGGACATATCTGCCTGGGGTCCTCGCTGGCATGGGGCGGTCTGACGATCCTGATGACGGAGTTTATCCATAAGCCCATTGAACATCTGGTATTGTCCATTCCGGACAGCATCCTCACTCCTGTGACACTGGTGCTGACGGCGCTGATCGGTGCGGATTTCGCGTTATCCTTCAAGGCAGCCCTGGATCTGCGGGATGTACTGGAGAAGATGGAGAAGGCAAAAGAAGATATGCTGCGTATCCAGAAACGGCTGGATGTCATTATTGCCGTGACCAGTGAGGATCTGGAGAACCGTAAGGAAGGCTTCAGCGAAAGCCTGGCGCAGAAGAAGGAAGACTTTACTGCAAGTATTACCACCAGAGTGGAGGACCTGAAGTCCAACATTGAGGGCAAGCTGGAGAGCTTCCGCACTTCCGCACAGAAATCTCCCAATCAGTATTTGGAGAGCGTGAAGAACGAGGTCGCCGAGTTGCGGCAGAAGTACACACCAGAAGCGTGGCAGACAGAGAGAATGTCAGCAAGAAAGCTTAAGAATTTCTTCCAGCGTGACATGAGTGACCGGCTTTTCTGTTGTAAAAAACATTCTGCAACTGCCAGCCTTAAACAAATCTTAAAGGTTTTTCCTGTTTTTATTAATCGTTAATCTGTTACAATAAATTCATCAGCGGGACATCTGTGGAAAAGCAGATGTTCTGGCAGCGTAAGGGAAAGCTCCTTGCGCAGGAAGTGTCCGGGCTGCAGCCACCGGCACAGAAATGAGGGAGAGTATGTACAATATATTGATCTGTGATGATGAGAAGGATATCGTAAACGCGTTAAAGATATACTTAAATGACACCAATTATCATTTTCTGGAGGCTTTTGACGGTGAAGAAGCCGTGCATGTGGTGGAGACGAAAGAGGTACATCTGGTGCTGATGGACATTATGATGCCGAAGATGGACGGCATTCAGGCTATGATCAAGATTCGGGAAAGGAGTAACGTGCCGGTGATCCTGCTGACTGCCAAGGGCGAGGATTCCGACAAGGTACTGGGACTTACCGTGGGAGCGGATGACTATATCACGAAGCCTTTTAATCCCATCGAAGTATCCGCCAGAGTCAAATCCCAACTGCGTCGCTATATGCAGCTGGGTGGAGGTACTGTCCGGCCAGATGTGATAAGAGTCGGTGGTATCGAACTGGATGACAAGGAGAAAAGGGTGACGCTGGACGGCGAGCCGGTGACGCTGACGCCCACGGAGTATGAGATCTTAAAGCTTCTGATCCAGAATCCGGGGCAGGTATTTTCCCCGAAGGAGATCTATACGAAGATCTGGAACGACCTGCCACTTGGCAGCGAGAATACCGTGGCAGTCCATATCCGGCATCTGCGGGAAAAGTTGGAGATCAACCCGGCGGAACCCAGATATCTGAAGGTGGTCTGGGGACAGGGCTACAAGTGTGAGAAGCAGGGATAAGAGCAGGCAGGAGCGCGGAGCTGCTCTGGGAAGTAAGGAGACAGGAATATGGATAACAGGGAAGAAAACAGCAGGAATACAGAACAGGACAGAGTGGATAATCCGGTGGAAAATACAGTGAGTACGACGGTAGAAACGGCAATGTCAGAGAATAAAAAGGAACGGAAAAAAAGAGAAAAGCAGAGAAAAAAAGAATGCGCCGGCACAGGAAACAGTCTGTGGGCAGCACATTGGCAAAGGTCGTGGCATTTGTTCTGATGATCGCAGCCGCAATTGTGGGGGGTGTTGGGACTCTATGGTACCTGCATGCTTGCAGATAGTGGAGCGTATTCCTCCGGCGAAAGGATGTTTATCCATGATCAGCTGTTGTACCGGCAGGTCAATCAGGATCTGTATCGGATACGCGACTGGTATGAGAATGAGAGCTTGCAGACCATGGAAGCTTATTGCAGGCAGCGGAACATCTGGGTAAAGGTGGAGAGCTACGATCAGGATACGGATGAATTTCTGGGAGAATGGAAGAACGAGGATTATGTAGACAAGACAAATGATCTGACTTACCGGCTGGAGTCTCAGGTGCAGCATAGGAATGATAACACCTATATCAACACAGAAACTTCCTCTGCCTATGATGGCTATGAAAGTTACGGAAGCACTGAAAGCTCTGATATCATGGAGCTTGAGCCATCTGTCAATACCGGGTCTGATGTGGAAAGCATAACGGCAGCGGAGCAGGAAGCCCTTTCCTCTGGTAATCTGGAGAAATATCTGGATCTGGGGGACAGCGTATCTTAGGTGGAGAGATTTATGTGCCGGTTGAACGGGCGGAACAATATGCAAAATGGATGATCAAGGATGCCTTAAGTGAGACAGAACGGCAGCAGGAAGAGGCTGCAGAGGAAGCATTAGCAGAGCGTAACAAGCGTATTGTGGTTACCCTGACAGTGAATCCCAGCCTGCCGAAGGAAGACGAATATGCCCTGATCTATCATCAGGCAGAGCAGCTTTATGATAACCGAAATGTGATCCCTGTGATATGCTGTACGGGAACGATACTGGCATTATTATGCTTTATCTTCCTGTTGTGCAGTGCCGGACATAAGAATGGCAGGGAGGGTATCACCCCCAGCGCAATCAATGATATTCACCTGGATGTGTATACAGTGGTCGTTGCTATTGGAGTTTTTACCGGTCTGTACCTGGCTTTTGGATGGATCGGTATGAACTCAGGTATGATCAATCTGATCGTGCTGGTGGTACTGTTTGCCGCAGAGGTGATATGGTGCACCCTGTATTGCATGGAATTGGCTATCCGCCTGAAAATGGGAAAATGGTGGCAGAATACGATCCTGTATAGAGTGTTCCGGTTCTTCGGAAGATTCTGCAAGAGAGTTTTCCGCGGTATTGTGAAATTGATCCGTGGGATTCCTATGGTATGGAGAATATTACTTTTGTGTCTTGCAGTCTGCGTGGCAGAGTTTTTCGGTTTAATGCTGTTTTATAATAATACAGATGTATTACTCTTTTTCTGGGCCATAGAGAAATTTATTCTGTGCGGTGCGATTACTTTTGTAGCATTGATGTGCAAAGAACTGCAGGAGGGCAGTGAAGCATTGGCGGACGGAGATCTGAATCATAAGCTGGATACCTCCCATATGGTACTGTCCTTTAAGGAACACGGAGAGAACCTGAACCGCATCGGCGAGGGGATTTCAGCAGCCGTGGAACAGAGGATGAAAAGTGAACATTTGAAGACGGAGCTGATCACGAATGTGTCCCATGACATAAAGACCCCGCTGACTTCCATTATTAATTATGCGGATCTCATCGGAAAAGAAGTGTCCGGCGATGCGAAGGATACCGGAGATGGTGCCGGTACAGAGACTGCATTCAGGAGAGAGAACAGCATATATCGGAGTATGCCGAGGTGCTGCTGCGTCAGTCCCAGAAGTTGAAAAGCTGCTGGATGACCTGCTGGAGGCATCCAAAGCTACCACCGGCAATCTGGAAGTACACCCGGAAGTCTGCGATGTATCGGTACTGCTGTCACAGGCGGCGGGGGAATACGAGCAGCGCTTCTCTGAAAAAGAAGCTGGAAACTATCGTAAAACAGCCGGAGGAGACCGTAAAGGTCATGGCGGACGGCAGGCATCTGTGGAGAGTGTTTGACAATCTGCTGAATAATATTTACAAATATGCCCAGGCAGGCAGCCGCGTCTACCTGAACGTGGAGCATGACGGTCAGGACGTGAGAATCATTTTCCGGAATATGTCAGCCTTCCCGCTGGAGATGTCACCGGAAGAACTGGAAGAGCGGTTCACCAGAGGAGACAAATCCCGCCACATGGAGGGCAACGGTCTGGGATTATCCATAGCCAAGAGCCTGACGGAACTGCAGAATGGTGATATGCAGATCGTCACGGACGGCGACCTGTTCAAGGTGGTGATCAGAGACGCTGCCGGAGACGGTGTAAAAGTGTTTTTGTAACTTTGAATAATTATAAATTTTCTAAAAATAGTATTGACAAAATAGAAAATAGAGATTATTCTAAGACACATAAACAACATTCATAAGTTTACCAAACCTGTGAGGAAGAGTAGTAAGCCTTAGGGAATTTTACAGAGAGCCGTGGATGGTGGGATCACGGTAAAGGAACTTTCGCCGAATGGACTTCCGAGGCTGGCCCGAGAACAGATCAGTTTTAGGCGTCAGCGGGATTCGGACCCGTTATCAAGCCGATGGATATGATAGTATCCAGAGAGAGTGGACACAATTCGCAGGAATTGTCAAATTGAGTGGCACCACGATGATGAGCAAGAGCTTATTACCGTCTCAAGTGTATAGCAATATACATTTGAGGCGGTTTTTTGTTTTTTATTCGGGGTTCAGTAATCTTATGAGCAAACTAATTTCAATTGCGTTGGATCTTACGCAGAAAGCGAGGAATAAGATTATGAAGAAGAGAATTTTAGCAGCAGTATTAACCGCAGTTATGGCAATGGGTGCCCTCACCGGATGTGGCAGCACAGGAAGCAAGGACAATTACACCATTGGTATTATGCAGTACGCCGTACATGGTTCCCTGGACAACTGTCGTGAAGGATTTTTACAGGGCTTGCAGAGGAAGGTATCGTAGAGGGTGAGAACCTGACGATCGAATATGTCAATGCACAGGCAGACAACGGAACTTCCGCCATGACCGCCAGCAACTTCGTAAGTAAGAAAGTAGATATGATCTGTGCTATCGCAACTCCTTGCGCTATGGCAGCATACAATGCTACAATGAATACAGATATTCCCGTGATCTACACCGCAGTATCCGATCCTGTGGAAGCGGGTCTGGCCAATGAGGACGGTACTCCCGTAGGCAACATCACCGGTACTTCCGATGCACTGGCAGTAGATGCACAGTTGAAAATGATCCGTGAGGTACTTCCTGAAGCGAAGACCATCGGTATCATCTACACCACCAGCGAAGCAAACTCCATCAGTACCATCGCAGAGTACAAGGCTCTGGCAGGTAACTACGGATTCGAGATCGTGGACAGCGGTGTTACCGCAATGTCTGAGGTAGCTCTGGCAGCAGCGGATATCGCATCCAAGGTAGACTGCATTACCAACCTGACCGACAACACCGTAGTAAGCGCACTGCAGACCGTACTGGATGAAGCGAACAAGGCAGGCATCCCCGTATTCGGTTCCGAAGTAGAGCAGGTTAAGGCAGGCTGCGTGGCATCCATGGGTCTGGAATACATCGAACTCGGCAAGCAGACCGGTAAGATGGCAGCGAGAGTCCTGAAGGGAGAGGCAAAGGCTTCCGAACTGAATTTCGAAGTAATCTCCGAGCCCAGCCTGTATGTGAACTTTGCAGCAGCAGAGAAGATCGGTCTTGGACCATTACCTTTGATGAGATCGTAGTACAATCAGGAAATAGCTGCCGACAGGCAGAAAATAATAGAGTTCCGGATATGAGATTTTAAGAATGGAGAAAATATGGCGTTATTATTAAGCGTACTGGAACAAGGAATGATCTACGGCATCCTGGCACTGGGTGTCTACATTACCTATAAAATACTGGATTTCCCGGATCTTACGGTCGATGGCAGCTTCCCTTTGGGGCTGCCATCACTGTGCGTCTGATCAACGGCTTCGGCGTCCCGGCAATTCTCACCCTTCCCATTGCATTCTTAGGCGGAGCACTGGTGGGAATCTGTACCGGATTGATCCATGTGAAGTTGAAAGTAAGAGACCTGCTTTCCGGTATCATTATGATGACCGGTCTGTATACCATCAATCTGTGGGTGGCAGGCTCCGGCTATGTAGCTATTTTTGATAAGGAAAATATTTTCAACAACAGCTTTGTGAACAGCATTACCCCCTCTTTTTTGTCGAATTTCAAAAATGTGATCATTATTTTCCTGATCACCATGGTGGCAAAATATCTTTTAGACTGGTACATGAGTACCAAGTCCGGATTCCTGCTGCGTGCCGTAGGTGACAATGATACTATCGTTACCAGCCTGCGGTGTGGATAAAGGACTGGTGAAGATTGTGGGTCTGTCCATTGCCAACGGTCTGGTATCCTTAAGCGGCTGTATCTATGCACAGCAGCAGAGAAGTTTTGAGATTTCCATCGGAACCGGTGCGGTAGTCATCGGTCTGGCCAGCGTTATCATCGGCACCAGCCTGTTCAAGAAGGTAACATTTTTCCGTGTGACCAGCAGTGTTGTGGTAGGATCCATTCTGTATAAGGCATGTGTGGCAGTCGCCATGTTCGCAGGTATCAGCCCTAATGCCATAAAGCTGATCACAGCAGTCCTGTTCCTGATCATTCTGGTGGTCAGCATGGACAGAAAGAAGGTGAAAGCATGCTAGAACTTATCAATATCAACAAGAATTACAATCCCGGTTCGGTCAACGAGCTGTGCCTGTTCAAGGATTTCAACCTTACGGTAAAGGACGGAGAATTCGTATCCGTTGTAGGAAGTAATGGTTCCGGTAAGACTTCCATGCTGAACATCATCTGCGGAAGCATTGCGGTGGACAGCGGCAAGATCCTGATCCACGGAGAAGATATTACAAAACAGAAGGATTGTATTCGTCAGCGTCGGATCGGCAGAGTCTATCAGGATCCTTCCAAGGGAACCTGCCCCGGCATGACGATCCTAGAGAATATGTCTATCGCAGAGAATAAGGGCAAGCCTTTATAATCTGGGACGTGGTGTGAATAAAGCAAAGCTGGAAACTTATCGCGAGATGTTACGACCTCTGAATCTAGGTCTGGAGGATAAGATGGGTGTGCAGGTCGGCTCCCTCTCCGGAGGACAGAGACAGGCGCTGGCACTGCTCATGGCTACTATGACACCGATTGATTTCCTCATCCTGGATGAGCATACCGCAGCGCTGGATCCCAAGACTGCGGAGATCATCATGGAACTCACCGACCAGGTCGTGAAAGAGAAGAAAGTGACCACCATTATGGTCACCCACAATCTGCGCTATGCCGTGGAATACGGTAACCGCCTGATCATGATGCACGAAGGAAAAGCCATCCTCGACAAAGCCGGAGAAGAGAAGAAGACCATCAACACCGAGGAGATCATGGCGATCTTCAACCGCATCAGCGTAGAGTGCGGTAACTAAATGGAAAGTTAGTTAAATACATTGGCAAATCCACGAATCCCGGCGATACACATGTCTCGATGTAAGGTCTCCGGAAGGATGAGACAATTGCTTCCCATGATCATGAGCTTTGAAAGAAGACATCTTACCTTCTCTCCTCCTGAGAGAACCTTAACCTTCTTGACTCCGTCTTCACCGGCGAATAACATTCTTCCAAGGAAGCCTCGTACATATGTGGCATCCTTCTCCTCTGAATACTGTGTGAGCCAGTCAACGATGATAAGATCATTGTCAAATTCCTTTGTGTTGTCCTTAGGAAAATAACCCTGGGATGTGGTAACGCCCCACTTGTAGCTTCCGCTGTCAGGTTCTTCCTCTCCCGCAAGGATCTTAAATAACATTGTTGTTGCCTTTGTGTTAGGTCCTACAAAGGCAATCTTGTCATCATGTCCCACTGTAAATGATATATCGTCAAGAAGCTTCTCTCCGTCCACCGTCTTTGAAATATGGGATACGGTAAGAACTTCATTTCCAATCTCTCTCTTAGGTCTGAAATCAATGTATGGGTACTTTCTGCTTGATGGCTTGATCTCGTCAAGCTCGATCTTCTCAAGTGCTCTCTTTCTTGAAGTAGCCTGCTTGGACTTTGAAGCATTTGCCGAGAATCTCTGAATGAACTCCTGGAGCTCTTTGATCTTCTCTTCCTTCTTCTTGTTGGCTTCCTTCATCTGCTTGATCATCAGCTGGCTTGATTCATACCAGAAATCGTAGTTACCTGCATAGAGCTGGATCTTTGAATAATCTATATCAGCAATGTGTGTACATACTTTATTTAAGAAGTATCTGTCATGGGATACTACTATTACAGTGTTCTGGAAGTTGATGAGGAACTCCTCAAGCCATGCGATGGCGTCCATATCCAGGTGGTTTGTAGGCTCATCAAGAAGAAGTACGTCCGGATTGCCGAAGAGTGCCTGGGCAAGAAGTGTCTTGACCTTAAGGCCGCCGTCCAGATCCTTCATAAGCATATAGTGGTATTCTGTGTCAACTCCGAGGCCATTAAGAAGTGTCTCTGCGTCCGACTCAGCTTCCCAACCATTTAACTCTGCGAATTCCGACTCAAGCTCTGCTGCCCTGATACCATCCTCATCTGTGTGGAGACAAAATTAAATTACAAAAGAACGTTTCTGATCGGACTGGCTTTTCTTAGCATCTGTTCCTTTTGGCAGATGTATGACAACATCATCCCGCTGATCCTGCAGAACACCTATCACCTGGGCGAGACAATGACGGGAGCGGTCATGGCACTGGACAATGTGCTGGCGATCTTCCTGCTGCCGGTGTTTGGTATGCTGTCAGATAAGGTACATACGAAGCTTGGCAGAAGAATGCCCTTTATCGTGTCGGGTACGATCCTGGCAGTGATCTTCATGATGTTACTGCCGATGATCGACAATGCAGAAAAGGCAAGATGGGGCACTGTAGAGTCCTTCAGTAACCAGGTGATCTTCCTAGCGGTGCTGTTTTTCACCCTGGTGTCCATGGGACTGTATCGTTCCCCGGCAGTAGCACTGATGCCGGATGTAACCCCGAACCATCTGCGCAGCCGCGCCAATGCGGTGATCAACCTCATGGGAGCCGTAGGCGGTGTCTATGCCCTGATCATGATCAAAGTTCTGGTGGGCAAAGGGGAGACACCGGATTATCTGCCCCTGTTTGCAAGTATTGCTGCAGTCATGGCGATCGCTGTGGGAATCCTTGTGATCACTATCCGGGAAAATAAGCTGCGGGAAGAAGTCGAGAAGGCAGAGGCGGCAAATGCAGGAACAATAGAAGAAAAAGCGATGGCCGAGGGAGTGGAAGCTGCCGGAGAGATCGAGGCAGTGGGAGACACCGGAGAGGCAAAAGCTTTCGAGAAAAAACAGCAGACGGCAAAGACCGAAAGCGCAAAGGACATGCCGAAGGATGTGAAGCGCAGTATGTACTTCATGCTTGCATCCATCTTCTTATGGTTTACCGCTTATAATGCCGTGACCACAGCCTTTTCCCGCTATACGAAGGTGGTATGGAAAATGGAGGGCGGAAGCTTCGCCAACTGTCTGATGGTAGCGACGGTAGCTGCTATTCTGAGCTATATTCCCATTGGAAACATCTCTGCGAAGATCGGTCGTAAGAAGACCATCATGGGCGGTGTTCTGCTGATGGCAGCCTGCTATGGATCCGCGATTTTTGCCAGAGAATATCACCCCGTCGTCAATGTGGCATTTGCCCTGATCGGTGTGGCATGGGCAGCCATCAATGTGAATTCCTATCCGATGATCGTGGCCATGAGCAGTGGCAGCGATGTGGGGAAATTCACCGGAACCTATTATACGTTCTCCATGGCAGCGCAGATCCTGACTCCGGTACTCTCGGGATTCCTGTTGGAAAACGTGTCCTATAACACCCTGTTTCCCTATGCCCTTTTCTTCTCCCTGATGGCATTCCTTACTATGACCCAGGTACGTCATGGCGATGTGAAGCCCCAGAAAAAAGAGAGTATTCTGGAGAATTTTGACGTAGGACGATTAATAAAATAGACAATAAATCGTTAGAAAATTTTAGAAATAGCTACTTGAAAATTGCGGGGCAGTGGATTGAAAGTAAATGCAGCAGACTTTTCGCGGAGACTAAGAGGGCGCAAGAAAAGATGTATGTGAAACAAAACATAAGATAGAAGGTTGAATTGAGAATGAAAGTTTTAGCAATCATACTGATCGTCATTGTAGTGCTGGCGATTCTTTACTTCCTTATGATCATGCCGAGGATGCTGCACAAAGCCGGACACAGCCCCTTTTAAAGAATGGCTCTATGCCCATAGAGGCCTGCATGACAATGCCACAGAGGCTCCGGAGAACTCCATGGCAGCATTCCGCAAGGCAGTGGACGCAGGCTTCGGTATCGAGCTGGATATCCAACTGACGAAGGACAAGATTCCCGTGGTGTTCCATGATTTTACCTTAAAAAGAGTCTGCGGCGGCGAAGGAAAAATCTGTGATTACACTTATGAAGAATTGCAGCAGTTTCACCTGTGCGATTCTGTGGAGAAGATTCCGAAGTTCGAGGATGTGCTTCAGATGGTGGACGGAAAAGTACCTCTGATCGTGGAGTTCAAGATCGAGCGTACCGACCTGTCCCTGTGCCCTATTGCAGATAAAATGCTGCGGGCCTACAAGGGAATGTACTGCATGGAGTCCTTCAACCCTCTGGGTGTGTGGTGGTATCGGAAGAAACATCCGGATCTGGTGCGAGGCCAGTTGTCCGATGCTTTCCTGAAGGAAGGAGATGTATGTGGGAGTATTATATTTTGTATTGCAGAATCTGCTGTTGAACTTTGTGACCAAGCCGGATTTTGTGGCATACAATCATCATTATCCTGAAATCCTGTCTCGGAAGCTTTGCAGAGGTTTGTACCATAATACTGCAGCCGCATGGACCATCAAGAGCCAGAAGGAACTGGACGAAGCGAGAAAACATTTCGATATTTTCATCTTCGACAGTTTTGTACCGGAAGCAGGGAAAGTAGAGAAAACAGCATAAAAGGTCGGTTCCATGCTCCCCAGGAAACCGGCCTTTTACTATATGCGATATGCGAGAAAAAATATGTATACCAAAGAAGAATTGAAACAGCAGTTACGGAATGTGGGACTTACGGGAAAAGAGACGATCCTGATCCATTCTTCCATGAAGGCCATCGGAGAAGTGGAGGGCGGTGCGGATATCGTGCTGGATGCCTGGATGGAATATTTTGCGGAAGGCCTTCTGCTATTGCCGACCCATACCTGGGCCAATGTGAATGCACAGCACCCGGTGTATGACTATCGTAATACCCCATCCTGCGTGGGACTGCTGACCAATCTGTTCCGGCAGAGAGAGGGTGTGGTGCGCTCCCTGCATCCCACCCATTCTTTTTAGCGGGGTACGGAAAAAATGCTGCCGAATATCTGGCAGGAGAGGAAGAACGTAACACTCCATGTACCCCGGGAGGAGCCTACGACCGGCTGAAAGACTGCGGTGGTAAGATTCTGTTGGTTGGCGTTGGACATGAACGCAATACTTACATCCACAGTGTGGAAGAGGTGCTGAATGTTCCGAATCGTCTGGCGGCGGAGCCCATGTTATTGACAACGATCCTGCCGGACGGAAGAGAAAAGGAAGTATATATGAGAAAACACTATAATCCCGACCAACCCCATATCTCGGAAGATTTTGTGAAATTGAATCAGGCGTTTCTGGATTGTGGAGCAGTGGAAGAGGTGATGTTCGGAGATGCGAAGTGTCTGCTGTGTGATGCGCAGAAAGTGTTCCGGGTGGTGCGGCATGTGCTGGCACCGGATCCGGAATGTCTTGTGACGAAGCCGGAGATCCCCACAGAGCGGTGGAGAGGATTCCGGGCATGAAAAAGGATCAGTCCTAAGGGACTGATCCTTTTGGTTTGTCTTGCTATTAAGCTACAACAGTAACGTTGGTAGCACGGATCTTGCTGCTGTTCTGAGGATCGCACTCGGTATCGAAAGTTACCTTCTGGCCCTCTTCCAGAGACTTGAAACCATCAGCATTGATTGCGGAAAAGTGTACGAATACTTCCTCGCCGTTAGCATCGTTGGTGATGAAACCATAACCCTTCTGAGCATTGAACCACTTAACTGTACCGTTATTCATTATTGGTACCTCCTTTAATAATTCAGGCTTTGCCTGATCCTTTTGATGATTCTAAAACGTAGGACAAAAAAATCACATATTTTTGTAAAGCATCCGTGAAAAAGTAGCAATGTCTTACAAAAATATGTGAGATCAATGACTTTCATTTAGAATACGGTTAGAGTATACCATTGCCCCGATCGAAATGTCAATAATTATCTTTGATTTTTAGACCTATTTTCTTATGGAAAAAGCATATGATTTTAAGAGCAACAGGATGCGGAGAATAACGATGGATCTTAGATTTTTGGGAAAAGTATTACAAGGGGCGCTGATCGGTCTGGGGAGCGGTACTGCCGGGGATATCCGGCGGCGTTTTTAAGTGTAGTGTTCGGAGTCTATCGACCGATCATGGAGCTGCTGTCGGATCCGGTACATAAGTGGCGGACCCATCTGCCGGAATTGTTCCCTTATATGATCGGATCGGCAGCAGGATTTCTGAGGGGTGGCGAATCTGTTATCATACGTATTAGAGACTTACCCGGAGCCTTCTGTCTGCGTATTTGTGGGGCTGATCGTGGGAATGCTTCCCTCCCTGTGGAGAGAAGCGGGAGGCAGGGCAGGACCGGAGGAAACAGGATCGTCTCCGGAGTGACGTTTGCGGCAATGATTTTTTTGCTGTTTTCGTTGCAGACTTCCCAAGACTGCAGTGGAGCCGGGACTCGGAGCGTATCTGTTCTGCGGCTTTGCCTTTGCTCTGTCGGTGATCGCTCCGGGGATGAGCTTTTCTACACTACTGATGCCCTTAGGGCTGTATACACCCTGTTCGTAGAGGGGATCGCTCATCTTCGAGCCGGAGGTGTTGATTCCCGGAATGACCGGCTGCGTGGTGACTTTTGTGTGTCTGGCCAGGCTGGTAAACCGCCTGCTTGAAAAACAGTATGCGGTGATGTTTCACGGGAATTCTTCGGGATCATCAGTGCAGCTACAGTGATGACGGTTCCATGGAACAGTTTTGCCACATCTCCGGAGACCGCATCCCGGAATCTGTTCTGCATGGCGGCAGGAATCGTGGCGGCACTTCTTTTGGAAGTTATGAATGAAAAAATGGCATGTTTTCCCGAAAATGAGACAGAATAAGGAGCGGGAACCTTATCATGGAAAAAGGAAGGTAGAAACATGCAGATGTATGCGATCGTGGCAACGGGAGTGCTGGGACTGTTGGTTGGCTTCTGGTCTGGCAGGAGTATCCGGTGGAAAATGGAAGAAACAGAAGAGACAGGGGAAGACAGGGAAGCGAGAAAAAATACAGCAGCCAGGCAACTGGTGAGGGAAGGTGTCACTATAGGCAGCCCGGTGAACGGAGAGATCCGTAAGCGCATGGAAGAGACCGCGGAAGAGACCGCTGATGCCGGAACTGGCTGTATCAGCATCGTGCCAGAGGATGGAAAAGGTCTATGCGCCCACGGCAGGAAAGGTATTGAAACTCTATCCCATGGGAAACCGGATCCGATTCCGCACGGACAGCGGACTGGAACTGCTGTTGAATATCTGCAGGAGACAAGGGAAGAACTGCACAGCGCCTATTATCATTGCAATGTCCTGCAAAACGAGATCGTGCGCAAAGGAAAACTGCTGATGGAATTTGGATCAGGAGGGCCTGGCAAGGGAAGGCGTGGATACGGCGGTGACGGTGGAAATGTGCCAGACCCGGGCGGGGACAGGTCGTCGGTACCTGGAAGGATTATATCCGGGCGGGAGAGGAACTTCTGTGGATACAGCGTAAGGGGATCAGGAAGATTCTTTCTGCCTGCGGTAAGCTCCGGGAGTGGTGTGATAAGGGAATGAAAGGCCCGGAAAAAAGGTACGGGAGCTTCCGAATCCCACATCCAGCGCAATCTGTGTCACGGAGAGCTCTGTGGACAGCAGAAGATCTCTGGCATAATCCAGCCTTCGGGAGTTCACGTAATCAGGAAAAGTGGTGTGGAGTTTCTCCGTAAAGATCCGGGAGAGGATAAAGCGGCTGACACCGAATTCTTTCGAGAGACTTTCCAGGGACAATTCCTTCGTGTAGTTGGCATCCAGATAGAGAAGCAGTCTTTGCTCCAATTCCAGGTCATCTGTGTTTTTCCGGGTCTGCAGGGGGAGAGAGGGTAGGAGATCTGCCAAAAGGAGCGTCAGATACCCTTCCGCATAGACTTGTACATCAGAAGGAGTGGGACGATCCTTTTCCATGGGCGGCCAGTGTTTTCAAGTCCCTGCAGGGGCAATGTGGCTGTGCTCTGAGAGGGTGGAGATGGCAAAATCATTGCGTGAGGGTTTTTTATTCTGAAAAAAATGTCGGAAAGAATGACAGAAATCCGGCTCGAAGATACAGAGCAGATTCTGACCGGGTTCCACATGTTTTAAGCCGTGCATCTGGTTCGGAAAGACGAGGACACCCTGACCGGGGTAAGTAAAAAATCTTGCTGTTCCACGGTGACGATGGTGGAACCGCTCAATACATAGATCAACTCTCAACTGTCTGTGAAGATGGACGGCATAGGGGTTGTTTTTGGATAAATATAAATAAAGCTGTTCTCTGACGGTTCTGGTAAAAGAAACTCAATGGGATTCCCTCCTGCAACTTTTGTCACTATTATGACATTTATAGTCTATAAATGCAAGATTTGACACAAACTAATGGGAAATTGACACGCGATACAAGGGAACATCTGTTATACTGAAATTGTTAACTATTATCAAAACAAAATAAAAGGCGGCAAAGGCTGCGGAATGGAGAAATTATGGACAAGACCAAGATACATAAAATGTGGATCGCTGATCAGGGCGACGGCACCTATACCAATCCGATCCTGTATACGGATTACTCGGACCCGGATGCCATTCGTGTGGGAGAGGATTATTTTATGATCGCTTCCAGCTTCTGTAATACCCCTGCAGTTCCTCTGTTACATTCCAAGGATCTTGTGAACTGGAAGGTCATCAATTACATCATGGATAAACTTCCCTTTGACTATTATGACAAGCCGGTACACGGCTGCGGTACCTGGGCACCTGCCATCCGCTACCATGAGGGAACTTACTACGTATTTATTCCCATGCCGGATGAGGGGATCATGATGTGCAAGACCACAGACCCTTTCGGCAAATGGAGCGAGCCGGCTTATGTGCGTAAGGTCGTGGGCTGGATCGATCCCTGTCCTTTCTGGGATGAGGACGGCAAAGCTTACATGGTGACTGCTTTCGCCAGAAGCCGTATCGGCTTCAAGAGCATGCTGTATATGTCTCCCATCGAACCGGACTGCTCCGGAGTGCTGGATGACGGTCAGTTCATCTATGACGGCCATGCGACCCAGCCCACCATCGAGGGACCGAAGCTGTACAAGAGAAACGGCTATTACTATATCTTCGCTCCGGCAGGGGGCGTGAAGCCCGGCTGGCAGACCGTACTTCGGTCGAAAAATATTTATGGTCCCTGGGAAGAGAAAATCGTCCTGCACCAGGGCAATTCCCCTGTCAACGGACCTCACCAGGGTGCCTGGGTGGATACCCCGGACGGACAGGACTGGTTCCTGCATTTCCAGGATGTGGGCAATGCGGGACGTATCGTACATTTACAGCCTATGCACTGGGAGAATGACTGGCCGGTGATCGGAGTAAATGCCGTGGACGGCTGCGGTGAGCCGGTACTGCGCTATAAAAAGCCGGAAGTAGGAGAGACGTACCCAATCGATGCACCGGAGGACAGTGATTTCTTCGAAGGGGAAAACTTGGGATTACAGTGGCAGTGGAATGCCAATTATAAAAAGGGAATGGTATGATCTGGAAAACGGCCAGCTCATTCTTCATGCCCAGGCCGCAGACCCGAAGACACAGCTGTGCGATATCAGCAATCTGTTATTACAGAAGTGGCCGGCACCGGAATTTTCCATTACCACCTGTCTGCATCTGGAAGAGATGAAAGACGGCGATGTGGCAGGGACTGGTATCGCTGGGCGGTTGCTATACAGCACTTGCAGTGCAGAAAATACACGGCAAAATGAGCCTGCAGCAGCGCACCGGCAACTGGACGAAGGACGATGAAGTGCGCACCGGTCTGGGCGAATGGAACAGTGATGTTATTTACATCCAGATGAAGGTGGAGAAGGAGAACTTACCGTACTTTTTATGTAGGAACTGCAGAAGAAAACCTACAGCCTGTGGGACAGATGGTGGAAGCAACTCCGGGCCGCTGGGTCGGTGTCAAGGACGGACTGTTTGCCATCAATGAGCAGGGTATGGAAGGCGGCCTGGTCGCTGCGGACTATTTCGTATATCAGGAGCTGTAACTATTTATAGGGCGAAGTAACCACAATGAGCAGAGAACAGGCCGGCCTGTTCTCAAGAAAGCCTCGTAGAGGCGGTTTTGCGAATGGGGTGCTGAATAGTTACTGAATCATCAAAATTACATTTTTATTTACAATGCAATGACAATGTGCTATTTTGGCAGATGTTAATGTAAGGATAAAGGAATGATGTAAATTATGACGGAAGAGAAAAAAATGTTATTTTCACAGGATGCATTGAAAAAATTACTGTGGCCGCTGATCATAGAACAGTTTTTGGCAATCGCAATGGGAATGGCGGACACAGTGATGGCGGCCAGCTGTGGAGAAGCCGTGGTATCCGGAATCTCCCTGGTGGATAGTATCTGCGTATTGCTGATCGGTCTGTTCACGGCCATGGCCAGCGGCGGTGCAGTAGTGGCGGCGCAATATATGGGACACGGAGATAAGGAAATGGTAGGCCGGGCCTCCAATCAGCTGTTTTTGGCGGTTGGGGGTGTGGCACTTTGTTTATGATGATAGCGCTGATCTGGAACAGGGGACTGCTGGCACTGCTTTACGGAAATGTGGAGGCGGATGTCATGAATGCCGCAAGAATTTATTTTTATATTGTGGCGGTGTCCTTTCCTTTTCTGGGAATTTATAACGGTGGTGCAGCTCTGTTCCGTGCGGTAGGAGATTCCAAGGTGTCCATGAAAGTGTCATTGGTGGCAAATCTGGTAAATATTGCCGGAAATGCGATCCTGATCTATGGTGCAAGGATCGGTGCTGCCGGTGCTGCGTTGTCCACGCTGTTTTCCAGAATATTGTCGGCTGTGATGATCATAGTGCTGCTTGGAAAAAGTGACAAGATCATAGTGAGCAATCACTGGAGGATCGATACGAAAATCTTGGGAAAGATTCTGTATATCGGTGTTCCCAACGGACTGGAAAACAGTATCTTCCAGATCGGTAAGCTTCTGACCACCAGCCTGATCGCCGGATTTGGAATGGCAGCTACGACGGCAAATGCCGTAACGGGCAGCATTGCCAGCTTCCAGCAGATCCCTGCCAATGCCATCGGTGTGGCAATGATCACTGTGATCGGACAGTGCATCGGCGCAGGAGAAACAGAGCAGGCATTATATTATCTGAAAAAAATGATGAAAGTAGCATATGCCTGTATGATCCTGTTGGGAATTCCCATGATTATTTTTGCTCGACCGATCTGCGGAATCTATCATCTGAGTCCGGAGACAATGAAAATAACTGTTTTTCTGTTATGTTACAGCTGTGTATGTTGTATGCTGGTGCATCCGTTGTCCTTTGCACAGTCCAATGCACTTCGCGCTGCGGGAGATGTGAGATTTACCATGATCGTGGCGATCGCTTCCATGTGGCTCTGCCGTGTGGGTATGGCATATATTCTGGGACAGGGTCTTGGACTTGGCGTCATCGGCGTCTGGATCGCTATGACCATGGACTGGGTCGTACGGGCATTTTTGTTTACTAACAGGGTACGTACGGGAAAATGGCTGAAGTATAAGGACCGGCTGGTGAAGTAAAGTAAATAATGCAATCTGAGAGGAATAGAGGCGCAGTGGACAAAAATATCTGCTGCGCTAAAGTTTTACATTGACAGATTTTGCAATGTGTTTTAGCATGTTTTTATAGAAATTGTAACGGTTCCGCCAGGATCGTTACGAATAATACATAGCACATCAAAGTGCGGAAATGAGGCAGAACATGAGCAAAAAGCCCTATGCAGAGCGTAATCTTAAATTCGAGACATTACAGTTACATGTGGGACAGGAGCAGCCCGATCCTGTGACCGGTGCCAGAGCCGTTCCCATTTATCAGACATCTTCTTATGTATTCCGCAACTGCGATCACGCAGCAGCCCGTTTCGGACTGGAAGATCCCGGTGAGATCTACGGTCGTCTCGGCAACCCTACCCAGGGTGTCTTCGAGCAGCGTATTGCAGCATTAGAGGGCGGTACCGCAGCTTTGGCGGTAGCCAGTGGCGCAGCAGCTATCTGCTACACGATCCAGAACCTGGCAAAACAGGGAGATCATATTGTTTCTGCAAATAATATTTACGGTGGAACCTACAATCTGCTGGCGCATACCCTGGTGGACTACGGTGTGACCACTACTTTCGTGGCTCCTTCCGATTATGACAGGATCGAAGCAAGCTTTCAGGAGAACACCAAGGCTCTCTACATCGAGACTCTGGGCAATCCCAACTCGGATGTGGTAGATATCGAACGTCTGGCACAGATCGCCCATGCACACAAGGTGCCTCTGGTAGTGGACAATACTTTTGCTACTCCTTATCTGGTACGTCCTTTTGAGTATGGCGCAGATATCGTGGTACATTCCGCAACCAAATTCATCGGCGGACACGGCACCAGCTTAGGCGGTGTGATCGTAGAGAATGGTAAATTTGACTGGGAGGGCAGCGGCAAGTTCCCTCATCTGTGCACTCCGAATCCCAGCTATCATGGTGTGACTTTCACCAAGGCAGCACCGGGCGCGGCTTTTGTGACCGCTATCCGTGCAATGCTCCTGCGTGATATGGGCGGCTGCATTTCCCCTGTCCATGCTTTTATTTTCTTACAGGGACTGGAGACACTGTCTCTGCGCGTGGAGCGTCATGTGGAGAATGCACTGAAGGTCGTACAGTATCTGAACAATCATCCTCAGGTAGAGCGTGTGCATCATCCTTCCGTATCCACCGATCCGGAGCAGCAGGAGTTGTATAAAAAATATTTCCCGAACGGAGGCGGTTCCATCTTCACCTTCGAGATCAAGGGCGGCAAGGAGACAGCGAAAAAGCTCTGCGACAATTTGGAGCTGTTCTCACTTCTGGCAAACGTGGCAGATGTGAAGTCCCTGGTCATCCATCCGGCTTCCACCACGCATGCACAGTTGTCTGAGGAAGAACTGAATGAGCAGGGAATCTACAGCAATACCATTCGTCTGTCCATCGGTACGGAGAATATTGATGATATCATGGAAGGCGGTTTCCAGTCTGTTTAAGGAGAGACCATGCTTTCATTAGCTGTTTTCTATTATGGAAAAGCAAAAAGTGCAAGTGAGAGATGTCCATGAAATACAAGATTGAGAAAAGAACACCGTACAGGAGACACTGATCATCCCGCTTTATTCCCGGAAAGCTATGCTCGGGTTGTATCGAACCTATATCGGGACGAGATGGCGGTACACCTGATCGACCAGATCGACTATGATTTTTCACAGGTGGAGAAAAAATCCCACGGCCTGATGCAGCGTTTTCGGTTCGCTGGAGGTTGCCATGCGGCAGAATGACCTTGCGTGGGAGGTACAAAATTATCTGGCAGACCATCCTAATGCGGTGGTGGTCAATCTGGGCTGTGGACTTGACAGTACGGGAAGAGCCTGTGACAATGGCAGCTGTAAAATTTACAATCTGGATTTTCCGGATGTTATCGCCGTACGCAATCAATTACTGCCCGCCGGAGACCGTGAGGAAAATCTTCCCTGCAATTTGAATAATACGGAATGGTTTACTAAAATCGACGCGTCCGGCGGGGCGATATTCTTTGCACCCGGGTATTCTATTATTTTCTGACGGAGCAAGTCAGGACGCTGGTACAGGCAATGGCTGACAGTTTTCCCGGTGGTGTGCTGGTATTTGACGCGGCGAACCGGACAGCGGTTAAGATGATAGCAAAGACATGGCTAAAGAGCGCTAAAATTCAGGATGTGGGTGCGTATTTTGCGGTTTCGGATGCGAAAAGTGAGCTTTCCCAGTGGGACAGCAGATTACAGGTTACAAGCCGTGGCTATATGCTGGGCTATAATGATCTTCGCGACCCTTCCGTCAGCGGATTATTCCGCTTCCTTGCCAGAACCGGCGACAAAATCATGAAGATGCAGATCGTAAGGATCCGTTTTGGTCAGAGGTGAACTGGCAGGAATTAGAAAGTACCTCTTGACAAATACCCTGTGGGGGTATATCTTGTAGAAAAAGACAAGATACCCCTGCGGGGGTATTTTGCGTATGGCTGCAACGAAAGATCCGGCAGCATGTTGCGTGCACTGATATGCAGGCCGGAAACAGCATATGTGTAGAACCGGGAAGATTCTGGAAAATTCGGATTCCGGTGCCGGAGGCTCAGGAAGGGGAAAAATTATGGCAGAACAAAAGGAAGAAAAAATGGAAGAAAAAGGCATGGAATGTTGTCATTGTCACCAGAAGGCAACACCCCGCTCTGAAAAAGAAAAAAAACAATTACAGAACCGTTTAAGCCGTATGAGCGGACAGTTAAACGGTATCAGCCGGATGCTGGAAGAGAACCGTTACTGCGGAGATATCCTCACACAGGTAGCTGCGGTGGAGAGCGCTCTGCAGGCTTTTGGCTATGCGATCCTGAAGGAACATATGGAGACCTGCGTCGTGGAAGAGATCCGGAAGGGGAATACTGCTGTAGTAGATGAAGCAGTGGAACTGGTGAAGAAATTGAAATAAGCGGCGGAATGGTCGCAGATAAACCTGTAAATTTGTGCTGCTGCGGTGCATTGAAAGCACGGAAACTTTGCAGGTTATGGAAAGGCAAGGGTATTTTTATGAAGGAAAGATATCATGTTACGGGAATGTCCTGCTCTGCATGCTCTTCGCATGTGGAAAGGGCAGTCAATAAACTGGAAAATGTGGAAAAAGCATCCGTGAATCTGTTGACAGAGACCATGGATGTGACCTATGACGAGACGAAGATCACATCGGCGGAAATCATTGATGCTGTGGTGAAAGCAGGCTACGGTGCTTCGGTAATGACCGAAGGCAGTGCGGCAGGTGCAGGCGGACGGAGCACTTCCGGGAATGCGGGAAGTACAGGAAAGTCCGCAGCCGACGGCAAGCAGGAATTGCAGCAGAAGCTGGATGCGGACGCAAGAGCCATGAAATGGCGGCTGGAATCTCCATCGGATTCCTGATCCCGCTAATGTATGTGTCCATGCACCACATGCTCAAAGAATGGTTCGGGATTCCGGTTCCTGCATTTATCGTAAACACGATGCACGGCAATGCCAACGCCATGAATTTTGCATTGACACAGTTTTTACTGTTATTGCCGATTCTGTATGTGAACCGGAAGTTTTTCTCTGTAGGATTAAAACCCTGGCGCACCGCAGCCCGAACATGGACAGCCTGATCGCCTTAGGATCCGGCGCGGCGCTTGTGTACGGCATTTTCGCCATGTACCGGATCAGCTATGGCTTAGGCTACGGTGACATGGCAGTGGTAGAGCATTATGCCCACGATCTGTATTTTGAATCCTCCGGTACGATCCTGACTCTGATCACCGTTGGAAAATATCTGGAGAGCCGTTCCAAGGGAAAGACCAGTGAGGCTATTACCAAGCTGATGAATCTGGCACCCAAGGTGGCGATCCTTGTAACCGAGGACGGACAGGAGAAGGAAGTGCCCACGGAGAGTCTGCAAAAGGGCGACATTTTCCTGGTAAAGCCCGGAAGTCTGGTGCCGGTGGACGGCATTGTGATCGAGGGGAACTCCAGTGTGGATGAAGCGGCCATCACTGGTGAAAGTGTTCCGGTGGAGAAACAGGCGGGTGACCATGTGGTCTCTGCTACCGTGAACAAGGCGGGCTTCTTAAAATGTCGTGCGGATCGTGTTGGCGATGACACCACGTTGGCACAGATCATCCGTCTGGTGGAAGAGGCCAGCGCCAGCAAGGCTCCCATTGCACAGTTGGCAGATAAGGTGGCCGGTGTCTTCGTGCCTACGGTCATGACCATTTCCCTGATCACCCTGATCGTGTGGCTGATAAGCGGTGCTACCGCGGAATTTGCCATTTCCACAGCCATTGCCGTATTGGTAATTTCCTGCCCCTGTGCGTTGGGACTGGCTACTCCGGTGGCTATCATGGTGGGAACCGGCGTAGGAGCAGGTAACGGTATCCTGATCAAGACGGGTGAAGCCCTGCAGCAGGCTAAGGAGATTGACACTGTGGTACTGGACAAGACCGGAACCATCACAAGCGGTAAGTTAAAGGTAGAAGAAGCAGGCGGTTATCAGAGTGACTTCCCGCGGATGCCATGATGCAGATCGCAGCAGCTCTTGAGAAAAAAGAGTGAGCATCCGCTGGCGGAAGCTGTAGTGGAATGGGCAGAGCAGTTCGGTCTGGCAATTCCCGAGATCGTGGATTTCAAGGCAACCTTCGGCCGTGGTGTGGAAGGCGCACTGGCAGCAGAATTCCTGGCGGTAGAATCAGTAAAAAATGACGGCCCTACGGCGGTATTTTATGCCGGAAAACAGAACGACACCACAGATGGCTCTGGCAAGACAACGGAACAGAACCAGATGGCGAGAAATACAGTATCGGGTGCCAGTAGCGTGATGAATTCCTGCCGGTACAAAATTCTATGTAGGTAACCTTGCATTTTCTACAGGAGAATCATATCACACTGCCGCAGGGAGCTGCAGAAGGTCTGAACCGGATGGCGGACGAAGGCATGACACCGCTTCTTGTGGCACAGGAAGGAAGATTCTTAGGGCATCATCGGCGTGGCGGATACTGTTAAGGCCACTTCTTATGAAGCGATTATTCGTCTCTGGGGAGAAAATGGGTGTCAAAGTCATCATGCTGACCGGAGACAACCGCCGCACCGCGGAAGCTGTACGGCAGAAGCTGGTATCTCCGAAGTCGTGGCAGAGGTACTGCCGCAGGATAAGGAGAAAAAGGTCAGCGAACTGAAACGTCAGGGCCATAAGGTAGCCATGATCGGTGACGGCATCAACGATGCCCCGCACTGGCAGCCGCAGATGTGAGGCATGGCTATTGGTGCAGGCACGGATGTAGCCATGGAGAGTGCCGACATTATCCTGATGAAAAACGATCTGCGGGATGCGGTGACCGCCATGAAGCTGAGCCGTTCCGTGATCCGCAATATTAAAGGAAAACCTGTTCTGGGCATTTTTCTACAACTGCATCGGCATCCCTCTGGCAGCCGGTGTGTTGTACCGTCTTTTGGAATCCGTCTGAATCCCATGTTCGGCGATTGCTGAGGCTATCCGGGATTGTCTGGACTATGGCTGAATGTGATCCGGCCACCGTGGCGGACGAGTTCCTTTTGGCGCAATTACAAGGCCCAAGTACAGCCGGAAATTCCAGGCGGAAATGCATGTCTGCTGGGCGGGGCGAAGCTCCCGAAATGGATGCGCTGAAGGAGGAAAAGCCGTAAGCTCACGGCAAAGAAAAAGCGCCGCTTTATGGAGAGTATCAGAAAGCGCGCCGGGATATGGCAAAAAACAGAGGTCTCATTCTGGAACCTCCGTTTCTGGCGCTTCTCTTAATGCCCCCTCGGCTGTGGCTTCTAATACGACAAGCTCTTTTCGTTCATGGAGTTTAGCAGCACATCAATATGCTTTCTGCAAGAGCTTGACCTTGCCCTCCATCCGCATGAATAAACTGGCTATCAACTGGAGACGTCAAACATGGTAATGAGTTTAACAAAAAAGGTCGAAGCTGAGCTACCGCCCCTTGTTCTCAATATTCATAATGGTGAGTCACGGTCTACTAACCTGGCAACATACTTGTGTCCAGCCCTTTTCTT
>VOFC01004154.1_pt1 | contig 30398 bp, 55 predicted proteins | sample 5384161 | NCBI WGS metagenome assembly VOFC01 (sample SAMN12384722, study PRJNA508395) | human gut metagenome | isolation source: healthy gut B | host: Homo sapiens
TTTGAAATGTATGATGTGCTGCACGAGAAGATGCTGCATTGCAAGAAGCCGATTTTTCCGATTCTTCCTTCCATCAATACGGCACAGTCAGTGCTATCTTGCAGGACTCGAAAGGTTTTATGTGGTTTGGTACGAAAGATGATTAGATCGATATGATGGGGTATCTTTCCGGCATTTTAAGTACGATAGAAACAATGAGAAGTCTGGGCAATAATTTTGTGACTTCTCTTTATGAAGATATCAGAAAGGGAATATCTGGGTAGGGACTGATGTGGGAGTCTATATCTATTATCCGGAGAAAGATACTTTTCGTCATTTGTAGAACAGAGTGACAAAAACACAAGGGTGGAACGAGCCGTTGCTATGATTTCAGGAGACAGTCAGGGAAAGGGTATGGATAGCTGCAGAGGCGCAAAACTTGTTTTGTTATGATTTGAAAAAGCAAACCTTGAGAAACTATATTCTGACCGATCATCCATTGGTCTCTACCAATGTGAAATGCCTGACGGTTGATAATAGTGGTACTATCTGGATTGGCTTCTACGGTGACGGATTGTTTTATTCGAAAGATGAGTTGAAAACTCTTCATCCTTATATATCACCTATTGATAATGAGGAAACTTATAATAATGACGTTGTGAGCGAAATACTCGGAGACATACAATTGTTTATATATTGGTTCTTTAAAAAGGAGGAGTGAAAGAATTGAATCTGACTTCGGGTAAATTACGGGTTTGTTGTTGAAAGATGAAGATAATGAATCCATCATTGTCGGACATTACTTTTTGCTACGGATAATGAGTTATGGATAGGTACAGAAAGCGGAGCTTATATTTATAATCTCCGTACGGGGAAGTATACGCACTTGCGTAGTTCTGAGTATGATCCCTATTCTTTGTCTGATAATGCAATTTATTCTTTTTTGCAAAGACCGTGAAGATGGTATATGGATCGGTTCGTATTTTTGGCGGAGTAAACTATTATCGCGCTCGTATACCCATTTTGAGAAATATTATCCGAAAGGAGAGGAAAATAGTCTGCATGGTAAGCGGGTACGTGAATTTTGTCGTGATAACTATGGTGTGTTATGGATTGGTACGGAAGATGGCGGGTTGAACCGTTTTAATTTGAATACAAAAAGAATTTTCTTTTTTTGCTCTAGTGCGGGATTTACCAATATACATGGGTTATGTTTAGTGGACGATAAACTTTGGGTTGGCACATTCTCTAAAGGATTGAAGATTATAGATACCCGTACAGGGACTGTTTTGAAGACATATCAGAAGAACAGCTCTCCCCGTTCTTTGATTGATAATAGTATTTTTGCAATTTGTAGAACCGCCACAGGTGACATCTACTTAGGAACGATGTTCGGACTGGTAAAATATAATAAGCAATCGGACGATTTTTTGACCGGATACCGGAACTGAACGGTAAGTTTGTATATGATATCAAAGAAGATTCTGGTGGTAATATCTGGTTGGCAACTTATGCTAATGGTGCTTATTGTTATAATGTGAACGATCGGAAATGGAAAAACTATGTGCATGATGAAAAGATACCACAAGTCTTTCATATAATAAGGTTTCTAGTATTTTTTGAAGATTCCTATCACGGATTTGGTTAACAACTCAGGGAGGAGGTTTTTGTCTTATTTCATCCGGAGTCAGAGACGTTTACTAGTTATAACTCAACTGACGGACTGCCCCTAGCGATGTTGTTTATCAGATTGTAGAGGATAAAGATGGACAGCTGTGGCTAACAACTAACAATGGACTTGTCTATTTTCAGCCAAAAACTGAAACGATGAAAGTATATACTACCGCCAACGGTCTGTTGGGTGATCAGTTTAACTATCGGTCCAGTTTTGAAGATGAAAATGGAATGATTTATTTTGGTGGAATTGATGGTTTTATAGCTTTTAATCCTAAAAAGCTTCTCGGAGAATAAGAATCTTCCCACAGTAGTGATTACAGATTTTTGCTGTTTAATAAAGAAGTGTATGCAGATGAACCTAATTCGCCTTTTGGAAAAGAATATCACTTTTTTTCTGATAAGATAGTACTCCGGCTGATCAGAATTCATTTTTTTCCGCATCTCGGCTCTTGGTTATCAAGCTCCCGGAATGAATAAACTGATGTATAAATTGGAAGGGTTTGATAATGAGTGGTTATCTATCGGTGAGAGTCCGTTGATAACCTATGCTAATCTGCGTTATGGTGATTATGTATTTCGGGTGAAAGCTGCAAATGACAATGGCGTTTGGAATAATAATGAAATCTCGTTGAGCATCCGGATTTTACCTCCTTTCTATCTGTCAATTTGGGCTTATTGCATTTATATACTTTTGATTATTGGATGTTCCGTTTATTTGATTCTTTATTTAAAACGCCGTAGTAATAGAAAAACATCATCGGCAAATGGAGAAATTTGAGCAGGAGAAGGAACGTGAAATATATTATGCGAAAATAGATTTCTTTACGAATGTAGCTCATGAGATACGTACTCCTTTGACGTTGATTAATGGTCCTCTGGAGAATATTCTTCTGAAAAAGACGGTGGATCCTGAGATACGGGAGGATTTGAATATCATGAAACAGAATACGGAACGGTTGTTAAGTTTGACGAACCAGTTGCTGGATTTCCGTAAAAACAGAGAGTCAGGGATTCCGCTTGAACTTTGCCGAGTGTAATGTTACTGAGGTACTGAAAGAAACTTATAACCGTTTTTACATCTTTGGCGAGACAGAGAGAACTGGACTTTGTATTGAATGTAGCCGAACAGGACTTCTATGCACATGTCAATAAGGAAGCATTTACTAAGATTGTTAGTAATTTGTTGAATAATGCTGTGAAATATGCAGAAACATATGTACATGTGTTTTTGGAAATGAACGGGATAGGAGAAAAGAGGATGTTTTATATTCGTACAGTGAATGATGGCGTTATCATCCCGAATGAAATGAAAGAGGAAATCTTTAAACCTTTTTGTCCGTTTCAATGAAAAAAGAAGATGGTAAAGTTACCACAGGAACAGGAATCGGATTAGCTCTCTCACGTTCATTAGCTGAATTACATCAGGGAAGTTTGATGATGTTGGAAGGTGAAGAGGCAAATGTGTTCTGTCTGTCGCTTTCCTGTGGAACAGGATAGTAATAAAGCTGACTTCGGAATATAAATCCGTAGAAGAGGAGAATGTGGTGGAACGGCGGACGGAACTAGCGGACAGCAGGGGAGACAAACCGGTAGTGTTGGTAGCGGATGATAATCCGGATATGTTGTCTTTCATTGTTCGTCAGTTGGAAAGTAATTATGTCGTTGTGACTGCCAATGATGGTGTGGAAGCATTGAAAGTATTGGATAATCAGGAGGTTTCATTAGTGGTAAGTGATGTTGTTATGCCTCGTATGGATGGATTTGAATTGTGCAAGTTGATAAAGTCTAAATTGGATTATAGTCATATTCCGGTGATTTTTTTACTGCTAAAACGAATATTCAATCAAAGATAGAAGGGTTGGAATTAGGGGCAGATGCACATATTGAAAAACCTTTTTCTGTTGGGTATTTACAGGCTTGCATCGCCAATCTGATCAATAGTCGTGAAAAAGTTGCGGCAAGCTTTTGCCCAATCTCCTTTTGTTGCAGCTAATACGATGGCTTTGACAAAAAGCTGATGAGGAGTTTATGAAAAAGCTGAATGAAATCATTCAGAATAATTTGCATAATCCGGATTTTTAGTATGGATGATATAGTAGACTCTTTAAATATGAGTCGTTCTAATTTCTATAGGAAAATTAAAGGTGTACTTGATTTAAGTCCGAATGAATATCTACGGTTGGAAAGATTGAAACGGGCTGCTCAGTTATTGAAAGAGGGAAATGGGCGGGTAAATGAAATTTGTTATATGGTAGGCTTTAATTCTCCTTCCTATTTCTCTAAATGTTTTCAAAAGCAATTTGGTGTACTCCTAAGGAGTTTGCCGGTTAAGTTTATTATTTGGTTCTCACAAAAGTATTGGTGTTGTATATAGATATCTGTAGGGTAGCATATCCTGCAGATCGTAGACTTTATGTGCTTGATAGATAGAGGGATTAGAGCGTTGTAATAATGCAGCGGAGGAGCTCTATATCTTTCTAAAAAAAAATAGGCTAATATGATAATTTATGGGATATTTGTTCCATTTATATTTCATTTGAAACGAATTTGCTATTCTTTCTTTTTTGTTTGAGACAGTATTGCGATTTATTGGGATATTTATTTTATCAGGAAATCCTCTCATCCGTTAATTTTGCCTATGTTAATCAATCAAAAAATACTATGATAAAACCATTGCATCAATTAAAGCTTTTTTTTATCCTTTGTGGGCTTCTTATCAACTGGTATCGGGAGTATTTATAATGAAATAACCTTTTTATTAATAATTATGAAAAAAAAACAAGAGATCTAAACATGCTTAAAAAGGCGGTGTGGATTGTAGGTGTATGTCTGACGACCTTTTTCTTTTCTTTTCTGTATCTGTTGCATATGCAGTCAGTGATAATCAGACTGTCCAGCAGCAAAAAAAGGAATGGTGTTAAAGGTAGTTTTGGGTACAGACGGTGAACCTATTATCGGTGCATCTGTATTGTATTGGTGAAAGGTTCTACTACTGGAGTTGTTACTGATTTTGGATAATGGCACCATACACTGTCTAACGTTTCTAAAAGGAGCTATTTTGGAATTTAGTTATGTAATTGTAAACTGATAAAACCGTAGGAAATGAAAACAACCATAAATGCAATTCTGTATGAGGACTCTCAGATGTTGGGGGGAGTTGAGGTTGTGGCTTTTGGTACACAGAAAAAGGAGAGTGTTATTGGTGCTATTTCAACCGTGAAAGTGGCGGAACTGAAAACACCCTCCAGTAATCTTACGAATGCACTTGCCGGGCGTATTGCAGGAGAATCTCTTATCAGAGAACTGGTGAACCGGGGGGATGACGCCTCTTTCTTTGTTCGCGGTGTTACAACTTTCGGATATAAAAAAGATCCGTTGATTTTGATTGACGGCATTGAGTTAACTTACCGATCTGGCTCGTTTACAGCCAGATGACATCGCCAGCTTTTCTATTATGAAGGATGCTACTGCTACCGCTCTTTACGGTGCCCGTGGTGCAAATGGTGTGATTCTGGTGAAAACCAAAGAAGGTCAGAAGGAAAAGCACGGTTAAGCTTAAGAGTTGAGAACTCAATATCCACTCCGACTCAAGAGATAGAATTGGCAGATCCTGTTACTTATATGCGTCTGCACAATGAGGCCTATTTAACTCCGTAATCCGTTGGCGCCGTTGATGTATTCTGAGGAAAAAATAGACAATACTGTACCGGGGGCGGATCTGTAATTTATCCGGCTACGGATTGGAGAAAGGAATTATTAAAAGATTTTACGATGAACCAGCGCGTCAACCTGAATATTACAGGTGGTGGTGATGTCGCACGTTACTATGTGGCAGCTTCGTATAGTCAAGACAATGGTATTCTGGAGGTTGATAAGAACAGTAATTTTAATAATAATATCAAACAGAGAGTTTATACTCTTCGTTCTAATGTGAATATCAACGCTACCAAGACAACAGAATTGATTGTCCGTCTAAGTGGTGTGTTCGATGATTATAACGGACCGTTATATGGTGGTTCGGCTATGTACAATCTGATTATGAAGAGTAATCCGGTATTGTTTCCCGCTAAATATCCCAAAGATGAAGCTCATACATACACGAAACATACTTTATTTGGTAATGCTGAAAATGGACAATATTTGAATCCGTATGCAGAAATGGTAAGAGGATATAAAGAATCCGGCCGTTCTAATTTGAGTGCGCAGTTTGAAGTGAAACAGGATCTGAAATTCTTGACGGAAGGTTTATCGGCACGCTTGTTGTTTAATACTTCCCGTATCTCCAGTTATGATGTTTCACGTAAACTGAATCCATATTATTATAAGATGACTAATTATGATTATCTGACCGGTGATTATGCCATTGATATCATTAATCCGGATGACGGTTCGGAATATCTGATTTATGATCCGGGTGGTAAGAGTATTACGGCTAATATGTATATAGAGGCTGCATTGAATTATAATCGTGATTTCGGAAAACATGGAGTAGGCGGATTATTAGTCTATCAGTTGAGAAATAACCTTCAGCCGAATGCAGGCTCGCTTCAGGCATCTCTGCCTTACCGCAATGTCGGTTTATCGGGGCGTTTCACTTATGCATATAATAATCGTTATTTTGCAGAGTTCAACTTCGGTTATAATGGTTCCGAACGCTTCCATAAAAAGTAAACGGTTCGGTTTCTTTCCCTTCTGCCGGTTTGGCATGGGTTGTTTCTAATGAGTCTTTTTGGGATCCATTTAAAGATGTAGTATCCAAGTTGAAATTGAGAGCGTCTTATGGTATTGTTGGTAATGATGCTATCGGAAGCGGGCGTTTCCTGTATTTGTCGGATATCAATATGAATGATAGTAAGTATGGGGCAAACTTCGGATATAATTATGATTATCATGGATGGTATTTCGGTAAAGCGATATTCTGATCCTGAAATTACATGGGAAAAGTCCGCTAAAACAAACTTTGCACTTGAGTTCACTTTATTTAATGATTTGAATGTGACGGCAGAGTATTATACGGAACGCCGTAAGAGTATTTTTGCAACAACGAACTTCGATCCCGGCATCTATGGGACTTTGGGTACAACCTTATGCAAACTTGGGAGAGGCCAAGGGGCACGGAGTTGACTTATCGTTAGATTATAATAAATATTTCGCCAATAAATCATGGTTGCAGTTGAGAGGAAACTTTACTTATGCGACAAGTGAATATATGGTGTATGAGGATTATGAATATCCGGGAGCATGGTGGAAACAGAAAGTGGGTTATCCAACTAATCAGACTTGGGGATATATAGCAGAAGGTCTATTTGTTGACGACAATGAAGTGGCTAATTCTCCTGTGCAATTTGGAGAATATGGCAGGTGATATTAAGTATCGTGATGTGAACAAGGATGGTAAGATTACTGATCTCGATCAGGTACCTATTGGATATCCGAAAGAACCGGAAATTGTATATGGTTTTGGTGCCTCTTATGGATATAAGAATTGGGATATATCAGTGTTTTTTTCCAAGGATTGGCTAGAGAATCATTTTGGATTGATTATAATAATGTATCTCCATTTTTAACACGGTTGATACAAAAGTTGTAGGTAATAGAGTTGGGCATAATGCACTTGCAAAGTTTATTGCAGATAGTCATTGGTCGGAGGATAATAGAGATGCTTATGCGGTATGGCCGAGATTAAGCCCGACTTCTATTGAGAATAACAGTAAAACGAGTACTTGGTTTATGCGGGATGGTTCGTTCTTGCGTTTAAAACAATTGGAGATTGGTTATACTATTCCTGAAAAAAGTGACTAATAAAGTAGGAATCAAGAACCTTGATTCTATGTTACAGGAAACAATCTATTATGCTTTAGTAAATTTAAACTTTGGGATCCTGAAATGGCAGGTTCCGGCTTAGGTTATCCTGTACAGCGTGTGTATAATATAGACCAAATTTAACTTTCTAAATTTGATATAAAATGAAAAAAAAATACAACTGTTTATATTAAATTGTTTGATTATCGCTTTATCTTCATGTGATTCATTCTTGGATATTGTTCCGGATGATATTGCTACAATCGATAATGCATTTACAATGAGGGCACAGGCAGAGAAATATTTGTTTACCTGTTATTATTATCTTCCGGCTCATGGCCTGTTGGAGGCAAATCCGGCAATTGCCGGTGGTGACGAACTGTATATTACGGAGTCTTTTCGTAGTGCAGCACACGTACATGCATGGTATATTTCACATAATATGCAAAAGTTCGGCAAGACCACGCTGTACAGATTATTGGACCGGAGCCGATCAACAGAATAACAAATCATTGTATCAAGGAATCAGTGACTGTAACATCTTTCTGGAGAATATTCAGAAGGTACCTGATATGACACAAGCAGAGAAAGACCGTTGGGCGGCAGAAGTACGTTTCTTGAAAGTCTATTACCATTATTGGCTGATTAGAATGTATGGACCAATTCCTATTATGGATCGGAATATTCCGGTAAATGCAAAGTGAGGATGAAGTAAAGGTTTTAGGAGTACTATAGACGAATGCTTTGATTATGTAATCAATTCTTTAACCGAGATTATCAACAGTAATCATTTTGCCTGATAAGATAATGAATGAGGCTGAAGAGTTGGGACGAATTACTCAAGGAATTGCAATGGCAATAAAGCCGAAGTGATGGTAACTGCTGCCAGTCCTTTATTTAATGGAAATGCTGATTATAAAGGATATACTGATTCCAGAGGTATTGAACTATTCAATCCGAATAAATCGGAACAGGCCAAAAATAGCGTTGGATAGATGCTGCGGAAGCTTGTAGGCAGGCTATTGATTTTCTGAAAGCTCAGGGACATGATTTATATAAATATACTTCTCTTGAATACACAATATCCGATCAGACCCGTGCGAAAATGAATATTCGTAACATTGTGACGGAAAAGTGGAATCAAGAAATTATTTGGGCTAATTCAAATAGTATTATCGGACAAAGTTACAGGATCATGCTATTCCACGTGGTTGGAACCGGGAAAAGAAGGAAATGCAGTGTTGGTGGTAATTTGGCTGTCCCTCTAAAAATAGCAGATTTGTTTTTTATACAAAAATGGAGTTCCTATTACAGAAGATAAGATTATGGAATTTATGATAGATCGTTTTTGAATTGAGAAAAGCAACAGCTAATGATAAGTACTTTATCAGGAAGGGTATACAACAGCTAATCTGAATTTTTGACAGAGAAGTACGCTATTACGCAAGTTTTAGGATTTGATGGTGCAGTCTGGTTCGGGCAGGGAGTGACAGATGAGACGAAACCGATTTATGTGCAATGTAAACAAGGACAGTCTGCTGCCAATCAGATTGCGAATTCATGGAATGAAACAGGTATATGGCCTAAAAAACTAGTTCATTTTAAGAGTGTGGTAGGGCAGACCAGTGGTTTTACTAAGATTACATATCCGTTCCCGGTGATGAGATTGGGTAACTTATATCTGTTGTATGCTGGAAGCTTTGAATGAAAGTGGTGCTACTAAAACTGATGTTCTGACTTGGGTCGATTTGATCAGAGAAAGAGCAGGACTGAAAGGTGTGGAAGAAAGCTGGGATACATATACGAACAATAAGAAATATGAAACAATGATGGCAGACGTGAGATCATACAACAGGAACGTGGAATTGAATTGGCATTCGAAGCACAGAGATTTTGGGACTTACGTAGATGGAAATTGGCATTTCAGGAACAGAATAAGCCGATAACTGGTTGGAATACTCAGTATAGCACAAATGAAGATTACTATACAGAACAATTGATTTATACTCAAGAGTTTAGAATAAGAAACTATTTCTGGCCGATTTTAGATAAGGAACTATATTCGAATAAAAATCTGGTACAGAATTATGGTTGGTAAACTTTAAAATAAAAACGTTATGAAGAAGAAATTTTATAAATATGGGTTGTTTTATATAGGAGTTGTTTTGGCTGCTTGTGCCGACAATGCTGATCTGAACGAACCTACGGAAGTACGACACCACCGTCACAGGTGCTGAATGCGACGGTAAAGAATCTGCCTGGTGCAGCAATTATCTATTATGATTTGCCGGATGATCAAAATTTAAAATATGTTCGGGCTAGCTATAAAGTTGATAATATGATTCGTACAGTTAATGCTTCTTTCTATACAGATTCTTTGGTAGTAGAAGGATTCCCTACTAAGGGAGAGTATGACGTTGAACTTTATTCCGTTAGTTATGGTGAGGCTGTCTCTACTCCGCTTGTGGTAAAAAGTAAGTCCGGATACTCCTCCTTATCAGAAAGTGCGTGGAACATTAATTTCAGCTGAAACATTTGGCGGTATCAAAGTGAACTTTTGATAACCCGGAAAAGGCTAAATTGGGACTGGGGGTCATAAAGAAACAGGCAGAAGGGATTTGGACACAGGTATATATATGCATTATACTGAGGCTAAAGGTGGTGATTTCTATGTACGCGGCCTGGATGCTGTTACTACAGATTTTGGTATTTTTGTCAGAGATAGATGGGGACATCTTTCTGATACATTGTATGTCACTGAGACTCCTTTGTATGAAGAACAATGCGATAAGTCTTTGTTCAGGAAGATGGCTTTGCCGACTGACTCTTATGAGTGCCACTCATGGAATGAAGTGACGAAAGGAAATGATATGACGCGGCTTTGGGATGGAATCACAGATACAGATCCTTGTTTTCAAACCAAGACGACAACAGTAATGCCGCAATGGTTTACCTTTGATATGGGGAAAAGTATAAATTGAGCCGATTTGTAATGGTTTCACGTTATTATCCGGGTAAGTATGGTAATACATTTAAAGCAGGACACCCGGAAGCATTTTTGAACTGTGGGGTAGTAATGATCCAAATCCAGATGGTAGCTTTGATGATTCTTGGGTATTACTTTCTGAATATGAGTCGGTGAAACCCTTCAGGAGGTGGTGTAAACGATGCTCTTACAACAGAGGATCAGGAAGCAGCGAAAAAATGGTGAGAATTTTATTATTCCTGATAATGCTCCGGCTGTACGTTATATTCGTTTTAAAAACGAATGACACATGGGGGAAAACACGTTATATGCATCTTCACGAACTTACGTTTTTCGGTGCGAGGCATAATTAGTAACAAGTAAAAGATAATGCTATGAAACTATTTAAAAACTGATTTTATATTTTTAAGTATAGGTGCCTTGATCTCTTGCGATGGTATGGATGCCACGTATAAAGAGTTTATAGAAGAAGGGCCTATTGTATATATTGGAAAAGTAGATTCACTGAAAGCTTATGCAGGACGTAATCGGGTTATGCTCGAATGGCAGAAATTACTTGATCCTCGTGCTAAAACGGCAAAAATATTCTGGGAAAACAGAACGAAGTCTACTGAATTACAATTGACAGATAAAGCAACTCTTACTCAGGTTGTAGTAGAGGATTTGGCGGAAGGCTCGTATGTCTTTGAAATCTGTACATACGATACGTATGGTAATTCTTCTATTATGTCGGAGGTTCCTTTGTGCAGTATATGGTGATGTTTATGAGAAATTGTTGTTCAATACAAAAGTAAAGACGGCGGTTTTAAAGAATGATGTATTGACCGTTACTTTGCAGCTTCGCTTGAACCAACTTTTTTTGCTTCTGAAATTACTTATATGAGTTCTGAGGGGAAAAATAAAACTGTGCTTTTGAAAGCTCCCGCAACACAGGTGAAGATAGATGATTTCGCAGGAGACCATATCACTTATCGTTCCGTTTATTTGCCGGAAGAAACCGCCATAGATTATTTTTATAGTGAGTCGGATGAGCTTGAAATCAATTAAAAGAAATAGCAGAGATAACAAAAAAGGATTTATAAGGTCATTTTTCTTACTATAGAATTATATGAAAGCCTTGTATCTTTTGTAGTAACGGGTACTACAAATGGTACAAGGCTTTTTTTATGCTATATGCATCAATTATCCCATTCATGTTTCATTTGTCTATATCATTTTTATTTTGAGACGTTTTTGTGATTTATTGGGATGTTTATATCATCTATATATTGTGCGAACCTCTAATTTTGCCTGTGTTGATTACTGCAAATGATAAAACTAGTTATATATGATAAAACAATTATTTTCAATAGGAATAGCTCTGTCATTATTTTCTCAGATGTTATGGGCACAATGGACCCCTGTAGGGAGATAGGATCAAAACTTCTTGGGCGGAGAAGATAGATGTGAACAATGTATTACCGGAATATCCGCGTCCTATTATGGAGCGTTCTGAGTGGTCTAATTTGAATGGTTTATGGAAGTATGCAGTTTTACCGTTGGGAAAATCAATTCCGGATTCTTTTGAAGGTGATATATTAGTACCATTTGCTGTCGAATCCAGCCTTTCGGGAGTCGGAAAGACATTGGGAGAAGATAAAGAATTATGGTATCAGCGTGAGTTTGTTATACCCTCTAAATGGAGAGGAAAAAAGGATTTTGCTTCATTTTGGAGCTGTTGATTGGAAAACTGAGGTATGGGTTAACAATATAAAAAGTAGGAGAACATACAGGAGGATTTACTCCGTTTACATTTGATATAACCCAAGCTTTGAAGAACTCGGAAAATAATTTGGTTGTCAAAGTGTGGGACCCGACAGAAAAAGGTACGCAGCCACGCGGAAAGCAAGTGAGTAATCCTCATGGTATCTGGTATACGCCGGTGAGTGGTATCTGGCAGACTGTATGGTTGGAACCGGTGTCTGAACACTATATTACAGATATAAAAACAACACCTGATATAGATTTGAATAAGGTTAAAGTAAAGGTTGAAACAGATGACAATAGGTATTCAGATAAATTTGAGGTAAAAGTGTTTGAAGGAGGGCGTCTGGTGGCTGTGGGAACATCAATTAATGGGTTACCAGTTGAGGTTTCCATGCCGGCTGATGCCAAACTTTGGTCGCCGGATGAACCATTCTTATATCAGATGGAAGTTTCTTTTATTTGAGGGAGGAAAACGGGTAGACTGTGTAAGGAGTTATATGGCGATGCGTAAGTACTCTATGAAAAAGAGACAAAAAGGTATTGTGCGTTTACAGTTAAACAATAAAGATCTGTTTCAATTTGGTCCGTTAGATCAGGGTTGGTGGCCGGATGGATTATATACAGCTCCTACGGATGAGGCATTGTGTTATGATATCAAGAAAACGAAAGATTTGGGCTTTAATATGATAAGAAAACATGTAAAGGTAGAGCCTGCACGTTGGTATACATACTGTGATCAAATGGGAGTAATTGTTTGGCAGGATATGCCTAATGGTGATAAAACCTTGAGTGGCAGAGAAAGAAGTATTTTGATGGAACGGAACTGACACGTTCTCCTGAATCTGAGGCTACTTATCGTAAGGAATGGAAAGAAATTATTGATTATCTCTATTCTTATCCTTGTATTGGGACTTGGGTGCCCCTTTAATGAGGCTTGGGGGCAATTTAAGACAAGTGAGATTGCAGAATGGACCAAACAATATGACTCTACACGTTTGGTCAATCCGGCAAGTGGTGGAAATCATTATACTTGCGGTGATATGCTTGATTTGCATAATTATCCGGGGCCGGAAATGTATTTGTATGATGCACAACGTGCTACGGTACTAGGAGAATATGGGGGGATTGGTTTAGTTTTTGAAGAATCATCTTTGGGAACCCAACCGGAATTGGGGATACATCCAGTTTAATACATCTACGGAAGCTACTGCTGAATATCTGAAGTATGCAGAAATGCTGAAAGAAATGATAAAGCAAGGCTTTTCTGCAGCTGTTTACACACAAAACGACAGATGTAGAAGTAGAAGTGAATGGACTGATGACTTATGACCGTAAAGTAATAAAGCTGGATGAAGCAACATTGAAGAAGATCAATAATGAGATTTGTAAAACGTTAAAATAACAAATATAGAGATTTTATATTTACCATGAGAAAAATACTTATTTTGGTTTTTAGTCTTTTTCGATATTCTCTACAGTAGAAGCGAAAAGTAAGAAGGGACAAGATCGTGTGTTAATTGATAAAGTTGCCATGTGGCAGGTAAATCATCAGTCAAAAGTTAAACATCATGATTTGGCGTGGACAAACGGAGTCTTGTTCCGGGGATGGTAGAATGGGCAGATTATACTCAAGACTCCGTTATTATGATTTTCTGATGCAGATAGGGAAGAAACATCATTGGGGGTTCTTAAAACGTCTCTATCATGCGGACGATCTTGTTATAGCACAGATGTATATTCGTATGTATGAGAAATACCATGATCCTGCAATGATTCAGCCTACAATTGCCCGTGTGGATTCTGTTGTTGCTAAACCTTCGAAGGCCCGTTTGTGGCTCGGAGCAAAGAATTGGTCGGAACGTTGGTCATGGTGTGATGCGTTATTTGCAGGCTCCGCCGGTATACGGGGTTGTTGAATAAGCTCTATCCGGAGAAAAACTATTTGGCTTTTATGGATAGGGAATTTAAAAGAAGCTACAGATTCTTTTATATGATGCGGATGCTAAGTTATACTATCGTGATAGAAGATATATTCCCAAAAAGAGAGAAGAATGGCGAGAAGGTATTTTGGGGGAAGAGGTAATGGTTGGGTGTTTGCAGGAATACCTTTGTTGTTGCAAACTTTGCCTAAAGATCATCCTACTTATGATTATTATCTGAACATTTATAAAGAAATGGCTTCCGCTATAGTTCAGTGTCAGGATAAGAATGGTTCTTGGCATGCCAGTATGCTTGATCCGATTCATATCCTTCCCCTGAAAATAGTGCTTCCGGTATTTTTTGTTTATGGCTTGGGCTGGGGAGTGAATCAAGGAATTTTGAAAGATAGAAAATATAAAAAAGCTGCCCGTAAGGGGTGGAAGGCTTTGAAAAGCTATGTTCATGAAGATGGCATGCTTGGATATGTCCAACCGGTTAGTGCTGCTCCTGAACAAGTGACTCAGAATATGACTGAGGTATATGGGGTTGGAGCATTCTTGATGGCAGGAATTGAGATGTTGAAAATGAAATAGCCTTTTAATAATAATTAAACTTATACGAAATGGAAAGACATTGTTTTATGAAAGTGAGAATCTTATGGTTAATCGCTTTTCTGTTGTTTACCGTTCAACTGTCTGCTCAACAAAAAGTAACAGTGAAAGGTAAGATAACTGATGAACATAATGAGCCTGTTATTGGGGCTAATATAATGGAGAAAGGTACAACGAATGGAGTTATTTCTGATTTTGACGGATTTTTTTACTTTAAATGTTTCTTCCGGAGCTACCCTTGTAGTATCATCATATATAGGATTTGATCAGCAAGAAATTCCTGTCAAAGACAAACGCGATTTTGTGATTCGTCTGGCAGAAGATTCAGAAACGTTGAATGAAGTAGTTGTGATTGGTTATGGTAGTGCTCGCAAAAGAGACTTGACTGGTGCAGTAATGCAAGTAAAAAAGTCTGCGCAGTTGGAAAATGAAAGTCCTTCCTCCATGCAAGACTTATTAAGAGCGAATGTTCGGGATTGAGTGTTGGTTTTTAGTGCAGGTCCCAAACCGGGTGGAAGTCTTTTGATTCGTGGAAAGAACTCAATTAATGCTGGAACTGATCCGTTGATTGTATTGGATGGAGTTATATATCCAGGTGACTTGGCCGATATTAATCTGAATGATATAGAACAAATTGATGTGTTGAAGGATGCTAGTTCTGCTGCTATTTACGGAGCGCGTTCTGCTAGTGGAGTTATTATCATCACTACAAAGATGGGTAAAAGTGAAAAACCGACAATTAGTTTTTGATGCTTCTATAGGTGTAGCTACTCAGGCTATAGTTCCTGAAGTATATCAGGAGATGAGTTTACTGCTTGGAGGACGGATGTCTTTAATAGTGCAAATCCGAACCATAGACCTTATGAGTTTAATGACCCTCGTAAATTACCCGCAGATGTTTCTATTGAAGATTGGATGAAATATGATAATTCGACGGGGAGATCCTGTAGAGACTTGGTTGCGTCGAATTGGCTTTAAGAACTTGGAAATACAGAATTATTTGGATGGTAAATCTGTAGATTGGGCCGATATGGTTTTCAGAATGGTCTTCGTCAGGATTATAATGCAAAGTATTTCGGGAAAGACAAAAAGGGGTAAATTATTATTGGTCTATGGGATGGACAGACAATGAGGGCATTATTGTAAATAACGGATATAAATCATTTAAGACTCGTTTAAATCTGGATGCCAAAAATAAATAAGTTTCTGACTGTGGGATTAAATGCGCAATTTGTACAACGTGATGCCAGTGCTATCGGAGCGGATTGGGTTCAGTATCAGAAGCTGACTCCATATGGAAGTCCTACTAATGAAATGGAACAATGAAGTTGAATCCGAGGAGATGACACGTCAGCGAAGCATCCTTTGATCGATTCTTATTATACAGATAAAGAGAAATGTGATAAATAATTTGAATGCTAATATCTATGCTAAGGTATCTTTACCTTTTAATATATCTTATCAGATGAATTTCTCTCCACGATATGAGTGGGCTACAGATTATGTACATAAATCTTCAGAACATCAAGCTGGAAAAGATTTTGGGGGCTCTGCTACGAACTTTTTAGAAATGATTTTCTATGGCAACTTGACAATATAGTAAAAGTGGAAACAAACTTTCGCTAAAAGTACATGACGTGGATTTCACTTTCTTATTTAATGCGGAGAAGTTTCAAAAGATGGAGTGATGAAATGAATAATGAAGGATTTGATCCGAATGATGATCTTGAATATCATTATATGAAAGGTGGAATATTGCCTACAATTAGTAGTAATGATGAATATAGAACCGGTGATGCATTGATGGCACGTTTATTTTATTCGTATGACAACCGTTATATGATTACCGGTACGGTTCGGGAGATAAGCTATTCTGCGTTTGGACAAAAAAATCCTCGGGCGGTATTCCCCTCAGTTGCTGTCGGCTGGGTATTCTCTGATGAACCTTTTTTTGAAGAAGTTAAATTGGTTGGACTATGGAAAGCTAAAGGTTCTCATGGGGATTAAATGGTAATAGAACATTTGGGGTTTATAGAGCTTTAGCCAGAATGGGTAATAAAAAATAAATATGTATGTAAGTCGGATGGAAAGGTTTATAATGGATCCTATCTTTTATGTAATTCTTTTGGCTAATAAAGAACTAAAATGGGAACGTACGGCTTCATTCAACTTAGGATTGGATTTTCTATATTTAATGAACGGTTAAAAAGGAAATATCGATATTTATAAAGCTAACACGAAAGACCTTCTTATTGAACGTACATTACCCGAATTGATCGGATTCAGTTCAGTGATGTCTAATTTAGGTGAAGTAGAGAATAAAGGCATTGAACTTAGCCTGACATCGAAGAATATTGATACAAAGAATTTTGCATGGAGTTCAACATTCAATTTTACTTTGAACAGAAATAAGATTGTTCACCTGTACGGAGATATGGTTGATGTTTTTAGATGAGAATGGGAACGTAGTAGGACAGAAAGAGGCTGACGATATCAAGAATAAATGGTTTATAGGTAAGTCTTTGGATGAAATATGGGGATTGGAAGTTATTGGAGTCTGGCAACAGGATGAAGCGGAAGAAGCAAAGAAGTATGGTGTAGCTCCTGGTGATTTTAAGTTGAGGGATGTTGATGGAAACGGACAGTATACAGATGAGGATAAAAGTATTCCAAGGGACAACTAGTCCGAAATTTACATGGACATTGCGCAATGATTTCAAGATATATAAGAATATAGATGTTTCTTTTTTCATGTTGTATTCTCTTTGGGGCATAAAGGTACATATGATGTAGCTAAGCATAGTGGAACCACGGTATATAATGATGAACAGAATGCTTACAAGTTACCATACTGGACTCCGGAAAATCCGACAAATGAGTGGGCAGAATTGATTCCAGTACAGGAGGAAACAGTTTTTCTGTATATCGGAAAAATCATTTATTCGATTAGATAATATATCTGTCGGATACAATGTTCCATCACGTTGGATTACTAAATTGGGATTAGGCTCATTGAGAGTTTATGCTAATGTAAGAAATGTAGCGGTTTGGGCTCCGGATTTTAAACTTTGGGATCCGGAAAATAGTAGTCCTCCTCGTACGTATACTTTTGGTATTAATGTGACTATGTAATTAACTTTTAAGAATCAATGTTATGAATAATATTAGTAAATTAGTGATAATAGGATCTGTTGCGATAACTCTTTCGAGAGTTGTGGGGACAGCTGGTTGGAACCCTAAACCTCTTTCATTTTATTCTCCGGAGAATACTCTGGTAGATGCTAAAGGTATGTGGGCTGCACTTGGTACTTGTGAGAAAAGGATTAAAGCGGAGTTTTATGGAGATGGACCTGCCATTATTACCGAACATATTTTTTCTGAGGTAGCTATTGAAGGAACTACGGACAAAACAAGTGTTGCTCAAGATCTAAATGCGGTTATTACGCCTGATAAAAATTTGAATAGTCCTAATGCCAATAGAGTAGGTTGGTATTGGAATGAAGCGTATGATAATATTAGGTATGCTAATACTGTGATTACACGTATTGATGAAGCAACTTACTCGTCTGAACAGGAGAAGAACGAGATATTGGCTACTGCTTATTTCTTTAGAGCTTATCACTATTATCGTTTGATAAATCAATTTGGTGATGTGCCTTTACTATTGAAAGAATTTACAGAGGCGAAACTCGACTTCTATACAACGAAGCGTGAGGTCATTTTAAATAAAATGATCGATGATATGAAGTTTGCTTGTCAATGGATGCCTGAGGTGGTTGATAGAGGAAAAGCTCCACGTGCGGCAGGCTATCATTTGTTGGCAAAGTTATATTTGGCTGCCGGTTTGTTTGATGAAGCCATAACAGCAGCTACGGCTGTAATAAGTGACCCGCGTTATGAATTGATGAAAAATAGATTCGGAGCAGAAAAAAGCTGATGCTACTAAAAATGTGATTTGGGATTTACATCGCCCTGAAAATAAGGCATTGGCAGAAAATAAAGAGACTATCTTGTTGGTTATTGACAGATACCTTGTAGAAGGAAGCCAAGGTGATGGAATCAGAACGATGAGAAATGCAGTGCCTTATTATGGAAATACGAAGAATGCTATATTGACTCCTGATGGTAAACAGGGAGTAACAGACAAAAAGGATCCGACAGGAACAGTTAAAATTTCACTAGTTAAAAAGTATGGACGTGGAATCGGACGCTGTCGGGGAACAGCTTATTCTACCCAGTATATTTGGGATGATCCGAATGATTTGCGTCATGCAAAAGGAAATTGGATGAATATGGAGGATTTAGTATATAATGAACCTAAGTTGGAGGAAAAATAAATATTATGGCAAACCTTTACAGCTTTATGGAGAGACTGGACAGCTGTTGTGTAAAAGATACAATTCGTAGTTGGTTTGGTTGGCCGCATTACAAATTATTTATACCGGATCCGGACAGAGTAGATCAACCGGAAGGTGGTAATACAGACTGGTATGTATATCGTTTGGCGGAAACCTATTTGTTGCGTGTGCAGAGGCTTATTGTTGGAAAGGCGATGCTGCTAGTTTGCAGAAAGCGGCAGATGATGTGAATGAAGTAAGAAATAGAGCGGGTGCAGGTGATTTGGCGGCATCTGATATGAATATTGGAACAATTTTGGATGAACGTGCGAGAGAGAGTTATATTATGAAGAACCTTAAAACTATTTCTAATGTGGAATTTACAATGAGTCCGTATCATGTCTTATATTTTATTCCTGCATCTACGATTAATTCTAATACTAAAGGGGGCATATTAATCAGAATAAGGGATATGCAGGATCTGAAAATAATATTCCTCCTTTGGAAACAATAGAAGCTAATTAATTTATTTAGATAAAATCTCAGTATCTTTGGTGTGACCGAAGATACTGAGAACTAATAATTATAAAATTATGAATAATAAAAATCATAGAATATTCTTTTTTTTTCTAGTATTTTCTCTTTTTGGTAAATGGGGGAATACTTTTTGCAAAGAAAAGTAAGGATCGTGAGTATTGGGTGAAAACAATGATCAAGATTATTGATCCGCTATATACCAATTTGAGTCAAGAATACTTTGAGGAAAAACATGCCTGTTGAAACCTTTGATGGATTAAACAATGGCAATACAAAGAAAGAATGTGACGCATTTGGAAGCTTTAGGACGTTCATTTGATGGTATTTCTGCATGGTTGAATTTACCTCCCTGATGATACGGAAGAAGGTCAGCTTCGTGCTAAATATACCAATTTAGTGGTGAAATCTATTGCTAATGCTGTAAACCCGGAATCACCTGATTATATGCGTTTTGATGGGCCTGGAGGACAGCCGTTGGTTGATGCTGCTTTTTTTGCACAAGGCTTGTTACGTTCTAAGGATCAGATTTGGCCGAAGTTAGATAAAGTGACTCAAGAGAGAATTATTAAGGAATTGAAAGCTTCGCGCAGGATCAAAGGCTTCAGAGTCTAATTGGTTGATGTTCTCTGCTACTATTGAAGCGGGCCTTATTGGAGCTTTTACGGGTGAATGTGATTTGAAACCAATTCATTATGCGTTAAAGAGACATAAAGAATGGTATAAAGGAGATGGCTGGTATGGTGACGGGCGTAATTTTCATTTGGATTATTACAACAGTTATGTGATTCAACCATGTTGATAGATGTATTGGCGGTCATGAAGAGCATAAAGTGGAAGGGGCTGATTTTTTATGACGTACAGTTACAACGCCTCATCCGTTATGCTGATCAACAAGAAAAAGATGATATCTCCGGAAGGGACCTATCCTGTATTAGGAAGATCAATGGGCTATCGTTTTGGGGCTTTTTCAGGTATTAGCTCAGGTATCCTGGATGAAATTATTACCTGAACATATCAAACCGGCACAAGTGCGTTGCGCTCTAACTAAGGTTATGAAAAGACAATTGGCCAAAGGTACATTTGATAAGGATGGATGGCTGAATCTGGGATTTTGTGGGCACCAGCCCGAGATTGCCGACAGATATGTATCTACTGGCAGTAATTATTTGTGTACTTTTATTTTCTTGCCTTTGGGTTTACAGGCGGATGATGAATTCTGGACGGCCAAGCCTGAGAAATGGTCTTCGGTTAAAATATGGGCGGAAGTCGTGATATAAAGAAAGATGGTTCTATTAGAAACTAGAATTAAATCTCGAAGGTATGTTCTATTTAAGTAACAATAGTACAACATACCTTCAACAGAGTTGAATAAAAATAGAAATATTATGAAAAAACAGTTGAGATTGGCTGCTTTATTGGCTACTACAATTCTGGTATTGTCAAGTTGCAGTACACAGAAACAGGTCAGATTGGTTTTATTGCCGGACATACAAACTTATTCACGACTTTACCCGGACATTCTGAGATCGCAGACCCAGTGGGCGGTGGAACATGCAGATAGTATTGATTTTGTTTTACAGCAAGGGGATATGACGGATCACAATATTGATAAAGAGTGGGCGGTGGCAGCTTCTACCTTGAATATGATGGATGATAAAGTTCCTTATGCTTTTTGTTATGGGAAATCACGATTTGGGAAAAAATTCGAATAAAAGAGATTCCCAATTGTTTAATAACTATTTTCCTTATGCAAAAATACAGTAAGATGAAGAATTTCGGAGGTGCGTTTGAAGAAGGGAAAATGGATAATGTATGGTATACTTTCAAAGCTGCCGGAATAAAATGGCTAATTCTTTGTTTGGAATTCGGGCCTCGTAATAATGTACTTGATTGGGCGGAGAGGTTGTGAAGAAACATCCGCATCATAAGGTGATTATTAATACGCATGCGTATATGTACTCAGACGATACGCGTATGGGAGAAGGAGACCGTTGGTTGCCGCAGAAATATGGTTTGGGAAAGGATACCGGTGAGAATGCGGTGAATAATGGTGAGCAAATGTGGGATAAGTTGGTGAGCAAATATCCCAATATCCTCTTTGTCTTTAGTGGACATGTTTTGAATGGCGGTGTTGGGACGTTGGTTAGTACAGGCGAACAAGGTAATAAGGTATATCAGATGTTGGCTAACTTTCAGGATGGAGTGAAAGGAACGAATAGAGGACAAACCGGTTTTTTACGTATTGTAGATATAGATGTGAAAAAGAAACAGGTAAAAGTGGACACTTATTCTCCTTATTTGAAAGAATATAAGACTGACGCTAAGAATAGATTCTCATTTGAGGAGTTAATTTTTAAATAATCTGGTTTTACATTCCAAAGGATATAGCTATGAGCAGCATTCAATCATTTTATTTTGTAGGTGTGATTATTCTTTAGTCTCTTCTGCCCATGTTTATGGACAGAAGAAAGATAAGATGAATGTTTTATTTATCATTGCTGATGATATGCGGCCTGAATTGGGGTGTTACGGAATAGAGGATATTGTGACTCCTCACATTGATAGATTGGCGGAGCAGGCTACGGTCTTTCAAAATGCATATTGTAATATTCCTGTGAGCGGGGCTTCCAGAGCGAGTCTGTTTACAGGAGTATATCCTTGTTATCCGGAACGTTTTACTGCTTTCGATGCTAATGCAGAGAAAGATTGTCCCAAGGCACTTTCGCTTCCGGAGTGTTTTAAGAAAACGGATATTATGTTATTTTCCAATGGAAAAAGTTTTCCATAATATAACCGATCATGCCCGTAGTTGGTCAGAATATCCGTGGAGAGTATATCCTGATGGTTACGGTAAGGATTGGGCTGAATATAATAAGTGGGGAATTGTGGCAGAACGAAGAGTCTTCCCGTTATATCCACCCTAAGACTTTGCGAGGACCGTTCTGTGAATCGGCTGATGTCTCGGATACAACTTATATTGATGGTAGAGAGTAGCGCAGAAGACGATTGCAGATTTAAGGAGATTGAAAAAGATGAAAGTACCTTTCTTTTGGCATGTGGCTTCTGGAAGCCACATTTGCCGTTCAATGCTCTAAATATTGGGATTTATATCAAAGGAGAAGATTCAGTTGGCATCGAATCCTTATCGACCGAAAGCATTGCCGAAGCAGGTTACTTCCTCCGGTGAGATTCGTGGATATGGGGAAATTTACGACAACAAAGGATGAGGCTTTTCAGCGAGAGGCAAAACACGGTTATTATGCATGTGTGAGTTACATAGATGCGCAGATCGGTTTAGTACTTGATGAACTTGAACGCTTGGGATTGGCAGGGAGTACGATAGTAGTGATATTAGGAGATCATGGCTGGCATTTGGGTGAACATGGTTTCTGGGGAAAACATAACCTGATGAATCATGCGACCCGTGCTCCATTGATTGTCCGTGTGCCTCATTGTAAAGGCGGAAAAGCTGGGGAGTTGTAGAATTTGTGGATATTTATCCCACATTGTGTGAGTTGTGTAAGTTCGGTTCCTGAGGGGCAATTACAGGGAAAAAGCTTTGTTCCTATTCTGCAGGATAGTGAGAAGAGGATAAAAGAATACGCTTTTGTTCAATGGCAAGGTGGGTATAATATTGTTTCGGAGCGATATAGCAGTGCTATATGGTTGAAAGGTGATTCTGTTGTAGGCCGGATGGTGTTTGACCGCCAATCGGATGTTGCCGAGAATGAAAACAAAGTGGGTTCTGTCTCATTAAGTGAAGAGATAAAGAACTGGAAACTCAGATAAGAATAAAAAACTTCAATTAGAAAAATAATTTTAAAAGAATATATAAAATGAAAGTAGGTTCATCTATTATTGCATTTTTGGGACTGATGGCAGTTTGTAGTTGTTCAGCTCCCAAAAAGCGAAATGAGTACTCTTGTGAATAATAGTTTGCAAATAGCGACTGTTCAATCAAAGTTAATGGCTGAGAATTTATTGAATGAAGAGGAAAAAAATTGCCACGTACTATTGGTAAGGATGGTAAACTGATGACTTCAAAGGCCAAATGGTGGACAAGTGGTTTTTCCCTGGGGTATTATGGTATTTGTATGAGGTGAATCAAGATGATTCTTGAAAATGTATGCAGAAAATTATACCAAAAGGATAGAAAATGAGAAATACACAACAGATAATCACGATGTGGGATTTATGTTGTATTGTAGTTTTGGTAATGGATTGCGTCTGACAAGCAATGATGAGTATAAACAGGTATTGTTGCAAGGAGCGGAATCATTGAGTACTCGTTTTTCGTCCACAAGTCGGTTGCATACGTTCATGGGACTGGAATCAGAAAGTGTGGGAATATCCGGTAATTATTGATAATATGATGAATTTAGAGATGTTGATGTGGGCTTCAAGAATTCCGATAATCAGAAATTTGCGGAAATAGCCAAGTCACATGCAGATGTGACGATGAAGCATCATTTCCGTCCGGATTATAGCTCATACCATGTGATCTCTTATGATACGATCTGGGACAGCCTGAAAGAAAAACACTTGTCAGGGATATGCTCATGAATCATGTTGGGCACGTGGCCAGGGCTGGGCATTATATGGCTATACAATGATGTATCGTGAGACCGGGCAAGAGAAATATCTGCAACATGCTACGAATGTGGCTAGATTTATTATGAATCATCCTCGTTTGCCTGAAGATAAAATTCCATATTGGGATTTTGATGCTCCTGGTATTCCCAATGAACTTCGTGATGCTTCTGCGGGACATTAATGGCCTCGGCTTTCATCGAACTTAGCCAGTATACTGAAGGTGATTTCTCAAAACAATGTCTTTCTGTAGCCGAAACGCAGTTGAAGACTTTGTCATCGCCGGAATACTTGGCTGAGCCTGGTACAAATTGTAATTTTTATTCTGAAACATTCAGTAGGTAATAATCCGGGTAAGGCAGAGGGTGATGTACCGTTAACTTACGCTGATTATTATTATGTTGAAGCTTTTAGTACGTTATAAAAGAGATATTTTAAAAAGAAAAACTTCATTAAAACTTCATTTTAAATGATACAAAGATTATCTTTCTGGATAATGATGATTGTCTGTTCGGTGATGGTGAGTGGGCAAGAATATGACGGATATTACACAAATCCTATCCTGCCTTCGGGTGCTGATCCGTGGGTTGTAAAACATGAAGGATGGTATTATTATTGCTGCAGGGGTGCCGGGTGGCATCGGAGTTTCCCGTTCTCGTGATTTGCATAAGATAAATCCTCCTGTACGTGTTTGGAAGGCACCGGAAAAAGGGCAATGGAATTCGACTTGTATTTGGGCACCCGAACTTCATTTCTGGAAAGGTAAATGGTATATTTTTTATGCGGGCGGATATAGTGGTCCTCCTTTTATTCACCAAAAGACGGGCGTGTTGGAATCTGTTACATCAGACGCAATGGGCGAGTATATCGACAAAGGAATGCTGTTTACGGGGGATGTTTTGGGAGACTGGAAAAACAATCGCTGGGCGATTGATATGACTTTGTTGGAGCATAAGGGACAATTGTATGCTGTCTGGTCCGGTTGGGAGAATAGTGAACCGACTGACAAAACTCAGCAACATCTTTATATCGCAAAAAATGGAGAATCCTTGGACAATGGCTTCCGGAAGAGTAAAAATATCATCGCCGGACCGCTATTATGAACAAGGAGAGTTGCCATTGAATGAGGGACCGCAGATTTTAAAAACACGGGAAAGATGTGTTTGTTGTTTATTCCTGCGGGCAATCATGGCTGGATACATATAAACTTTTTCTTATTTGCGTCTGAAGGACCCGGACGCAGATTTGTTAGATCGAAAAGCTGGATTAAAAGTGATAAACCTGTATTTGAAGGTACCGATCAAGTATTTGGGGTAGGGCATGCCAGTTTTACAACTTCTCCTGATGACAGGGAACATTATATTTATTACCATACGAAAAAGAGAGAAAACCTGGTTGGAAAGCGGGATATTCGTCTTCAGAAGTTTACTTTTGATGCATCTGGCGTTCCATGTTTTGGGAGGCCGCTTCCGGTAAGCGAGAAACTTCCTTTGCCTTCAGGCACTGCTCATCCTGTAAAAGTTAAGCCGATGAGTGAGCTGGAAAAAGACTTTACCCAATTGTCTTCGACTGCCCGACCTTATACATATTGGTTCTGGATGAATGGAAATATCACAAAGGAAGGCATTACAAAGGATCTGGAGGCGATGCATCGTATTGGGATAGGTGGTGTTTTCAATCTGGAAGGGGGGAACTGGAATTCCAAAGGGGCCTGTTACTTACTTAAGTCCGGAGGTGGTCGGAATTAAAAAGCACATGCTATAAAAAGAAGCAGCTCGTTTAGGCATTGATTATGTGATGCATAATTGTCCGGGTTGGTCGTCAAGTGGTGGTCCTTGGATTACTCCTGAGTATTCAATGCAAAAAATTGACTTGGAGTGAGACTGAGGTGGCAGGCGGTAAACGGGTGGATACTTTATTACTCCGGCCGGTAACGGAATTAGGATATTATAGAGATATAGCTGTGTTAGCTTTCCCTTCTTTCAAGAATGGTAAACCTGTGGGCTTTTCTGATTGGCAGTTATTGAATAACAGTGTTTTTAATCATAGAGGGAAGATCGGTATACAAACGTATGACAAAGAACAAGTTATTCGCTTGGAAGATATTATTGACTTGACGAATCAGGTTGATTCTTTGGGACGTCTGAATTGGGAGGCACCTTTGGGAAACTGGACTGTCATCCGTTTGGGACATACTTCTACCGGAAGAAAAACTGTGCAGCTCCGGATACAGGCGTGGGGCTTGAATGCGATAAGTTTAGCAAACAGGCGATTCAGCTTCATTTTAATAAAATGATGGATTTATTGTATCCACTAATCAAACCTTATGTTCACCAGATTCAGATAGGACTGGAGATAGATAGTTGGGAAGTCGGTATGCAAAAACTGGACATCCGGATTTGAAGGTGAGTTTTGTGAAAGGACCGGATATGATTTGATTAAATATTTGCCGGCTATGACAGGTAAGATTGTAGGAAGCAAAAAAGAAATGACAGAACGTTTCTTATGGGATATTCGTCGTGTACAGGCTGACTTGTTGGCAGATAATTATTATGGTGAATTTCGGAATCTATGTAATCAATATGGGCTGGTATCCTATTGCGAACCTTATGACCGCGGACCAATGGAAGAATTACAAATAGGCTCACGGGTAGATGGAGTTATGGGAGAGTTTTGGAATGGGTTATCTGCTATTTTCCAGAACAACTTGATGATGCGGCGTACTACAAAATTGGCGTCTTCGATAGCTCATATCAACGGTCAGAAAGTGGTGGGTGCCGAAGCTATACTTCTGAACCTGAGTCGGGAAGATGGCAGGAATACCCATTTGCTTTGAAGGCTGTTGGTGATAAGGCGTTTACAGAGGGGATTAATCGGATGGTGATTCATCGTTATGCAATGCAACCTCATCCGGATGCTGCTCCGCTATGACTTTAGGCCCTTGGGGAATACATTTTGACAGAACTAATACCTGGTGGGAGCCGGGACGTGCCTGGATAGATTATCTGAACCGTTGTCAAACTCTATTGCAAGAGGGACTATTCGTAGCTGATTTTGCATACTTTACAGGTGATAATATTGTAGGATACACGAAAGTGCATAGAAGAGATTTGAACCGGTACCACCGGAAGGATATGATTACGATTTGATGAATACGGAAACGTTATTGAATAGAGCTTGGGTAGAACGCGGGCGTTTAAGGCTTCCGGACGGAATGAATTATCGTGTATTGGTTTTACAGGAACAATCGCATATTACGTTGGGTCTATTGAGGAAACTGCGGAATATGGTGGAACAGGGATTGATAATTGTCGGTGCCCGTCCGCAACAGACCGTAGGGTTGCAATCTTATTCAGTTATTGAAGAAAAAAGAGTTTGAACAACTTTGTGACGAACTATGGGGAAAGGCCGCAACTACAGTGGTGGATCGTAGCGTAGGGAAAGGTAGGATTTTCTGGGAAACCTCTTTGAACTTGGAACAAGTACTTGAGAAGATTCAGTTAAGACCTGACTTTGAAGTGATCACAGATTCAATTAGTGCCCCAATACGTTATATCCATAGGCAGATAGGAGAGGCGGATGTTTATTTTGTTGCTAACCAGCAACGGACTTCGAAAAAAGAGCTGATTTGTAACTTTCGTGTGAAAGGAAAGATTCCTGAGTTTTGGAATCCTATATCAGGTGAAAGAACACGGGCTATGGTATATCAAACGAATGAAGAAACCATATCGGTGCCTGTTCAACTGGAAGCGTATGGTTCTGTGTTCGTCGTCTTTCGTTCTGACCTTCCTGAACAGAAGGCTATTCGTTCTATTCATAAAGATGGGAAGTGTCTGATAGATGCTTCTGCTATATCAACTGAAGAATGGAAGCAGGCGGCATACCCTGACATAAGAGATAATTTCTCAATCTCATTGTGGGTGAAACCGGAATCAGATGCCATGTTGAATATAGATAATCCAATGGGATATATACCGTACCCTTGGACGGAATATTATGCAATCTATCCGTCGGGCGGTGAACTGTTATATGGCGCAGGACATGCCACTTGTGGACTGGCTGTAGGTAGAAATGGAGTTGCGGTATGGGAGAATGAGAAAAGGATATCCTGAGTTTGAAATGGGAGTGGAAAAACCTATTTCCGGTTGGAGCCATATTTGTCTGGTTTATAGGGAAGGGAGCTCCCATATTTATATCAATGGAGAGCATATAGCTTATAAGACGAAGTCTTTGCAAACAATTCATCCTGGATTGAATTTTACTACTTTAAAAGAAGGAGCTTCCTATTATAATGGGGATATGTCTGTTCCGGTGTTGTTTTCTAAAGTATTATCAGATAAGGAGATTTCTCAATTGGTAGCCAAAGGATATACAAGAAATACTGATGAGCGTATATTGGACTGGATACCTTATGCGGATACTCGCTCTCTGTTGGCATGGAGTGATGGGAATTATGAATTTGTTACATCGGACGGTATAAAAAAGAGAGGTAAAGGTTGAAAAACAGGAAGTCCGGTGATGATAAATCAGAAATGGGAGGTTAGTTTCCCGAAAGGGCTGGGAGCACCGGAAAAAATAAGTTTGCCCAAATTGTTCTCTTTGCATAGACATGAAAATGAGGGCGTTAAATATTTTTCTGGTACAGCTACTTATAAAACTAACTTTGTTGTGAAACCTTCTATGATGTCTGAGGATAGAGTTGTTTTTCCTTGATTTGGGCGCAGTAGAGGTGATGGCGGAGGTGATTGTCAATGGAGTAAATAAAGGGATCTTTTGGTCCCGTCCGTATTTAATTGATGTCACTGATGTGCTGAAGCCGGGTGAAAATACATTGGAAATTAAGGTGACTAATCAATGGACGAATCGTTTGATTGGGGATGAACAGTTACCGGAGGAGAACGAGTATGTACCCGGAGTGAGGAGTAAATGGAATTGCTGCTTTGAGCCGTGGGGCTATCAGAAAGCTACCGGACTGGTATAGAAATGGAGTAAATAAACCGGAAGGCGGAAGAGTGGCATTCACTACTTGGAAACATTACCGGAAAGACTCGCCATTGATAGAATCGGGGTTAATAGGTCCTGTTCGGCTGATTCCTTGCGAAGAAAATAGAATTTGAATAATGGATATGATAATGTGCGAACGTATAGTAGCCAAGACATCTGTAAGAATGCTATTGAGCTTATTGCTAATCTTTGGCTCGGTGAATCCTGCTATGTCTGTGTTACGAAAAGGGGAGACATCGCTGGGGACGTCTTTTGAAAGTTATTTTCCATTGAAAGAAATACGTTTGTCAGATGGTCCTTTTCTTGATTTGCAACAAAAGGCAAAGAATATCTTCTTTGGCTGAATCCTGACTCTTTGCTTCATTTTTATCGGATTGAAGCGGGATTGTCATCGAAAGCCGGACCTTATGCCGGCTGGGAGTCGCAAGACGTATGGGGAGCAGGCCCGCTTCGGGGTGGATTTCTTGGGTTCTATCTTTCTTCCGTATCGATGATGTATCAATCTACAGGCGATAGAGAGTTACTGAGACGATTGAAATATGTGCTGAAAGAATTGAAAGCTATGTCAGGAAGCCGGTAAAGATGGCTTCCTGTTAGGTGTGAAAGGAGGCAGGGAACTATTCAGGAAGTAGCCTCAGGAAAGATAAAACGAATAACCTACGGTCAATGGTGCCTGGGCACCTGTTTATCTGATTAATAAGATGCTGCTCGGGCTTTCTGCTGCTTATACACAGTGTGACTTGAAAGAAGCGTTGCCGATATTAGTACGGTTGGCCGATTGGTTTGGTTCTCAGGTATTGGATAAGCTGACTGATGAACAGATTCAGCAATTATTGATTTGTGAACATGGTTCGATTAATGAGTCTTACGTTGAGGTTTATGAGTTGACGGGGCAAAAGCGTTTCCTTGATTGGGCCCGCCGTTTAAATGATCGGGCTATGTGGGTTCCTTTGTCTGAAGGAAAGGATGTTTTATTCGGGTGGCACGCCAATACACAGATTCCGAAATTTACGGGTTTCCATAAATATTATATGTTTACCGGTGATCGGGCCTTTCTTCTTGCGGCGACTAATTTCTGGAATATTGTGAAGCAAAAACCATACTTGGGTAATAGGTGGTAACAGTACCGGAGAACATTTCTTCTCTAAAAAGGAGTTCATTGATAGGATGCTCCATATCAGCGGACCGGAAACGTGTAATTCCGTAAAT